>Ga0209164_1001908_pt1 | contig 24317 bp, 24 predicted proteins | sample MTBNYHSulfiMetaG_FD_187458 | JGI IMG/M metagenome (GOLD analysis project Ga0209164, IMG submission 187458) | Enrichment culture microbial communities from rom New York Harbor, USA that are MTBE-degrading - MTBE-NYH (New York Harbor Sulfidogenic)... | ecosystem: Environmental > Aquatic > Marine >... | reverse complement strand
ATACATATTTTTCGAGGTCAGGGGGAGCTTCAGCGAGGATGAGCTTAAACAGGGCATTTATGCAGAAGCATTGAGATTCTTCGGCGAATATGGTTCTTCTTTTGTGCAGCTCAAGCTTGTCGAGTACGATGCAGCGGCAAAAACAGGAATTCTAAGATGCGAGCGCGGCAAAGTCGACGAAGTGCTTGGATTCCTCGCCCTTGTAAACGAATTGAATGGCAAGAAGGCAAGACTGGCTGCGAAAAAAACGAGCGGGACCATCAATAAGCTGACGGAAGACTAAATGCAGCAGCGCTTTACCCAGTCGTAGTATCTTTTGCTTGATTTTTCCACTTTCATTGCAATAAGTTCGGGATTTTCATATGGGTGGATATGTTTTATCGCCGCATCCAGCCTGTCGAAATTCTTTTTCGGAAATTTCATGACTAGCAGGTATTCGCCGTGCGTTTCCGTTTTTCCCTTCCATCTGTAGAACGAGTTCTCTATCTTTATTACATTCACGCATGCGACAATCCTCTTGTCAACCAGGTATTTTGCTATCCTTTCCGCATCCTCCTTCTTTTCCACGGTTGAAAATGCAACGAACATATTATCCCTCAGATTTCCTGCGGCATATAGATTACTTTTTCGTTCTTTACTACACGAAAGTAGTTATAATCATTTATTATCGCCCCAAACCGCTCCAGCAGCTTATCTAGCAGATCTTGGAGGTCGTCTTCGCTCTTCATATGAACTGCAAATTCTGCAGTAGTGCCTCCGAATGTTTCATCGAGATAAACAGTATTCGGGATGGATTTAACGAATTTTATGATATTCGCACTCTCTGAGGATGCATTCATATGGATCCAATAATATGAATAACCTATTTTTTCATAATCTAGAAGTACACGAAAACCGAGAATAACTTTACTTTTTAACATTTTTTGGATCGCATATTTTACTATCATGGGGGTTGTTTTTAGCATTTTTGCCAGTTCAACCGTGCCGATTCTTGCATTTGATGATAGATTCAGGAGAATTTGCTTATCAAGAGGGGATATGGTGACAGCATCCCCGCCGACAAGAATGAAGGCTTGACGTTTGCGTACTGCTTCGCTTTCAAGTAAATAATCCTTGGTAAAATGAGTTAGTTGGATATAGGGATTAACCTCATACTTTGCAATATTTTCCGGGAATTTCTCCAATACTGCCATGAAATGTTGATTGCCTTCGTTTACTGATTTCGCCAGCAATATGATCGCAATATCCCAAGGATAAGTAGTTCGCGCGACCCACCAGGTGCGAGGGTCGTTTACAAAAGCATTGATAATTTCGGTTTTCCGCACCAGGTTGCAGTTCTTGAGCCTCAGGTAAATGCGGTAGTTATAATACCCGAGCTTCATTGTATCTATTACTGCATAGTACCCCCTGATAATCCCGGCTTTCCTTAAGTGATTTACCCTATAGGAAACCACCGTTTTTGAAGTGCCTATTTTCTTTGCTATCTGCGAAAAGGATTGACGGGCGTTCTTATCCAGTTCAAGTATTATTTTTTTATCCAAATTATCAATCATATTTAACATAATGATAATATAATTTATAAAATTATCAATTTGAACAAAATTTAGAAATAAATTTATAAATAGGTATATGTTGTAATTAATGTTATGAAAAGAATAGAACTTCCGTTAAGGGTTGCGAAAAGCTTATACGATTACGGCGGACGGAAGGGAAAGGCTCAGGCAGTCAGCTCACGGGATCAAAAAATATTGAATGAATTTAAGGTGGCTGCCGGCAGAACCAATCTGCTCAAACTTGACATCCCTGTTCTTAACGGCAATAAGATATATGCCAAGTGCGAATTTGAAAATCCAACCGGGAGTCATTACGACCGGGTTTATCCTTACTTGATAGAGATATTATTGAAAATGGGTTTTACACAGGACAGGTTCGGCTTGGTTGAAACCTCTTCGGGGAATGCCACTCCGGCATTTGTGCAACTTTGCAAGGCGTTGAACTATGATGCATGGGCGGTTTTACCAAGAGCAGATGAATTGTCCAAAACCAGGATTGCCATGACGGCCAAAAAGGGCGCCGGTATTGTTCATCCTGATCCAAGAATAGACGGTTATGGACTTCCCGGCATAGCAAAAAGAATGCTGAGGCTGATAAGAGAAAGTAGAACTTGGGAAAAACAGCTATGGAGCCCAAACCATTCTATAGCAGCTGAAACAATAGATGCGATTCAACCGATGGCGACAGAAATAGCAGACAAATTGGACAAAATAGATTATTTCATCGGGATACCCGGAAACGGAACAACGCTATATGGGGTTGGAGCGCCGCTTAAGGCAGCATTTCCGGAGACTAGGATTATCGCTGTTGAACCGTATTCAAATCCCGGTCTTTTTCTTCTTAAATATCCAAAACTAAAAGAGATTTATATCAAAAGAGGGGAATTGCCGCAAACCGAGCCTACGCCAAATGAGGAAGATGTGCATGAATATAAGATAATGATGCCCGGCGCTGGATGTTATGGCATTGCAGAACTTTTTCCGCATATAAGGGCGTCTGTAAATCTTGTAGATTCCATAAGGCAGATAGATGATAAGAACAAAGAATGGGAAAAGAGCATAGTGGGAGGAAAAACAGCAAATGAATTGTTATTTGAAGGTCATGGAATCAGGGTCGGAATCACTTCAGCGGCATCCCTTATGGTTGCTCTTGAAATTGCAGAAAAGGTCAGGGATAAGAATTTTGTTTTGATATTCTACGACCGCTTGGAAGGACGCTATTAACGGCCGAACGCTATTTCCAATACGTCCCTGTGCTTTAAAACATAATCCGCCCCAAGCGTCCTTTTCGTCTTGACATCTATCGCCTTGATGAATTTCTCTGCCATTGTTGAATGGAGCGTTGCCGCGAAATCCAGCGTTGTAGACCCCGGCTTCATGAGGAAGCAGTCCGGGATGATATTGCCTTTGTCATCCGCAAGCTTATGCACCCCTCCCGGGAAAACAGCAATGTATTTCAATAAGTCGAAAACCGCAATGTTCAATGCCTTCTGGACTCCGGTTCCTCCTGCTTTTTTCATGTAGCTCCTGAGGAATTCCATTGCCTTTTTCTGTTCCCCGCTCAAATCCTTTATTATCTCGAAATCCGGGTCCCCTGGAACGTATTTTATGAAGTCTTTCTTCGCCGCTTCTTTCAATGCTATTTCCGCTTCGGAGGAGCATGGGATTATTATATGGTCTGGAAATTCCTTCACGAGTTTATCATAATTTTCATATGCTCCGGGAAGGTCGCACTTGTTTGCAACCACAAGAAGTGGCTTCCCGATTTTCCTCATCTTTCTTGCAAATGCCATCTTGTCGTCTTCGGTCCACCGCTCAAAGGTTTTTTCCCTGGCATTGAGCTCCATGAGCGTCTTTACTATGGCATTCTCGCTTATCCCGAGCCCCCTGAACTGTTCTATGAGTATTTCTTCGACTTTCATCCGCCTGCCGTCTTTCACGAACTTCTGCCAGTTCCTGTCCATTATGCCCTTTATCCAGTAATCAAGCTCTTCCTCAAGGAACCGGACGTCATTCGCGGGGTTATAGCTTCCTGCGGCTACTTTCTCCCCGTTTTCATTTGTGGAGCCGCTTGCATCCACGATATGGACAAGCACGTCCGCCTGCCTCAAATCATCCAAAAACTTGTTTCCAAGACCTTTTCCTTCATGCGCTCCGGGAACAAGCCCTGCAACATCGTACAAATCAACAGGAACGAACCTTCTTGAGTCGATGCAGTAGCCGGTCCTCGGGTTGCACTTCACCCCGAAATCCTTGTCGACGCATTCCACCTCGACGAAGCCGATTGCATGGTTCGGCTTGATGGTCGTGAAGGGCCTTGGAGAACGTTCCACTGCTGCGCTTGTAGCCGCCATGAAGAACGTGCTTTTGCCCGTGGACGGTTTTCCTACTATTCCTATCAACATTCAGAATCACTCGCTAAAGTTAGCATTGCATGTTATTTTATTGTTTTCTGAAAACAACGATGCTTTCCCTTGTTTTCACCTTGTGGGGCTTTACATCTGCCAGCCGGTACGCTCCCACTATTATTTCCGATTCCATACCAAGACGCTCGCCGATGGCTGCGAGTATCTCGTCAACTATTATGTGCTCCTGGAAAATCACCGAGTTGGAAACGACGACGTAAGCGCTGCTTCCTTTCTCCAGCACCCTTTTCATCTCTGAAATGGAATTTTCCATATCTGCAAAATACGCGCCTGCCACCGGAATCCTGTTTCCGACCTCCTCGACTTCCGGGGGAACGTACTGCGGCCTTGCGTCCTTTTGCAAAAATGAACGCAGCGAGCGGCCCCTTGTCTCCTTAGTCGTTTCCTTGTTCATTGTAAGCAGGCTCAGCTCAAGCCCGTAGACTTTCGAGTAGTCTATATTATTCAGGTAAGGCGGGGAGGTCACGATGATGTCGCAGGATCCGCTCTCGTAGGGAAGCTCTCTCGCATCCCCCAAAACAACTTCTGGCTCGTTTCCCGAAATCGCGCTGGTTTCCATATCCGCGAGCATCTGCTTTACCTTGCGCTTGAACGCCTCCTTCGCAGGCATCGCCCTTTTTCTCTTGTCTATTCTCAGGACCCCGCCGTCCTTGATTATTATGCTGGACTGCGGAAGCACGGATATCAGTGCAAGAAGCAGAAGGTCACTGGTCTTCCAGCCGCATTCCGACCGTTCTATCGCTTCCCTTATGTAAAGAATGTCGTTCAGGTTCCTTTTGGGGAAAGCCGTTTCCGGGGGGAAAAGCTCGAACTGCCATTTGAGGCTGCTCTGCCTCCTTGCCTGGAAAAGGTTTTTCAGGAAATCCCTTGCTTCTTCGGTATCTGATTTTTCATAATTGGCGCATTTCACCTTCGAAACGAAAACCGCAAGCTCGGACGTATCCACGCCTTTTCCCTGCATTCCCTTTGCTTTCGCAACAAGAAGCGATGTTCCTGTCCCGCAGAAGGGGTCGGCGAGGATTCCTTTTGTTTTTTCACGGGCGAGTGCGTACCCAACTATTTCCGGGGAGTACCCCTCCTTGTAATGGAACCAGCGATGAATAGGCTTCTGCCTGCTGGATTCGAACGTCATGTGGGGACCGAGCGAAAGGTCCTCTGAAATCCTCATGCGGAAACAGCCCTTTTCGCAAGCTCGTCCGCATGCTCGTTCTTCTCCCTTGTAACGTGCTCGATTTTCACTTTCAGCCCTGCCATGAGCGCGTCGGCTTTTGCCTTAAGCGGCTTGAGGCCGGCATTTTTCACCTTGTACTCGCCTTTTATCTGCCTCTCTATAAGCTGGCTGTCGGTCCTTATGTGCACTTCCTTTTCGCCCATTTTGTTTGCGATCTCCAGTGCGCGGATAAGCGCGAGGTATTCGGCTTTGTTGTTCGTGCCCTCGCCTGCGTATTCACTGACCTCCATGAGCTTTTCCTTGCCTTTATAGACCACCAGGCCTATCCCCATGGGACCGGGATTCCCGAAGCATGCACCGTCTATGTAGATAATGAGCATGATTGTTTTTCTCTGCAATCGTTTAAATCCTTAATCATGTATATTTAAAAATATATATACACAAAATATTACCTATGGCGACACGTTACGAAGCATGCCAGGCGATCCTTAAAGAGAGAGTTTTACCGCATTTCCCGCGTGCAGAGGAACGCTTCAAAAGGCATTTCAAGGAATCATACAAACTGGTCAAGGCTTTGCCCTTATTCAGTGGAACACATCGTCGCGAGTTGAATTTGGATGTGGCCTTTACGGTTTTGGGCATAAAACCAGTAAGCATCGTCGACCGCCATTCCGAATTATATAGAGACAATAAAATCAAGAATTTATTCAGAAATGCGGGTTTGGAGATAATAGAGGAACAGAAATGCCCAACGCTTTATGACCCGGTATTGGTTGCACCCATCCTAGCCCGGCTTACAAACCGGAATGTTTGTCCTGAATGCGCAGGACGCTATTTGAAGGAATTACGGAAGAGCGCAAGTGAATTGAGTTATCCGCATATGCTATTGGGATACCCGGAGGGCCTAAAAGAAAGGAAGCATTCTGGCAAAAAGGTAAGCATGGAAGAAAGAGTCAGACTTGAGTCGCATAGATTTGCACTTAGAAACTACGGGGAAATACCCGAAGAAAAAAACAGATATTACTCCGCATTTCTTGGATTTATAGTGCATACACCAAGACTGATTATACCAAAAATGGAGGGGTGGGCATCCGGGGCTGCGCTTGTGGAAGAAATCAGAGGAACCCCAACCGACATACAGAGTATAGCCTCTTTGTCTTACAGGTGGGTGGAAGCCCAATTAATTTTGGATAAACTAGAAGAAGGCAGGCTAACTGTTTTTGATACGGAATCATTGCCGAAATTGCTTCTTCAAAGATGTTACTTGGTAATCATCGACAGGTCAGAAAAGACCGGGGAATGGAGAATTTCAAAAGGCAAAGGCTCGATGGATATGACTGACCATTTTATGGATGTGAACGAAACCAAGACGATTAAATTGCTGGGTATACTCGGGAATAAAGAAAAACTCCATGAAATAGCCAAAAGCCCGAATTTGCCTGATACGGTACGAATAGAAGCAGGCAAAGAATTGGTCGAACTTTATGAGATTATTGGGGATGTCGACGCTCTTTATGATATTGCCGCGGATAAAACAGTGCCAAACGAGGTAAAGATATTTGCCGGAGAAAACCTCGTGGCGACTTTAAACTTTTTAGGAAAAGACAAAAAATTGAAAAAAATAGCGGATGACATCGATTTGCCGGAAGAAATCAGAAAAATGGCAAAGGATATAGAGATAGGTAATCAGGCCAAGGTAAAAAAATTCAATCTGTTTGAAAAGATCCTTAGTTTACTCTTTTAATTTGTTGTCCTTTCCCCACTGCACGATGAGCGCATGGAATTCGTTGAAAACCCTGTGGTCCTTCCTCAGGTTTTTCTCGAAAAACTCGCGGTAATCGTCGTGGTCCCCGCTCACTTCAAGTCCGTGCGCCTCGCAGAACCTTTTCGTGTATGCATCGATGACGAAAATCGGCTTTTTGTAGGCATATAGGATTATTGAGTCCGCGGTTTCAGGACCTAGCCCTCTTATGGAAAGAAGCTGCGCCCTCAGTTCCTCGATGGATTTCCCGTTTTCCATGGAGGGGCAGTGCTTCACGAATTCCTGTATCTTCCTTGTCTTCTGGTTGTAGTAGCCCGAAGGCCTTATCAGGTTGGCTATCTCGAATTCTGTTGCCGCGGCGAGCTTTTCGGGCTTGAGCATTCCCGCCCTGTAAAGGTTTATCAGCGCGGTTTCCGCATTCTTCCAGCTGGTGTTCTGCGCCAGAATCGCGCCTATCGCAATCTGGAACTTCTCCTCCACGCTGTCCGGGGTGGTATAGTCCCCGGGGTGGTAGTGAGACTGGAGGCCCCGTATCACCGGCCACCATCCCTGCTTTCCGTATTTTTTCAACAGTTCTTGATAGAGTCCTCTAACCTTATTCAAACTAAAACACCTGCTATAACTATATTGTAATGAAGGATTTTAAAAGGGTAGGCCAGCAAAATAATTTCATGGGAGAGGCAGAAACCATAGATATCGCAGATGATATGCTCGTTATCCGCGACCCGAAGCTCGTCCTTAAGCTGAGGAGCCTCGGCGGAGGGGCGGAAAGCGAGGACGGCAGTGAAAACAGGATATCCTTCATTGAGGCCGCATTCTTTGCTGAGAGAAGGGTTATTCCCATGGAATTCAGCGAACTCATGAAGCTCGCGAAGAAGAAGGATGGGATGGCTGAGGAGCGTTATCACGTGCTGAAATACCTGCGGGAGCAGGGGTACATAGCAAAGCCCAGCCTTGACGGCTCGCCGTATCTGAGGCTTTACAGGAAGGGTTTCAGGCCGGGCGAGGACAGGACGCATGCATTGATTTACGTCGTTGACGATAAATGGGAGGCTGATGCGGAAACGCTGATTGAGATGGTCGGGTTTGCGGGAAGGCTCAGGAAGGAATGCGTTGTAGCCATTGCAGGCAAGGAGGAGCCAAGATTCCTGAAGCTGGGGAGAACCAACTTCGAATAGGTGGTGTGATGGGAGCCCAACTTGGTAAAATCATAACGGGCGAAGAAACGCCCTCCACAACCGAGTTTCTTTTTGTCATTGATAATCCCGGGGTTAAGAAAGGCCAGTATGTAGAGGTGGACAGCAGCGGCCAGAAATTCTTCGGTTACGTTTCTGAAATCATCAAATCGAACAGGTATTTCGAACGCCCTGAAAGCGTTGCGGAGTACGAAAGAAGCGGAAGCATGAACGAGAAGTTTCCGTCGGATTCCTGGGAATATTCCGTAGCCAACGTCCGGCTGCTCGGCTGCTTCAGGGACGGCGCATTCATACGCTCATTCATACCGCCCTCGCCCGGAAGCGTCGTCCTTGACGCGGAGCCCGGGATGCTTAAGAGGTTTTTGGGCTTCGAGGACGATGAGCTCCTGCTCGGGGAGATAGAGCACCACGATGTGAAGGCGGCGGTGAGCATGACGAGGCTTTTCCAGAAGCATGCCGCAATCCTTGCGATGTCCGGCGCGGGCAAAAGCTATCTCATGAGCGTCATACTGGAGGAGCTGCTTGACCGGCCGAAGGAGAAGGGGCGCGTTGCCGTAGTGGTTGTTGATATTCACGGCGAGTATCTTGGGTTCAGGCACGACGCGAAGTACGGCCCGGTGACGAAGGTAGTTGACGGCAGCGAGATGACCGTTCCGCTGAAAAAGATAAGCCCTTCAAACATGCAGGAGTGGCTCCCGAATCTTTCGCCTGTGCAGAGAGAGGTTTTGAGCGATGCGCTCAATACGCTAAGGAGTGAAAAGGGAAAATCCGGAGACAAGTACTATTCGATGAAAGAGCTTGCGGAAGCGATAGATGCAAGCGAGAAAACAAGCGATGCGAAATCGAAAATGGCGCTTAAAAGGGCGCTTGGAAGCGTAAGGGCGCTCAGGTTCATAACCAAAAAAAGCGAGAACCCGAAGGTGCTTTCAGACGTAAAGCCGGGCGGACTGCTCATACTGGATTTCAGCACAGTCGACGACCTGAGGAAAAAGCAGATACTTGTTTCGCTGTTTGCGAGAAAGCTCTTCAGGTTTAGAAAAAAAGGAAAAATACCTCCTTTCGTGCTTGTTATCGAGGAGGCGCATAACTTCGCAAGGGAGAAGGCGGAGGCGTCCGAGGCGATATCGAGAAGCGTGATAGAGACCATCGCGAGGGAGGGAAGGAAGTTCGGGGCTTCGCTCTGCCTGATAAGCCAGAGGCCTGTCAATCTGAGCACCACCGCATTGAGCCAGTGCAACACGCATATCATACTAAGGGTAACGAACCCGAACGACCTGGAGCATATCCAGATGAGCTCCGAGGGCATAGACTCGCGCGTTGCCAAGAGCATAGCCGGACTCAAGGTCGGCGAGGCGATAATAGTCGGGGAGGCCGTGAACTACCCCACTTTCGTTAAAATAAGGAAGAGGAAATCGGAGAAGCGCGAGAAGGGGAAGCCGCTGCACGAGCAGGCGGCGGATTTCGAGAATGACAGGGAGAAGAAAGAGGATGGGGTCGAGGCTTTTCTGTAACAATGTTTATAAGTCTAATCCTGAAAATAAACTCATGGAGATGCTGAAGTCCATTGCGTTCGTTGTTTTCATGTTTTCCGCAGCATCGGCCATACTCGTCACCTCGCCGGTCGTGCGGGATGTGGGCGAGCAGGACATAATAGACCTAGGTATGATAGGGCCCGGCCAGACGATTTCCGTTTTGATAGAGCCCGAAGTCGCCACCGGTGGGATTTACGGCGAAGGTGGACTGTACGACATGGCCCTTGTTACAAGCGTCCCGCCGGGCTGGAGCAAGGAGGACAGCAAGCTTTACAGGCCGCTGCAGGCGACGATAACCGCCGCTCCGGATGCGGAGGAAGGCATCTATTCCACCAAAATAACGGTGGTTGACGAGGCTTACGGAGAGAAGCTTGATAACATAACGTTCAACGCAAGGGTCACGATAAGCTATGATGTTGTCGACATAGACATAGATCCCGTTTACGTAAGGACCGGGCCCGGCCAGCCCGCAAGGTTCGGCATAACGATAACGAATAAGGGCTCCACCGGGGATGCGTTCCAGATAGAGTCCGTGGGAGCGAAGCAGTGGGAATTCAAAAGGGCGGTTTTCGTTCCGGCAAAGAGCTCGAAGACCATCTCATACGAGATAAGCGGCGAGGAGGAGGAAACCTACAAGACCAGGGTAAGCGTCACCTCCCTTGCAAGCCCGATTATCCATGAGGAGAAGGAGGTCACCGTGGACATTCATTCCACGATGTTCGATGATTTCAAGGCAACGAACAATGGCGTGCTCATATTCCCGATTTTCGAAGGGCTAGTATATTCCTTCCTCGGGCTGATATCGAACTTTTTGTGATTAAAAATACGCTGGAAGGCCTTTTGAAAACAGGTATACGCCGAATATGAAGAATATCGCGGCGAGTACGTATTTCCCGTATTTTTCCGCAGCATTGCCGACAGGTTCAAGGACTTTTCTCGCAGTGCCAGGCATCAGCAGATAAACGGAAACAGGGAGCAGCACCGGGAGGAGAAACAATATGTCGCAGACGACGGTGAGCAGGATTTCATGGCCGGCCCCTGCCTCGAAAATCTCCTTCACCGCGGTTACGTTCAGCACGACCGCATCGAAATTGGTGATGTTCACGATGAATCCTATGAACAGCCATTTTGCCAGCTGCGGCGAGGTCTTTTCATGCCCGAGCGCGATGTCTGTTTTCTCCTTTTTTGCCATCAACGCCTTGATGCCGAAAACAATGAGAAGAAATCCGATAAGGACGTCTATGGATGCCGATGGTATGAGTGCTGCGCCTGCCACCGAACCGCTGCCGATAAGCATCCCGACAAACGCGAGGATGGCCACTGTGATGACCGCGCCGAGAAGATAGGCAAAAGTGCGCCCTTTCGGATAATGCTTACCCGCTAGCAGTGTCAGTGCAATTCCGAAAACAACCGGCGAAATCGCCGAGCCTATTCCGAGGGGTATGACCTTTACCAGTAAGTCGAACACGTTTCCTAATTCTGCTGGAAGGATTAAAAAGTGCAGGGGAAGCGATTCGAACGCTCGCAGGCACTAAGCCATATGGCCCTCAACCATACCCGTTTGACCAGGCTCCGGCACCCCTGCAGAATGAGCGAACTACTTGGCTTTTTTGAGAGCCTTCTCCAGTTCCGCTATGTCATTCGCTATCTCGTCGCACCCTCTTTCTATGACGTCCTTGGGCGGCATCTGGTAAAAGCTTTCCACCATGAACTTGAACGAGCCGTTTTCCTGCTTTCCGTATGCCACAAGGCCCGCCTGGAATTTCGCGTGCGTCTTCGCGTTGTTGAGCACGGCCTTTCCCTCCAGCCGTATCCTCTGGTTCTGGTTCAGCGTTATCAGCGGTATGTTGTCGAATGCGAATTTTATCCCCTTGTCCGCGCTCTGGAGGTCTCCGGAATAAACCTTCTTCGGGCCCTCGGCGTCGAGCGTGAAGATTATCTCCGCGCTCTTCGGGGTTTTCTTGGGCGTGGTTATCGGCATCAGGCCGAGCCTGTGCGCGATGTATTCGTCCCAGAACGAGCTGGTGTTGTCGTACACCGTTATGGAATCCATCGCAAGCACGGGTACCCTCGACAGGGAGTACCTTCTTATCATGTTTGCAAACCCGGATTCTATTTCCTTTGCGGAGAACTCTATCCTGTTTTCATGCTTTTTTTCAAGTACAAGCTCCATAGCACAAAACACCTATACCCTTCTGCCTCTCCTTCCGCCCCTCCTTTTCATCGAATCGGTGGGCAGAGGAGTAACGTCATCGATTTTTATTATCCGTATGCCGCTTCTCGCGACGGTTCTTACGACGGACTGCGCACCGGAGCCCGGCGTCTTGGAGCCGACTCCCCCCGGAGCGCGTATCTTGACATGAACGTGGGTTATCCCCTTGTCCCTTATCGCGCCGACCACCTTGATGGCGGCCTGCATGGCGGCATATGGCCTTCCCTCCTCCCTGTGGGACTTGACTACCATCCCGCCGCTCGACCATGCGAGCGTTTCCGCACCGCTGACATCGGTGGCGGTTATTATCGTGTCGTTTTTGGACGAATAAACGTTAAGCACCGCGAGCCTCGGCTTCCTGGGCTTTCTCACCTCTACGGGAGCCTCCCCCTTCGGCTCGGGCTTGGCCTCGGCCTTCGCCTCGGGCTTTTCCTCCTTCTGGGGCGCCTCCTCTTTCTTTTCCTCTTCCTTTTTCTTTTCTTCCTTTGCCATGAGAATTCACCTAGCTTTCAGTTGCCTCCGGTGCTTTTTCCGTTTCCCCTGCCTCGGCCGCCGGCTCGGGCGCGGCCTTTGCGGGCTCTTCGGCTTTTTCCTCGGCTGTGCCCATGCCTGCGCTCAAGTCTATCGGCTTGGTGTATATTATGGATTTCTCGTCCTCTATGCTTACGGTGTAGCTGGGCACCGTGACCTTGCGTCCGTTGACGGACACGAAACCGTGCGTTATGAGCTGCCTTGCCTGCCGCATCGTCCTCGCAAGCCCCTTTCTTACTACGACCGTCTGGAGCCTTCTCTCGAGAATTTCCTTCACCTCAAGCGAAAGCACGTCCTCGATCTTTCCCTGCTTCATGATTCCGAGCCTTGCAAGTTTCGTGAGTATCTTGTTTTCGACGCGTTCCCTTTCCTCGCCGCCGAGAGTAAGCAGCCTTCTCGCCTCCCTCCTGTATTTCTTGAGTTCGGCGGCTGCCCTCCAGACCTCGCCGGAGTTCTTGAGGCCGTATTCCCGCCTGAGCTTCTTGTCGTGCTCTATCCTGGACCCCTCCCAGAGTCTCTTCGGTCTTTCGGACTTGTTTCTAAGCCTTCTTGGGTCTCCCATCGAATATCACCTATTTCTTCTCCTTTGCGCCCTCCTTTCCGCCCGTCGTGGCCGCCGCCTTCTGCTGTGCAAGGATGGCCTTTCTCATCACACCGAGCGCCATTCCCTTTCTGCCGGTGTTTCTGGTTCTCTGGCCCCTCACCTTCTTGCCGTAGGCGTGCCTGTAGCCCTTCCAGGTGTAAAGCTTCTTCTCCCTGTCAAGGTCCTGGCTCATGGCGAATGCAAGGTCGTTCATTATGACGTGAACATTCTTCCCGCTGTCGAAATCGCCGTTCCTGTTGAGGACGTGCGGCGGCACGTTGTAATCCTGGATCGAATAGAGTATCTTGTCTATTTTTTCTATCTGCTCGTCCGAGAGCTCGCCGACTTTCATGGTGGGCTTGAAGCCGAGCTCCCTTTCTATGACTGCCGAAACTATCCTTGAAAGAGTATGACTTATTCCGCGTACGCTGAGCAGCGCCCGCTTCAGCGGACGCCCGCCGGGGACGTCTCTTCCAGCTATGCGCACTATGCCCCTTGCCGTTCCTCCCTCGCTCTTCTCCGGCTTCTTCGCAACCGCCTTGGGCTTCTCCTCCTTCGGCGGCTTTTTTTCTTTTTTCGGTTTTTTAGCTGCCTTTCCCATCATTTCACCTTAGATTCTTCCTACGTTTTCCACTTCCACCTGGCTTACGTGCTCTATCGCCTTTATTTTTTCGCTGAGCTCCTCGGTTCCGCCCTGTGAATCGTCGAAGAGCACCGTTATCCTCAGCGCCTTTATACCGAAACCGACGTCCTCCTCCACCGCATTCTGCAGCTTTGCGAGTTTCCCTATCTCCTCCTTTATCGCCGGTATGGCTTCGGAATCGTCGACATAAATCTTCATTTCAGCCATGACGTTGTACTCCACCATAAAATCTACCTACGGGCCTTCGAATCCGCACGAACACCTGTATTTCACCCTGTTCTCCCTGCAGTAATTGCATCGCACCGCCTTTTCCTTGCATTCCGGGCAGGGAAATTCGGCAAATTCCTTCGCAATCCTGCCGCAACTGATGCATCGTTTCAACATACCACCTGTCTTTACATACGCTAAAAGAACGTGAATTGATTGTGGAGAATTATTTAAATGATATAGATATTTAAATATACTGTTAAAGCCCCAGTAGTCTAACCTGGATAGGACGGCAGCTTGCGGAGCTGCGAATCCGTGTTCAAAGAGCCTTTTGGCTTCGGTCCTTCTTAGGGCAAAACGCTCGCGAAAAGCCCTGAGGAAAACCAAAGGCATTGGAAATCGCGGCTGGGGCGTTTTATTTTTAACACCAATTGAGAAACAAAGAATGGGGGGTTGAAATGAAATCCGTTCCAAGAGTGATGTCAACGCAGCATCCCGACAACGTGCGCCAGCCTTTTTTCTGCGACGGAAACGTCATGGAATGGGAGGACGAAATCAAGGAGGCGTTCTACGTCTACTCGCATCTGAAGTGCAGCGAGCAGCTCTGGGACTATGAAGGCAAGGAAGTGGACAATTTCGTCGTGAAAAAGCTGCTTACCAGATACGAGAATTTTTTCAGGAAGAAAACGCTGGGCGAGGATCTGCGGCTTACGTTCAGGGTCCCTAATCCGAGCGTTGAAAAAACCGAGGGGAAAATCCTTGTCGAAACGCTCATGAGCATAGCGAGAAGCAGCGATACCGCGTCCCTGTTTTACGAAAAGGAGGTCGTGCCGGTTTTCGAAGTCGCGGTTCCGATGTGCGCTTCGGCAAACGATGTCCTGAAGGTCAAATACTTCTACAGGAATTTCATTTCGGGAATCGAGAATAATACTATAGTGGACGAGAAGGTGGGGGACTGGATAGGGAAGGTGGAGCCGAAAGACATCATGATAATCCCGCTCGTGGAAACAAAGGACGCGATACTCGATTCCGGCAGCATAATAAGGAATTATCTGAAGGAAACGAAGGAGGAGCGGCTCAGGTTCTGGATAGCGAGAAGCGACACCGCGCTGAATTATTCGTCGCTCGGCGCCGTCCTGATAATCAAGACCGCGCTTGACAGGATAGGTGGCGTCGCGGAGGAAACGTCCGCGGAGATCCTCCCGATTCTCGGGTGCGGCTCCGCCCCATTCCGCGGGAATTTCAGGCCGCAGGACTACCAGCACATACTGCGCGGCTACCCTTCCGTGCACACTTTCACGATACAGTCCGCTTTCAAGTACGATAACGAGGAGGAGCAGGTGAGGAAGGCGGTCGAGGGAATCGAAAGCAGCGGAACGGGCAGTCCGGTGCCGGTGGACGCGGAAAAAATAATGCCGGTGGTCGAAAAAGTGGGCAGGGTCTACGCAAGGGAAATTTCGCTTATTGCGGACATGATAAACAGGATGGCGGCGCACGTTCCGAACAGGAGGATGAGAAAACTGCACGTGGGGCTGTTCGGGTATGCGAGGAGTTCGGAGGGCATAAGGCTTCCGCGGGCCATCAAATTCTGCGCGGCGCTCTATTCCTACGGTCTTCCGCCCGAGTTGCTCGGCCTGAGCGCGCTGGACGGAAAGGACATAGACGTAGTGGAGGAGGCATACCCGAATTTCAGGAAGGACATATCCTCCTCGCTTCAGTACCTGAACAGGGAAAACCTGAAGTACTTCCCTAAGGAGATACAGGAAAACGTCGGAAAGGTCCTGGAGATTGGGTTCGACCATCAGGAAAATAGGCAGCACAGCACGGTGACGAAAATAATAGCCGGGAACCTCGGGAAGCAGCTGCCCGTCGAGGAGGACATACTGAGGGCGGGCTGGATAAGGGGTTTCCTGGGATAATAACATGTTTTTAAAATCTAATGCAACAGAATAGTAATTCCTGTTGTTTTGTAAATCAACGCTTAGGTGAATGTTTATGGGAATCAGACCTGCAAAATCGCTGAGAGACCCTGACAAGGTCGCATGGACGAGGTTTTCAAGGAAACCCGCGAAGTCGTACATAAAGGTCATGCCGCATGCCGACCTCCATCAGTTCAGGATGGGCGTGGACAAGGCGGATTACGACCTGAACGTGGACCTCGTCTCGCAGCAGGAGATAATCGTCAGGGACAACGCGATTGAAAGCGCAAGGCAGTCCGCGAACAAGCATCTTGAAAAGGAGATAGGGGCGGGCGCCTACCATTTCGTTGTCAGGCCGTACCCGCACCACATAATAAGGGAGAACAAGATGATTGCGGGCGCGGGCGCAGACCGTCTGCAGAAGGGCATGAGAAGGTCCTTCGGAAGGCCGATGGACAGGGCCGCGAGGTTCGACAAGGGCACTGTGGTTTTCAGCGTGCGGACCTACAAGAACAACCTCGAGACGGTGAAGGTTGCGCTCACCCGCGCAATCAGGAAGATTTCCGGAAATTACAAGATGGTCGTCTTCTGAATTTCCTTTTTTGCGGTATATATTCGTGGTCGAATGTGGTAATACATTTATAAACTTATCTGACCAATATTATATAGAGAAGGGTGTATAGGGTGGATTTGTTATGGACGATAAAATAAGAGTAGACGAACCGCTCATCAGCACGGATGTGGACAGGCTTATTCGTTGCATATCTGAAAAAAGGAAAATGAGCATGCACGAGCTCCAGAGGGAATGCAGCATAAACAGGCGCGACCTCGACAAATGGATAAGGGTTCTCGAGGACGAGGGCTATATCACGATACAGTACGGGATTACGGGCACGCACGTCCTCTGGACCGGGCTTTCAAAAGACAAGGTTTCGATACCAGATACCGGCACGGACAGGAAGGAGGCGGAGGAAGCCGGGGAGGAGGCGCCCTACGAAGATTATTACGAGCCCTACGAACCCGAGGAACCGGAAGAGGAGAAAACCGCACTCGCGAATGAGATAGATGGCGAAACCGGGGAAAAATCCGAAGGCTCGCCCGAAGAGATGCTGCACAGGTACGTGGAGCTGAAAAGAAAGGGCGGGGAAAAGGACCTCAAATCCAGCATACTCAAAAATCTCGACGACGAGCTCGACAAGAACGATTACAGGATTGCGGAGGAGGAGCTGGAAGAGAAGACTGAGGAGCTTGGCGAATTCGAGGTCGTGGAGCCGCTTGAGGAGAACGAAAAGGAACCCGAGGAAGCGGTCGAAGAGGTTGAGCTTGTCGAGGAGGAGGCGCCCGAACCCGAAGAGAGCGTGGAAATGCCTCCGGTGAAGAGCATACATAAATCCGTTTACGACGCCGAGCTCAAGGACCTCCTGAACGCATACGTGAAGGAGATAAACGAGGAGAAGGCGAAGCTCAACAAGCTGAAAAGGGAGAAGGAGGAGCTCTACAGGGAGAAGACGGTTTCCCTTGAGAGCAGGATAGAATCCGACCTTGCGTCTCTCATGCAGTACGTGCTCGAGCACGAGGGAAGGCTTCTCGAGATGAAAGAGCGCGTGCTTGAACTTCCGGACAAGGTGGACGAAGTCACCAAGCTGCAGGCGGAGATAAGGAACCTGCAGAGCGAAGGAAAGGGAACGCTCTCGAGCCTGAGGAAGAACGTGGAGATGTTCATAGCGGACACGAAAAAGGGGGGAAAGGAACTCGGGGACAAGATAAACGAGACGAAGTCCGCGATAGAAGAGGAGGAAGCAAAGGTCGAGGAGCTGAGGCGGATAAAGGAGTCGATAGAGGCCAAGACCGACAAGATGATCACCTCCATGGACGCGATGGCGACCAAGGTAAGCGAGCTCAACGGCAGGATGGAAACCCTGAACAGCGAACTTTCAAAGACCATCGACATGAAAAACGAGCTTGAGAACACGATAAACGGGATCGATTCCTCGATAGGGGAAAAGGAAACCGAGCTCGACTCGCTCGAGGAAAGCCTTCAGGAAATGGGCAAGATAGAAAGATGGGCGAGGGAATATGTCAACGATTACGAGCAGAAGATTGACGACGTGGAGAAGTACGTGAAGAAGAGCGACGAAGAGCTTTCCGCGCTGAGGGAGGCCGCCGAAGCCAGCTATATGAAGAAATACCTCGGCCAGCTCGAGAACATAACCGGCGCATACGAAAACGAGCTTGAGGACGTTCTTGATGCAGAAGGCAGGATAGAGAGCAGGATGGAGGAGAGCAAGAGAAGGATAAGCGAGATGGTCAAGGAAAGCCAGACGCTCATCAAAAGACTCAGGAAGGAGACCGAGGATTCCCCGGACTACGAAGAACTCAAGGGCAAGGTCGAGCGCAGGATGAAGAAGGTCAAGGAGACCGTCGAGGAAAAGACCAAAGAAGGGGAGAAGCTCCAGGAAGAAATCAAGAAAAAGAAAACAAAAAGGAAAACCAGGAAAAAGAAGAAGTGATCTATTTTTTTCTGTTTGCAACCCATTTCCTGATTTCCAGGTAAAAGAATGTCAGCAAGCCCAGCGAAAGCACCACCGACCATTCCCACAGTCCAAGGGGCTTTACCTGGAAAAGCCCGTTCAGGAACGGTATGTATAGTATCATCAGGTGAAGGGCTATCGTAAGCGCCGTGGCATAAACGAGCCATTTGTTGTCGAGAAGATGCTTCAGGACGGGTTTTTCAAGAGACCTGCAGTTGAAGGCCTGCGTTTTTTCGACCATCACGAGAATCGTGAAAACCATCGTCTGGGCCAGCACCAGATCCTCCGGGTATATGGAAATGAAAACAAACAGGCAGAGGGCGGTGACCATTATTGGGTATTCGACGATAAAGGGCTGCATCCCCTTCCACAAGCTTTCCGTTCTCTTTCGCGGGGGTTTTTCCATCACATCCCTGTCCACGGGGTCCGCTGACAGCGCAATAGCGGGCAGCCCGTCCGTAACAAGGTTAATCCACAGTATCTGTATCGCCACAAGCGGCAGTGGCATGCTGAGCAGAACGGCTATGAATATCACCGCGATTTCGGCGATGTTGCCGGAAATCAGGAATGCAAGGGCCTTCCTTATGTTTTCGTATATCCCCCGGCCCTCCTTCACCGCGGAAACTATTGTCGCGAAATTGTCATCGTTTAATATAAGGTCCGAGCTTTCCTTGGCAACGTCCGTGCCGGCAATACCCATCGCTATTCCGATGTCCGCCTTTTTCAGCGCGGGTGCGTCGTTTACCCCGTCTCCGGTCATGGCGACGACATGGCGCTTTTTGTTCAGCACATCTATTATCCTGAGTTTGTGCGCCGGTGAGACGCGCGCAAAAACAGAAACGTCCTCGATTGTTTTTCCGAATTCCCTGTCGTTCATCCTGTCCAGCTGCTCGCCCGTGGTTACTTTGCCGTTTCCTATCCCAAGCTCCTCTGCAATCGTCTTTGCGGTAAGCGGATGGTCTCCAGTGACCATCATCACCCTTATTCCGGCGCTCCTGCAGAGCTGAAGCGCCTCCTTGACCTCTTCCCTTGGCGTATCCATCATTCCGGCTATGCCGACCAGGACCGCGTCCCGTTCCACGCTTTTGACATCGAACCTTGCCTTTCGCACGTCCCTGTAGGCGAATGCAAGGGCCCTGTACCCCTTTGAAGTCAGCGAATTGTTTATTTCGTTAAACCTCTTCCGGTCTTTCGGCGTTAGCTTTCTTATTTTCCCGTTCTCGATTATTTTTGTCGAGATTTCCATTACGCTTTCCGGAGCGCCTTTGATGTATGCTATGTTCTCCCCGTTTTTCCTGTGGATGGTGGTCATCCTTTTCCTTTCGGAATCGAACGTGAGCTCGCCTATTTCCGGCCATTGCTTTGTAAGGTTGCCTTTCCACATTCCTGCTTTTGCGGCAAGGACAAGAAGCGCGCCTTCTGTTGAATCGCCGATTATGCTCCAGCCCTCCTTCGGGTCCTCCCTGAGATGCGAATTGTTGCACAACGCGCCTATCCGCAGAAGCAGCTCGAACTCCTTCCCGGCTGCGGCCTCTTTCCCGTTGGAAGTGAATTTTCCGGATGGCTTGTAGCCGCTTCCGCCCACGCTTATCATCGTGTCATTTACGAAAACCCTTCTTACGGTCATCTCGTTCTTGGTGAGCGTGCCCGTCTTGTCGGTGCATATTATGTCCGCGGACCCGAGCGTCTCAACAGATTTCAGCCTTCTCACGATTGCATTCTTTTTCGACATCCTCTGCACGCCGAGCGCAAGCGCTATTGTGACGACCGCTGGGAGCCCTTCCGGAATCGCGGCAACCGCAAGGCTCACCGCGGTGAGGAACATGGTGAACGGCTCGAAGCCGTAGAGAACCCCCATAATGAATATTATGGCGCAGAGTGCAATCACGCCGATGCTCAGCTGTTTGCCAAGCCGGTCAAGGTCCATTTCAAGCGGCGTCTTTTCCGTTTCAACGAACTGCACCATCTCGGCTATCTTTCCTATTTCGGTGTCCATCCCTGTTTTTTCTATGACGGCCCTTCCCCTTCCGTCGACGACTACCGTTCCCATGAAAACCCTGTTTGTTTTCGCGGTATCTTTTCTGACCGGAACGCTCTCACCGGTGAGCGGCGCCTCGTCCACTGCAAGGTTTATGCTCTCGATGATCTTTCCGTCCGCAGGGACACGGTCTCCGGTTTCGAGAAGAACAAGGTCGCCAGGAACTATTTCATGCACGTCAACCATTTTCACTGTTCCGTCCCTTAATACGCGGGTCTTGGGGGAAACGAGCTTCTTCAGCGCCTCGAACGCCTTCTCCGCTTTATATTCCTGCACGAAGCCGAGCACTCCGAGCATTAGCACTATAGTGAAAATCATCAGAGTATCCACGATTTCGCCGAGGAAAGCGGCAACTATCGCTGCTGCAAGTAGAAGAAGAATCATGAACGACTGGAACTGCCTCAGGAATTTCTCGGCAAGGCTTTCCCTCTTCAGTTCCTGAAGCTCGTTCCTTCCGTGTTTGGCAAGCCGTTCCGCGGCTTCCTTTTCGCTCAGGCCTGCGTATTCCTTCTGTTTCATTCTATCTGCGCCTTTTCAAGGTCGAGAAGAGTGATGTTATACACCAGGGTCTTTCCCGCAAGCGGATGGTTCTCATCGAACGTTATGGTTTCGTTGGTAAGCCCGATGACTCTTAGGGAGGCGATTTTGCCGTCTATAAGGCTTGTCGTCGTGTAGGTGGCGTTCTCCCTTACGTCCAGCATTATCGTATAAGTAAGGTTCTCGTCGGTTCCCTTCACAACAACATGATGGAGTCCGTTGTAACTGAAACCTTCGCCCGGCTGAAATACGTACATAATGGTAACGACGCCTGTATCGTTGCTTATGTTCTGTATGAATACTGTACCTATATCGGTATCGAATCCCGTGCCCATTTCAAGCGCTATGTTTTTATCTTCGAAATAGCTAATCGGAACCTCTTCAAGCGCGTTGAATTTGTAATACCTGCTGACGTTGTAGGCCTTCCTCGGCTCGTAGTTTCCGTAAGCATCGTCCCCTGGAGGGATTTCAAATATCTTTGATTCACCGGCCTTCATGCCGACTATTCCCTTGACAAAGCCGTCTATTAGTGAGCCGCCGAGCTCCATCTTGAACCTCAATGGCTGGTATGTCCTGAAGGGAGTGTAAAGCGCGTTGTCCCTCGCGACCTGCTCTATGCTGGTATCCGTTATTTTTCCGTCCACGGTAAGTATATAATCCACTGTGACCGTGTCGCCGTAATAGGCGGTGGGCTGTTCCGGCGGCGGTGGATTTATACAGCCCAATAGCAAAAACCCAATCGCAAACAATACAAGCAATTTTTTCATTTTCACACCTGTCGTAAATATTTGGGGTCATAGGGATTGTCAGCCCGCTGGCAATACTTGGTCGCCAGACCAAGGCATTTGAACCCTAATATGCAGGTTTCTTCGGCTTTTGTTGTCCTTTCGGACTGATCTGGAGCTTCGGCAATCATTTTCAACTTAAAAAATAGAAAATGACTTCTGCCGTGTTACCTGGTTGCACCATGACCCCATAACGAACTCTGACTAAACATCAGAGAGTATCTTCTTTTATTTTGGCAATGCATATTTATATTGATTTCTGGCTGAGCATCACTTCAGTATTATGGATTTCTTTTATGAATTTTTCAGAATCACAAACACCAATCTGATATTCGGGAGAGTACTCTTTTCTTTGATACGTATATATTTTGGAGTCGTAGCCCAAATCTTTAAGAGCAGATATTATATCTTCCCTTAGTTTCGAACTGGAAGTATAGAACCTAAGGGTTCCATCAGTTATCGAACCATCTGTATGATATAGACCAAGCAATAAAGCTAGCTTCTGATCCGTATTCATTTTCTTAAGTCCTTTAATCGCTACAATCTTAGTTTTTCTTGGGCCTAGATCAAAAAATCTATTAAGAAAATAATAGACGACTTTATTTGAATATTTCAAAAGATACGATTTCCTTCCGTCTTTTCTTCTGATAAATCGTACTGCTTTATTTAATCCAAAAAGATTTTGAAATATACTTCTTATCAAAGATAAAACTTCTTTATCTGCCATCTCAAAGCTAATAAAATATGATTCAAAATAAGTTTTATTGCTTTCATGACGAAGAGAACCATCGCCTATTGTTGCTCCGATCAAGTACATTAATGAAATACTTTCTCTAGGGGGGATTCTAGCTGAACGGTAATTAGAAGCCCTTCCAGAAAATAACACATTTATCCTAAGCTCTTTGAATTTTTCCCAACCCAAGAGATTAATAGCTAAATCCAATGGAGTTCCATATTCTAAATTGAGCCAGTTGTTTAGGGTGCTCGTAGATATTTTCAGCTTATGTTTTCTTATGAACTCTGTTGCACTTTGACCGCCCTTTAGCTTAAGCATAGCATTCGCAAGGTTACGATCCTTTATTCTGAAACCTAATCCACGTAACATTCTAAGATCGTAATCCATGAATTCTTTCCCTTTCATATGATCAACTTTCACAGTCAAATCTAAAAAAGTCTTCGGTAGCATCCTCATTTTATCACCTCAACCCCTCTCGGACTTCTCCTGAGGAAGTTTAAAGCGAGCTTCACTCCGAAGCCCGCACTATTTTTCTAAAGGGCTGAAAGGAGAGAAGCGAGCAGACTTCCAATTAAAATTAGATTAATTTGAGCTCGTTCGGTGCGAATTATTATTCATTTAGGCGAAATCCGATCTCGAAGCGGAAGCGAAAATAGATTTATTGGTTTCGGCCGCCAGGCCGAACTGCGGAGCAGCTTGACCATTAAACTATTTTCTGCTGGAGCGAAGAAGAAACCGATTATTATGACCATGACGAAGACTAAGAGCGGACGATAAGGTAGCTATTATAAGAGTAATAGGCTAAGTTTCACCGTGAAACAGAATAAACCAGATGATTACTCCCCCGAAATAGCCATCGGGGACCGGATACGATTAGAAAATATTCTGAAAGAATCAATTATCGTTGTGATCCTTCTGATATTGGCTGTAATCATCTACGATAATATAGAATCATTTAACGAGATAAAAATAATCTTTTTGAGAATCGGCTCTTTGATACTTTTGATTCTAGCATACTATACGATTAAGCACGGTTATCGGATTTATATTAATGTTAAATATTTGATTAAATTTCGTAGCGATAAAACCAAGTTTATGCTAATAATTTTTCTTCTCATTTTAATCGTGTATTTTTACTTTCACCAGCAAGAGACAATACCCCAAGCAGTAGGGTTAATAACAGGCATTAATTATTCTAATTTTAATCCAGTATACCTGGATATTGGTGCTGATGACAATCATAAAGCTGAAGGGGAGAGTCGCAGTACAACTGACATAGAAAGTATATTTTTGATAGAACCGGAAAGAAAAAGCGAATGTATGGCAGCTTTTGAGTATATAAATGAATTAAGAAAAGAAAATGGAAAAAGTGAGATAATTTGGGATGATGGACTGTACGAACTTGCTATTTTTAGAACTAAGGATATGTATGAAAGAAACTATTTTGATCATGTTACGCCAGAGGGAACATGTGTAAAAGATTTCAAATCAAATTATGGTCTTGATGAATATACTATAGCCGAAAATGTGGGTGCACAAATGGAAGGATGGAATGAATATGACATGGAATATAGCAAAACGATTAATGTTAGAGAGCAAGTGAATAATTGGATGAATAGTAGGGGTCATAGGTACAATTTATTATATTCGGATCATAAAATTGGAGCAATTGGATGTTATTATGGTGTCTGTGTCTTCCTAGGTGGGCATACTAGTCTATATGGGTTGGGCGCAGGACCATGCACCACTGGAGAAGAAGGTCTAGAATACTGGGAAAATGTTCCGATACAACCGGGAGAGGTAAACTAAGTTTAGATTGAGTTGTAGGGAAAGGATCAAAGAGGCTAAGAAGAGAACGAACAACTGAACAGTTTTATATTGATTTCTTATTTATCGGGAAAAAGAAAAAACAATTACTTCTTCTTTCCCTCGAAGTAATTGTACAGCCATGCGAA
>Ga0209164_1001907_pt1 | contig 24332 bp, 16 predicted proteins | sample MTBNYHSulfiMetaG_FD_187458 | JGI IMG/M metagenome (GOLD analysis project Ga0209164, IMG submission 187458) | Enrichment culture microbial communities from rom New York Harbor, USA that are MTBE-degrading - MTBE-NYH (New York Harbor Sulfidogenic)... | ecosystem: Environmental > Aquatic > Marine >... | reverse complement strand
AAGACCCTTCCGATGCGCTTATCTCCGTTGACGGCCTTCCCCTGGACCGGCTTCCCCCCAATGCGAAGGTGGGGACGAGCAGTCTCAGGCGGGGGGCGCAATTGCTCCATATGCGGCCGGACCTCCAACTGGCGCCGCTGAGGGGGAATGTGGACACCCGTCTTCGGAAAGTTGAATCCGGAGAACTCCACGCGGTTATCCTGGCGTGCGCCGGTCTCAAACGGCTCGGACTGGCAGACCGGATCACTCAGGTCATTCCGAGGGATCAGGTCCTGCCGGCCGTGGGGCAGGGTGCCCTCGGGCTGGAGATACGGCGGGATGATGCCGGGCTTGCTGAACTGCTCGGCTTTCTGGACCATGGGCCGACCCGGATGACGGTCAGCGCCGAAAGGGCCTTTCTGAAAGAACTCGAGGGGGGGTGCCAGGTTCCCATCGCCGGTTTTGCCCGGTTGGACCGGGACCGCCTTTCCTTCAAGGGGATGGTGGCGGAGCTGGACGGGACGAGGCTCTTCAGGGAAGAGACGGACGGACCAAAGGATCAGGCCGAGGCCATCGGGATTGCCTGCGCCAGGAACCTCCTCGCTTCCGGGGCGGACAAGGTGCTGGAGAAGATTTACGGGTTGGCAATGGATGCGTGATGCTGGATGCTGGATGCTGGATGCTGGCCCTCCGTCCCTGACGCCGGATGCCTGCCAGCCCACGAACCCGACACACAAACCCAATAAACCCAATTAACCCAATAAACCCGACAAACCGTCACAAGGGCACGCCATGAATCCATCAGCCATCAGCCATCAGCCATCAGCCTCCCCAACAGGTACCGTCTATCTGGTCGGCGGCGGTCCGGGGGACCCCGGACTCCTGACCATAAAAGGGAAAAAGCTCCTTTCCGAGGCGGACGTGGTGATTTACGACTACCTGGCCAACCCGCAGTTCCTCGAATTCGCGAAGGATGAGGCCGAGCGGATCTATGTGGGGAAGCAGGGCGGGGCCCATACCATGAGCCAGGAGGCGATCAATGCCCTGATTGTGGACAGGGCAGGGCGGGGAAAGAGCGTGGTCCGGCTCAAGGGGGGCGACCCTTTTATCTTCGGCAGGGGGGGTGAAGAGGCCCAGGAACTGGCCGCGGCGGGCGTGCGGTTTGAGATTGTCCCCGGGGTCACGTCGGCCATCTCCGTGCCGGCCTACGCAGGCATCCCCCTCACCCATCGGGACTATACGGCCACCGTGGCCTTTGTCACCGGTCATGAAGATCCCCTCAAAGAGCAGTCCACTATCGCCTGGGACAAACTGGCCACAGGGGCCGGGACCCTGGTCTTTCTCATGGGCGTGGGGAATCTGCCCCGGATCGCCGAGAACCTCATGAAGCACGGCCGGTCCCCGGACACCCCCGTTGCGGTGATCCGGAGGGGAACCACCGCGGGACAGGCGACCTGGGTGGGAAATCTGGAAAACATCGGGCGCGTCGCCGCGGAGAACCGGATCCGGCCCCCTGCCATTATCGTTGTGGGCGGGGTGGTCCGGCTGAGAGAGGAACTCAACTGGTTTGAAACCAAGCCCCTTTTCGGAAGACGGATCGTGGTCACCCGGGCCAGGGAGCAGGCCAGCGAGTTTCGTCTCATGCTGGAGACGCTGGGGGCGGAGACCATTGAATTCCCCACCATTGAGGTCATGCCTCCTGAAAGCTGGGAACCCCTGGATCAAGCCATCCGCAACCTGGACCTATATGACTGGCTGGTGTTTACCTCTGTCAACGGGGTGAGATTTTTCCTGGATCGGCTTCAATTCTCAGGAAAGGATGTCCGGGAACTGAAGGGCATCAAGATCGGGGTGATCGGTCCCAAGACCTCCGATGTCTGGGAACGGATGGGGATCCGTCCGGACCTGATGCCGAGCGAGTACCGGGCCGAGGCGGTGGTGGAGGCCTTTAAAGAGAAAGGCGTCCAGGGATCGAAGATCCTTATCCCCAGGGCCGCCCAGGCCCGGGAGGTCCTGCCCGACGATCTGCGCAAGGCCGGGGCACATGTGGACGTCATCCATGCCTACCGGACCGTCAGTCCCGACCATGATACGGGCCGGGTGAGGGAACTCCTCATGAAAGGGGCCATCGACATGGTGACCTTCACCAGCTCGTCCACGGTCACCAATTTTGTAAAGATGTTCGAGGCGGACGGCAGCCTGTTTCAGGAGTGGATGAAACAGGTAACCGTTGCCTGTATCGGTCCCATTACTGCAAAGACCGCCCAAGAAAAGGGCCTAAAGGTCAGTCTATCCCCCCCTGAATACACCATTGAATCCCTCGTGGAGGAGGTGATGCGCTTCTTCGGCAACTGTTGACCGGTTCAGTGTCCATAGGGCCAGGGTAATGCATTCCTAACATCTTTAATCCGGGGCCGGGTCAGTACCTCTGCGCACCACCCATAGAGAGCGATGGTATAAAGACGTTTAATTTCAGATTGATGGCCGGCATTGCGAACCAGCGATCCAAAAGAAATCCTTGGACTTGATCAAAAGATTAGGACATTGGGGTTTTCTAATGGGAGGTAAATGATGGCCAGGACATGGATAAACGGGCTTTGGTGTTTTACTGCGGGCTTGTTAACGTCTTTTATTTTGACTCAGCCTGCAATCGCAGATGAAACGGAAAACAAACAAATACCTCTGAATCAGTACGGCATCCGATCATCAAACCCCTATGTGGTAAACCGTTTTGTCCGGGATGGAAAAACCATTGACGAGATTATTGTTCCGAGTCGGCCGAACCCGCCAAAGGGGTTCAGTTCGCAGATAGCCGCCGTTCCCGAACCCCACCCCGCTAACGGAACCAATACCATTGCCAATGTCCCTGCCATGACCTGGTGTTTTGGATGCTCGGCCACATCGGCCGCCATGATGTTTGGTCATTATGACAATATCGGTTACTCTAATATGTATGCCGGTCCTGTCAATGGAGGGGTGTTTCCCATGACCAATGCAATATGGGGTACGGCGGTCATTAATGGTGAAATAAGGGCCTTATGCCCCCTTAGCGCCACGCGGTTGGGGCTGGATGGTCGAGCAACGAAGGGTCACGTTGATGATTATTGGGTGAAAGTAGAAAGCACGGAGCCCGACCCTTTCATCGGGCACTGGACTGAACATACACACGGGGATTGTACCGCTGACTATATGGGGACAAACCAGTCACTTAAGGGCAACGTTGATGGGTCCACGACATTCTGGTTTTACACAGACGGGAGCCCTCTTTATGATTTTATCTACTATGAGCCGGGCAAACGTGACGGATGTCACGGCATGCGGCTTTTTGCGGAGTCCAGGGGATATACGGTGAGCACAAATTTTTCCCAGTATATCTACGGTTACGGGGGTAATACAAAGGGGTTTACCTTTTCCAACTTCAAAGCCGAAATTGATAGCGGTCGCCCCGTTTTGATCCAGGTTGAAGGTCATACCATGTTAGGGTATGGGTACAGTGATACAGGACAGATTGTCTATATCCATGATACCTGGGATTATGACGACCACTCCATGATCTGGGGAGGCATTTATGCGGGAATGCCTCATTATGGTGTGGGTGTGATCCGGCTTGGTGCTGCGCCCGAGTCATGCCCCGATTGCCCTGCCAATGGCGTGATTACCAATGCAATCTATCGCGCAGGCACCACCTGTTCATGCTCGAATGCCACATCCATCACCTTAGGCAGCAACGTAACCGTTGAAAACGGCGCTACCGTAACATTTACGGCACCGACCATAACCGTGCAACCCGGCTTCCGTGCGCATACGGGGGCGGTGGTCAACATGCATCAGTAGTAGATTTGAAGCTGTCCTACCCTCTCGCATAGACTACGGACATGAGACAGGTCTTACGGGCTTTCCCCTTGCAATGGAGTGAAAAACTGCAGAATACGCCAAAAAACAGCAGCGATCACGGTTGCTTGATGTAGACTTTAGATCCCGAAGGGGCATGGAATCCGGGCTTGATGGTGACCAGCGGGGCCTTGAAGGTCACAGTGGCCCCTGTTTCGATCACGACGTTTGGCCCGATAATGAGCGAAGCCGCATTGGTGCAGGTGCAGATGCATCCCGAGGGGAAGGTCACATTCTCCACACGGGGACCGGAGCAGGAAGGACAGGCCACGGTCCTCTCATAGGCCCCGATGTCGTAGCCCGCACCCTGGGGCCGTAAATTTCCGTCCAGGTCGTCCGCGATCTCGGGAAGGGCAGTTCCTTCATCGACGGCCTGGGCGGTCTCCAGCAGGTGATAATCGCTCCCCGGCGAAACGAATGTCTGTGCTGCGGTTTGACTGAATGAGTGGGCGTCCCGGGCGTAGGCGGCCTGCCAGGCTGAAAGGCTCATGGAGACATCATCCACGCTGACCTGTGAAAGGACATTGTAGTCGCTCGAAAACCCCGTAAGGCTGGATGCGTCTATCTCAAGGCCGCCCCTTGCGGCGTTTTCGTGGATCAGGATGTTGTTATAGATCCTGGACCCGGTGCTGCCGTTTTTCAGGTTGATGGCCCATCGGCCGTCCGAGGGCATGTGCACCGTGTTGTTGTAATACTTGTTGTTCTTGCTGCCCCACTCATCGCCCGCACCATCATCCCACGCCGCGATCCCGCCGGCGTGGTTGTTGTAAATCAGGTTATTGGCGATGAGGCTGTCGCGGACCGAGGCCAGGTTAATGGCCGCGCCCCCAATGACGCCGTTTTCATATAAGACATTGTGGCTGACCTCACAGTTACTGCTGACGCCGTCACCGCCCTCGGAAGGATCCGCATTGATCTGGATGCCGCAGGCGTTGTTATGATGGCAGGTGTTGTAGCGGATGACCGCGTTATCGCCGCTGTTGCTGTGATAGATGCCGTGTTCTTCTATGGAATAGCTGCACTGGTTGTATTCCGCGGTAAAGTATTCCACAAAGCCGGTGAAGATGTCCCATGTTTGGTTGTGGTGGCAGTAACAGTTCCGCACTGTGACGTGTTCCGCCTCGCGGATGTCGATGCCCGCATTGTCGGGCGCGCCCGTGACCTCCAGGCCTTCAATGATCCACCAATCATATTCCTCGATTTCAATGATGCTCCCCTTTATGTTGTTGGGACCGACGTCATTGATGATCGAGGCGGCGCCTTCATCCGCTCTGAAGGTGATGGGAAGGACCGATGTCCCGCCCGATTGCGCCCTGAATCCTGCATAGGCGCCGGTCCGGATCATGACCGTGTCCCCTGCTCCGGCAATGTCCGCCGCATGCTGGAGCGTTCGCCAGGGGGCCGATGATGACCCTGGAGATCCGTCGTTTCCGGTGGACGACACATAGTAGATAGCCGCGCAAACAGGCTCAGCCAAGAGAAGCAAAACGACGCCGAAGAGGGCGATTGCTTTTGCGCTTTTCACGTTGAATCCTTAAATGGCGTGACAGGTGTCATCACCTGATCTGAACCACTGCGCCGTTTTCAATGGTGACGCCTGATCTAATGGTGACTGTGGGCGTCGTGAAAACAACGGCGGCGCCGCTGGGGATCGTGAACACCGCCGTTCCGACGGTGACAGATGAGGTGGCGACGAACTCGACGATGGCACCACTCGGAATGATCACCCCGGGGCCGATGGTAATTGATGCAGCGATGCACTGACATGTCCTTCCCGTCGGAAACGCCACGTTTTGAAGGGTCACCGCATCGCCGGAACAGGAAGGGCATGAAGAGTCGCCGAAGGTCCAGACGTGGACCACCGCGGCATTGATGTCTCCTTCCCCAAGGCCCCGCTCAACCATAAAGAGCCGCTGGCCAGCTTGGTCCACTGCCATACCGCCCACGTCTCCACACACATTTCGCTGTGCATCTGCTTTGAGATAGAAAGCCTCGGGCCGCCAGATGGTGTACGGCAGGACATTCCATGGTTCCGAAGACGATACGTTTTGGCCCAAGACATGGACGTCGTAAAAAATGACCTGTCGTTCATAAGGATGGCAATGATAGCCGTGGGCATTGCTGCACGGGTCGTTACACTCCACAGGGGGTTCATCATAGCAGTTGGTCCCCAGCCCTTTGTAGCCCTGCAACAGGATGGCCTGTCGGTTTCCGTTTTCCACAAAGGCGCCTCCGGTCCATGAATCGCACATGGTGAAGTCCGGATAATCGCATTGAGACGGATCCCCCACATTAGGACCGGCGCAACCTGGGAACTTGACCCTGTAATAGAGCACCGGCAGGGCATCGAGATTCCCGGTGGGGGTGTCGCTGTTGAAGGGGTGAAAGGCGAATAGGGTGGGCCCCTGGGAACCGCCAGCGGTTGTGACCGAATCCGAACCGACCGGTGTTCCCCTGGACCGGCCGGTGATGAGAGTTCGGCCGCCCAGGTAGAGATCCGCATACCATTCGGGCACGGTAAAGAGATATCCCCCCACCTTCCTGCCATGATAAGGTGCGGTCTGCGGCTGTGGACCCACATAAAAGAGCCCTCGAGCGCTGGAACCATTCAAGGCGCTGAACCAGACAGTGGGAAAGGAGGCGTCGCCGAATTCCCCTTCAGGATACCATGCAGTGAGCGATCCGTAAATATTGTCACTGGTCTGACTTCCCTGGCGCGGCACATATTGAATGCCTGACACAAAAACATACTCTACCTGAGGTTGAATCAGTCCGCCGTCAAAGGCGGTCATGGGACGTAAAAGGGTTGCCGAAGGAAGATCTTGCCAGTTGGCCTCCTGCTGAGGCGTGGGTATCGATATTTCACCATATTCGGCGTATCCGTCTGTCAATGCTTCAAAACCGGTCACCAGGAGTGACCCTGCGCCGCTGTTTCCAGGAGGATAGTACGAAAGGCCCCGGGCGCCCCAGTTGAAGTCGTCAGGCAGGCGGAAGGCCCCCTGGTAGGTGAGATCCTCGGGTTGGAGTTGTTCACCCGAGACCATTGATGGCATCAGGAAGGAAACAAAGAAGGAAAGCAGGATCGCTCGTGTTAGATATCGCTCCATTTTCACCTCGTTGTTCATCCAAAACAACAGAGCAGGTGCCTATTCCTGCCTGATGTGGACGATGGAGCCGTTTTCCGCATGGAATCCAGGGTTAATACGGACCCTCGGCGCGGCAAATGTGACCGTGGCGCCGGTTTGAACGATAACCGAGGTTCCGATGGTGATGGATGTGGCAGCGATGCATTCACATATGGTGCCTGTGGTAAATATCGCGTTATTGAGAATCACATCGCCGCCCGAACATTCGGGGCACGCATCGTATTCATCTGCGCCGATGTCGTACCCTCCTCCCTGGGGCCTGCTGTCTCCATCCATGTCATCAACCAGACCATCAATATACCCCCCCTGGTTCACCACGGTTGGAACCGGAAAGGCCAGATGGAGATCCCCTGTAGCTGGATTGACAAACCATGCCGATTCGGCATCGGTAACATTATTGGAGACTTCGGCAGAGGCCTCGTCGCGCTGGGCGATGGCCCGGTTGGTCAGATTGTTGGCGATGAGGAGCCCGGTTGTTGTGGAAAAACGATATTCAATGGCATTGTCATAGGCGTGCTCCTGGTAGATGGTGTTGTTGTAGACCTGGGCGTCGGTGACGCTTTCCAGGCCGATCCCCACGTCGCCCATGTCGTGGGCCGCGTTGTGATGGATCATATTGTTGCGAATGAGCCCGCCCACATGACCTCGATCGCCCAGCCCGAAACCGATCCCCCGGTCGCAGTTGATGATGATATTTTTTTCCACCAGGGTATTGCGGGACCCGTTCCAGAAATGGATGGCGTGCTCTGCTGTGTTCCCTCCCGCATCCGGGTCGTCGGGGCTTCGAATGTTGACGAAAGTGTTGTCGCGCACAACCCAGTTGAAGGCATGATGGGCATCCACCCCGCCGATGTACCATTGGGGACCGATGCCGGCGCTGTATTCAAAAAGACAATTCTCCACCCGGCCATTGTCGGAATGGACATTCGGTTGGCTATCATTATAGGCCGCCTTGATCATCTGTTCGCCCGTGTCCAGGATATGGAGATTGATTAGGGTAGGGGCCTGGGCATACGGCTGCATCTGGACGGCGTGATAGTAAACGTTTCTCAAGGTCATGTCCCGGGCTGTGAAGTTGTCCGCTTCAATGTTAAAGATGTGGGAGACATTGTCATCCTCCTCCATCCCGTTTCCCCGGATAATCACCTTGCTGCGGTTGCCGGATGCGCTCCTTACCGTGACCCCGCTTGCCCGGATGACCAGGGCCTCATCCAACGTGTAAGTCCCGTCCTGCAGGAGGATCTGTTTGTCTCCTCCGGAGTTGGCTTGATTCACAGCATCGACCAGTTCACCAACCGTGCTTACGGTGACGGCTGAAGTAAGGCCGGGGAGGATCAGGCACAACCCAAAGGCAAGGATATATGGAAATCCCTTGAACAGGATATTGAGTCCATGGTCAAAAGCATCATGTACTTTTTCGGATCCCATCAGGTTGCATCTCAAAAGAAATGACGCAGGTAATCTTCCTTTTTAAGCGAGGCATAGGTAGCTGCGCCCGGGAGATTGAGATGTTTTTCTGCAAAGCCGATGAGACGATCGTAATCAAAGCGCAACCGTAGCCCTTCATAGTAGTCCTGCAATATCCTCTTGGGTCTTTGTCTGGAGAATTCACAAGGAATCGAAAGGATGGGAATGCCTGCCTCTCTGATCCGCGTTTCGATCTCGTTCCCGTTGTATCTGATCAAGGGTCTGAATATGGTATATCCCTCTTTCATGGTGAGTATGGGATAAAACCGCTGTGCAGTTTCCAGAAATCTCTTCTCTTTTTGATCCGCCTCCCCTTCTTCAGGATCGGAAAACTCGTCGGCAAGGATGTGCTCTATGGCGTAGCTTACAAGATCCCAAAGGCTGTAACCTGCAATTAAAACAAAACGCTTCCAATCAGACACCATCTCGGCCAAGAAGGTCTTCATCATCTTTTTTCTAATGATCTGACAATAGGCGCACGGATTTTCCGCAGCGCTCAGGGCCTCATCCGTTTCAGCCAACTTGTGCCACACGATATTCCCGCCTCGCTCATTCCAGTAGGAAGATATCCGGTCTATCTCCTCGTCGGTGTATCTGTGCACAGGAAACGCGCCTGCATGTGCCTCGACATCAAATCCGAATTCCTTCCCCGATCTCAAGAAGAAATCCATGGCCACGGACGAATCATTTCCGCCGGAAAACAGGAGAAAAACATGTTTAGAAGGGAGGGTTTCCAAGAAAGCCTTATGCTCATTCTTCCATTCCGAATAATTCAAACGTGACGTCATAATGTATTTACCGTCCAAATTTCAAAATGTTAAACTCCATCGATTAAGGCCTTGGTATCGTCAAGGCCGGATGGCCACCGGCCAGACGCAACAGGTCCTGTGTCCTTACCTGTACACCCAGGCCGAAACCATTCAAGGGACCTGCCTCTCCACCCGCACCGAATGATACGTCTTCCACTGTCGTATTCTCTTTTAGCAAGAACTGATCATAAGAACCATCATAATTGACTGCATCCCCGCACAGGAGGCACAGAGTCCTGCCCGCAGCAGAAAGGATTCCCGATTCTCCCAATGTACATCCTATTTGAAAGGAGAGCCCCCCCTTGCGGATTTCATCAATCATGGCGAGCGATCTCCGGAACCCACCGCTCCTGCAGAGTTTCACATTTATCATTTGGTAATAACCTTCTGCCTCAATCCTTTTCACATCTTCCAGGGTGGGTGCTGACTCACATGCCATTAAAATGATGTCCTTTGATCCCAGCAATCGGACAAATTCCGGAAAGCCCGGCTCATCTCTCATCATCGGTTCTTCCACTATATTCACTTTGCACGTTTCAATGACCGGGAGGTGCTTGAATGCAAGATCGCGGTTCCAGACTCCGTTAGGATCTATCCTCAGTTCACAGCCGCTGCCAAGGATCCGTCTCGTTGCTTCCAGGGCATTCTTATTCCGCTCAAAATCCTTGCCCATCTTGATCCGGACATGGTTGATCCCAATCTTCTTTATCCATTTGCAGATCTCAATGTTCCGTTCCATGTCGCCAAGGGTAACCGGTGCACCATAGTGAATCTTGTCGGCACGGTAACTCTTGGGAAAATAGTCAATGACAGCCGTGTGCTGATGTTTGCCCAAAAAGTCCAGGAGGGCCAGTTCAATGGCGCAGATGGCTGCATTGTTCTTTTTGCCGCTGGGAAAGGCGTCCACAAAGTCCCATACCTGTGAGATATCATTTAGGTCCCAGGGGAAACGGTTTTCATTTATGAACCTGCGGATGCTGTCAATCGTGCTCTCAGGGGTTTCTCCGGTGGCGGTTTCTATCGGTATGCCTTCGCCATATCCCGATATTTCATCCTTGTTCCCGATCAGTTCCACTACAATAATTCTGGGGTTGAGCGTTTTTCTCATAGCAATGGAAAAGTCGCCCTTGAGGGACAATACTATTTTAAAAATATTAATCTTATTAATTCGCATGATCTTCCCTTGGCGCCAAAGTCGAAGGCCTGTGGAAAGGCTCGGAAGGCAATGTCAAATAAAACGTGGTTCCCTCATTGATCTTGCTTTTTGCCTCAATGGAGCCCCCATGATCCAACATATTTTTGTGAGCTATAAAAAGACCGAGACCGGTGCCTTTATGAATGCTACTTTTATGCTTGGTGGTGAAATAGGGATCAAATATTGTTTCCATCATGGATTCGGGAATTCCATCCCCATTATCCGTGATCTCGATACAGATATTCTTCGATATTTCCTTTTCCTTGCAGATTCTTGTTGTAATTTCTATCTTTCCCCCCTCTAAAGTAAACTCTAATGCATTTGAGAGGAGGTTTAAAATTACCTCTTTCATCTTTTCGGGATCCAACCACACCTGGCCGATGTCGGGGCTGAATCTGCGGACCACCTTTATCTTTTTGGCATTGCTCTGGGGAGAGACCAGAAGGATCATCTTGTCAATGAGGTCGTGGAGGTCATTGAACTGAAAATGGGTTTCCCTTTTCTTGACCAAATCCAGGAGTTCCGTGATCAGGCCATTTACTCTTTTTGTCTCCTCCAGGGCAATCTTATGGAAATCTTTTCTGAATTCTTCGTCGTCGTATTTTTGAGGCAGCATCTGCAGAAAGGTTTCTATGGCGGTCATGGGGTTTTTGATCTCATGTGCCAGTCTTGCCGACAGATTGCCCAGAAAAGAGAATTTCTCAGCCCGGCTCAACAGGGCATGGGAACTTCTCAGCTCGGCCATCTGTTCTTGCAGTTTGCTGTAAAGCCGTGCGTTTTCTATGGCGATAGCGATCTGGGGCGCAAAGACTTCCATTGTATTACGGGTCTCTTCGGGAATTTCCTCTCCCTCGACACCATCCGTGGCAATGATCCCGATCACCTTGGATCTGGTGATTAACGGGATGATAAATACTGCTCTGGGATTGCCATGTGTGAGAATTATGTTCCCTTTGCTCAGACTGGAACTGTCAACCCTGGGCACATATTCTGGCTGGCCGGTACTGGCGACCCTTGCCAGGATGTTGCTGACACGGGAGAGCGGAACCGTATAATTTTTGACCTGCTCAGGAACGTCGCCTTCAAAGCCAAGGGCGTATAGATATTCGAGGCAGCCTAACTCAGTATTTATGAGCATGATCATGGCGCGGTTGATTTGACAGACATTGGACAGAATGTTCATGATGACGGTGAGAAGATGATCCAAATCCAGCACGGAGAGGATGGCTTTCCCTGTCTCCTGGATGGCCACGAGCTGTTCTATCCTTCGCTTAAGCTCCACATTCAATCGGTCGACCTCTTCATATTTCCGCTCAATAATCTCCTTGTCTTTCTCCATCTCCCTTATTGTCTCCATCAAAACCGACTTTGATGTGAAAAACCGTGAGTAAAATTCGTAAAATCGATTTCTAAAGGGCCATCTTAAATGATATTCGCAGTAGGGGCTTCCTTCAAAGTAGCAACAATTCTCTTCTACGATGATAGGTTTGCCGCCCCAGATGAGGGGTATAAAGGTGTACGCGCCTCTATTGTACAGACATATGTCTTTTGATGAATGCATTTGGGCGTTCCAGTGCAAGCGAACAATGGCATCATTCCGCCTGATTTCCACAAGCTCCACCTTCTTGCTTCTGTTCCATTTGTCATTTATTTTTTGAAGGTTCTTGAGACACATTTCTATCGACCAAAATGTCTTGACTATTATACCTTGCGCATACCCAAGCGCCGCATTCTCGGTCGCATATTTGGCTATTTTAAAGGCGATCATCTCATCATCAAAAGCCATCCTGGCTCTCTCGAATAATTTGCAAACGACAGCACAGGAAACCCAGTTATTGGGATCCCTCAAAAAACCTTCTGGGTCATGGAGAGAGTTAATTTCAGGATCAAGCCTGTCCAGAACCTGCGAACAATCACCCTTATTGTGGGCCTTTACGTAGTCGATGATTGCTCTCGTGTTTATGCAGCAGGTTTCTTTTTCCATTTTTTAAGCTAAAGGGGAAGACTGCGGATACTTCTTTGGCTTGAAAGCCATTTCTTGTATTTCACAGTAAGCCTTGGGACCAATTTCCTGAAAGCAAGGAGGCTTTCGCCATGAACGTTGAATATCGTTCTTTCTCCATCTTTGAAGCATACAGAGGGAATCATTTCATCGCTTAACGCGATGGCAGGGAGTCTGAAATATGGCATTATATTTATCATCCTTTCCTGGAGCTTGGGGGCGTAGTTCGATAGGTCAAAAATCTTCCCTATGTAATCGGAAACAGTCGAAAAATCTAAGTTTTTCGACGGTTGTCTAACAATGTTCTGCCCGAAAACACCATCGTCATCAAAAACCACTTCGGGCAGGGACAAGGCGAGTTTATGAATTTTGGTTTTAGGGTAAACATGACACTCGCCGATCTTAAAGACATGCCCTCCAGGCCCACTCGTTTCTGATAGTTCCCCAGCAAAAGCAAGACTCTTTTTGAGATCCTCCTCTGTGTCACCCGGATATCCTGCAATCATGAAGACCATGACGGGAATTTCATTTCGGACAGCCTCCCTAAATATGGCCTTGGTATTGGACAGATATTTCCTATAATGGGCCTCATCCTTGACCTTATTCATTCGTCGCAGGGTGTCATAACTCGCCGATTCGAATCCGATCGCGAAAATCCCACACACATCTGCAATTTCAGGGATTATGGATGGGTCTAAAATGTCTGCACGGGTTTCAAAGTTGACTTTCATGCCTAAAGAACGGAGAAAAGGAAATAGATGAAAAGATCTAAAGAGGGCATCACCTATCAAGAGAGTATTAGCTTTGCCCTTTCCTGAAAGATTAGTCAGATCTTTGGTAATGATCTCATCCGGGACTTCCTTCCTATTTGGCCGCAGAAACTCCTCCATGCAGAAATTGCAGTGATATGGGCACCCTCGGCTGAAGGCATAAGGCAGAATGTCGTATGCCCCTGGGTATTTTAGCAATCCGAGATTTAGGGTGGCCTTCTTTGCGAGATCAAATCGGATGCCGGTCTTGGTTAAATGAATTTGGCCGTCTTTATTCCATGCCAGGCCCGGCACACCCTCATCAAACGGGTTTTTTCCCGCTTCTAAGCGTTCGATTATGTTAACGGCAGGCAATTCACCTTCACCCAGAACGATCATGTCTATCGCCGATGTTCGCGAGAATAAATCTTCATAATAGATGGTAGGGAAATAGCCTCCTAGGAAGATAAAAATATCGGGGTCTTCTTCCTTGATCAGCTCACAAAGATCAACGACCTCTTCAGCCTGGGCGATGGCCGTGCATGAAATGCCAATACCTCTAGGCTTCAGCTTGGCAAGATCTCTTAGGAACTGACTGTAAACATCGCGCTTCCCTTGGTGTGTAAGGGGTAGGCCGTAATCCATCGGCAGAGAGATAACTCTGATTTCGGATTTGTGGATCATGCCGCTTACAAAGCTTCCTATCTCCAGAATGGGCAAGGGATAGGCCGGAACGTACATGCCGAGGTTCTTGGAAATCGGTTCAATAAGTAGAATCAATTCATCTCCTTTCAAAGACCAAACAACAATTAAGAAGCGTTGAAAGAGTCACCGTGTCCCTTCTTTTCTGATCATTGAGCCATCACCAGGACAGGTTTCAGGCGCAAAGCGGATTCTGGGTTTTCAACCCTTCCGCTTTGGGCTGAAAGAGTTCCTATATCGAGAAATTTTTTCCATTGATACCACTGTTCCGGATTTGTATAGATAAACTGCTCCAGCAATCTTAAGACGGCTTCACCAGCGGAAATGCCTGGGTGTTGACCAAACCTCTGTGACATATGTTCGCAGTCACACATAACCAGCTTATATTCCTCCAGACTGTATCTGTGGATGACTCCAAAAACGACTTCGGCCCCTGTTCGTTTCTGGATGATGTTGATGGACCTGTCCAGTCCGGTTGTACGTCCTAAGAAAGACGTCTTTTCTCTTTTGGAAGGTTTCCACTCCTCTATTTCATCGCATTGGGTGATAAGGATTCGGTTGTTTTTCAATTCATGGAATGCCGTCATGATAACATTCCCTGTATTGTCTGCGTCAATAAGTTTTATGTCATATATTTTGGCCTGGGAATACACCTTTTTTTTTAATTGTTCGGTCTTGAACTTTGCGATCATGGAAACGGGAAAGCCGTTAATTGCCAGGAGGGTTGGGATATATTCGATGGCGCCGTAGTGACCCGTTACCACAATCACACCATTTCCCTTTGACCAACTCCTCCGTAATATCTCCAAATCCTTGCTGTCGATGTTTTGACTAAGGAATTCCGCCGCCTTTTGAGGCCTCTCAAAAGCAATAAATAGTTTCTCATAGTAATGAGATAGGATGCCGGCGAACACCTTCTTTGTCACCGCTTTCAGATCAGTTCGTTGATTGCCGCTTCCAATCCCTTCTGACACGGCATTTTTAATGCATTCCTTTTCCTGTCTGTTGAAGAAAAAATAGAATCTTCCAAGAATGAAAACGAATGCTTTGGCGATACTCCAGCCGAAGGTCAGGTACAGATAGATATTGAATCGCAACTGCAAAAACGAACTCAGGTTGATCCGCATAACAAAGTCCTCCGTCTCGCTTGATTAGCTCGAATTCAAACTCAGTATGTTTAATCAACATTTATGCCAAGTCTACGGCGTTCCTCCTGAGGTGACAAGATAACCGCACATATCATGCAAGGAGGCCACTGGTAAATAACTTTATCGGACCGAGGATGTTGCGCAGGCCTCTTTTTTCCATTGGGCAAAACTGATTAGAAATGCATAATAATGGGAGATGGTGTCCAAAAAGGCAGAGGATTATAGGCCTTGGCATTTGGTTACGAAACATGTGAGCCGCTTCGACAGGGAGGTCCAATTATCCTTTGCATCCATGTTCCTCAATAAGTTCAAATGATTAAACGCATCTGAGATCCCCTCGACCCTTTGAGAGGAGAGAATTGAAAGCCTTGGATGGGTCTCCATTAGGGTGGCGCTCTGTGTCCGTGGATCCTGTGATAAACGAATGATTCAAATGAGATATCAATACCGGAAGACGCCACGGGGACAAGGGGTTCGACTGATGAAAAACGGAGAAAGAGAGCGGAAATCCACGACCCGGAAGCCTGACAATGATCTTCCTGTGTCCTGACGTCCATCTGAAAATGCGCTCTCGTTCGGAAAGGCTCAGGCAACAAGGGGCTTGAATCTCCATAAAACTCGCTTCAATGCACAATTTTTTGTGCATTTTTAACAAAAAACTGGTAATGTCGAATAGATAGGACCATAAGGAATCCCGATCCCTCAAGGCGGTTTTACTGAAGAGGCGGATCGACAAGTGGATTCTTACGACGTATTGAGGAACAATTGCTCTGGGCACAAGAAGTGTCGGGAATCACATCTTAACTTAATGGCATTCGCTCGAAATGTTAATTCGCGGTACCTATTCACCCATCTCCGCACCCCGACGTTTGAAGGAAGGATCATTTCCGAGGAAGGGGCGGGCGATGGGTGAACTGACCGGGAATTATCGCAGAAACGCTCGATAATCGTGCGATGGCATGGCGAGGTGCCAATCTAAACGCGGTCATATGAAGGGAAAGATATGAACAAGAGGCCTACCATATTGGTTGTTGATGATGAAAATGGCGTGCGCCAGTCATTTAAGATGGTGCTAAAGGATGGATACGACGTGCTTCTTGCCGCCACCGGGGAGGAAGCAATCGGCATTCTAACGGCCACAACCGCGGATTTGATACTTCTGGACATTCGCTTGCCCGATATTGATGGGTTGGATCTTCTAGGGAAGCTCAAGGAGCTGGACCCCAATACGGAGATCATTATGGTGACCGCTGTTAAGGAGATCCAATCCGCGGTTAAAGCGATAAAGCTGGGTGCCTACGAGTATGTGGTCAAACCCTTTTCTGTGGATGAGGTACTGACCATAATCGAAAGGGCATTGGAAAAGGGCCGTCTTGTTAAAGAGGTTACCTATCTAAGGACCGAACTGGAAAGGTATAAGCCCTTTGAAAGGATGGTCGGCAAGGACAGGAAAATGAGAGATATCTTTGATCTCATATCAACCATTTCCGAGAGCGACGGTACGGTGCTCATTCAGGGGGAGAGCGGGACCGGGAAGGAACTGGTCGCCCGGGCCATACATAATCGAAGTCCTCGGAAGAACCTCCCCTTTGTGGTAATCAATTGCGCCGCTATCCCTTCAAGCCTGATGGAAAGCGAGCTGTTCGGGTATTATAAAGGTGCCTTTACGGGCGCCAGCCGCACCACCATGGGTAAGCTTGAGATTGCGGATGGGGGCACTGTTTTTCTGGATGATGTCAATACGCTTGATTTTAAGATGCAGGCCAAGCTTCTTCGGGCTATCCAGGAAAAGGAACTGGAAAGGCTGGGTGGCACCAAGGTCATCAAGGTAGATGTCCGGTTCTTGGCTGCCTCAAATAAGGACCTGAATAAACTGGTATCAGAGGAGCAATTTCGGGAAGACCTTTACTATCGGTTGAATGTTTTTCCCGTGAACCTGCCCCCTCTGAGAGATAGAAGGGGCGATATCCCCCTCCTGCTGAACCACTTCCTGGAACGACATTCCAAAAAAACAGGGAGGCCAACCAAGACTTTTTCCGAAAAGGCAATGAATAGCCTAATGCGATACGACTGGCCGGGAAATGTCAGGGAAATCGAAAACCTGGTTGAGCGAATGGCCACCATCACAAAGAAAATGGTGATTGATGTCGAGGATATGTCTTCACCCAAGGCTGGTCTCGGGGAATTCAAAGGAATCGAGCTGAAAGACGCCGTGAAAGCCTTTGAGAAAAAATATATCAGCGAGGTGCTTCACGAAGCTGACGGGAGCAGGAAAAGGGCAGCTGAGGCGCTCGGCATCCATCGCAACACTCTTTTGATGAAAATGAGTGATCTGGGGATCCAGACAAAGTGATTTTAACGCGTGTTGCCTTTAGAACTCGTTTGATTATCGGGGAGGATTCATCTCTGAACGGAATGCCCAAAGAATAGTGCGCCGTCACAATTTCTTGGGCATTTCAGCTGGTGTTATTTTCTATAGAATTCCTGACCGGGGGCCAAAAAATGCCAGCGCCTTGCAGGCATCCAAAAACTCCCCTTTTTCACGCCTGAATCCGCATAAAAATATTTTCGTCTTCGGAATTATGTAAACATGCACAAAAAAATGTGCATCCGGACATTTAGCTATGCGGCAAAAAGCCTTTCAAATTCCTAAAAAAACTTAGAAATCAATTAGTTATGAAATGGCATGATAGATGAATAGAAAATCCGGCAGTCCTTGAAGTATGTATGATCTCGTGAACCCCCAATTTTTTGAAAGGAAGCAAGACGGCCATTAAAGCATAACTTATGCTTATCGAAGCCAGTTAGAATTTTAACAGACAGTAAGTGAAATCATTCATACAAGAATCGGCCTGAGCCGAAAGGGAATCTTTATATGAATAAAGTCCTGGTGGTAGATAATGACCTACTCATCTTGAGATTCGTCAGTGACGTTCTTTCAAAGGAGGGATACCAGGTCATCACCGCAAAAGATGGGCTCTCTGCTCTGGACATTTTGAGGGAAATTACGCCCCAGGCCATCATCGTGGATCTCGTCATGCCGAATATTGATGGAAAGAGGTTGTGCAGGCTCATCCGGGGGATTGAGAGGCTGAAGGAGAGCCGTCTCATCATTCTTTCAGCCACTCTTGCCGAGGAGCAGATAGACATTGCCGAACTGGGGGCGGACGCATGCATTGCCAAGGGGCCGTTTCGCGAAATGGCCCGACACCTGGTTGACGTCCTTAAACATTCTGGGGGTGAACGTTCCAGGTTTGGATCAAGGGAGACAATTGGGGTCAGAGATGTTTACAAGAGGACGATTACCACTGAGTTGCTGTTTGCCAAGAGACATCTTGAGGCCATGTTGGAGGGTATGGCTGAAGGGATTCTGGAGATAAATTCTGCGGGTAGGCTGATTTATGCAAATTCTGCGGCATGCTCCTTTTTGAATATGCAGGTGACGGACGTACTGGGCGCCCATTTCACAGAGGTGCTCCCCGATCCCGGCCTTAAACGAGTGGAAGATCTTCTGAAGAGGCTGGGGGAACACCCAAAAAAGGTACTCGAGGAATCTGCGATTGAGTTGAATGGGTATCGATTGAGGCTTGATATTTTACCGATTCAAGATGGGCAAGAATCAACGGCCATTATCATTTTCAGCGATGTGACCGAACAGAAGCGGATGGAAGAGATACTGGATCAGGCCCAGAAGATGGAGGCGTTGGGTACCATTGCAGGAGGCATCGCCCACGATTTTAACAACTTGCTCATGGGCATACAGGGAAATGTTTCGCTTATTTTGGCAGAGCTGGAACCAGATCATATCCATTTTGATAGACTGAAGGCAATTGAGAACTATGTCCAAAGCGGAGCAGATCTTGCGAATCAACTCCTGGGTCTCGGAAGGAGCCGGAGCCGCAACTTTGTTCCGACCAGTCTTAATGACCTGATCAACAAGAGTTCCTCCATGTTTGGCCGTACCAATAAGGAAATCGTCATCCACAGAAGATTGGAGGAGAATCTCTGGATTACCGCAACGGACCCGGTTCAGATAGAACAGGTGTTGATAAATCTATATGTTAATGCATGGCAGGCTATGACAGCGGGCGGCACGCTTTGTCTTGAAACCGAAAATGTCACCCTTAGTGAGCAATTTGTGAACCCGTACGGTGTCCAGAGCGGAAGATATGTAAAAATGTCTATTTCCGACAATGGAATCGGCATGAGCAGAGAGACGATGAAGCGGATATTTGAACCGTTTTTCACAACAAAGGAAAGGGGGAAAGGAACGGGCCTGGGGCTTGCCTCCACCTATAGAATCGTCCGGAGTCATGGGGGCTTTATCACTGTTTCCAGTGAAGTAGGGGCAGGAACCACCTTTGATATCTTCCTGCCGGCATCAGGAGACAAGGCGCTTGACGCCACGAGGTCTTCCCCAAAACCGGTGATGGGGAAGGGGACCATTCAATTTATAGATGATGAAGAATGGGTATTGGATGTTACCGAGCAGATGCTGGAAAATATGGGCTACCGGTCCTTGACCGCCAAAAGCGGGAGAGAGGCCATAGAGGTTTACCAAAAGCATTGGTCTGAGATTGACATGGTTATCCTTGACATGACCATGCCGGACATGGGAGGTGGCGAAACATTCGAGAAATTATGCAATATTAATCCCGGGATAAAGGTGCTTTTATCCAGCGGATATGACTTAAATGAAGAAGTCTCTGAGATTTTGGCGCGTGGATTCAAGGGTTTTATTCAGAAACCGTTCACGATGAGGGAATTGTCCGAAAAATTAAGAGAGACGCTGGAAAACGAGTAATCGGGCGTTATCTCAGGCCTTCTTCTGAATTTCACGGAGTTCCCAAGCCTTTTCCATATCCAGAAGGATCGACAGGTCGCCGTTTTCCATAACGCCGACGCCTGCAAAGGATCTGGTTCGGGCCAGGAGTTCCCCTGAGGGCATGACCATCAGGGGCATATTGCCGATGATCCCGTCCACGCTGAATCGATTTGGGATTCCACCGGAAGGTGCATGGTTCGTTGAGGAGGGGTGCCTGAGTTTCAGGATATGGGTCGGATTTCTCGTGTTGGGATGGATTCCGAGCCTGTCTCCCAGATCATAAAGCGCCCCCCCTTGTTCCGGGGCTGCCGTTTTCAGCCTTTCAATGGACACAACATGGGACGTGGGCACAGAGAGGGTGTATGGACCTATCCTGAAGACAATCGCGTACAGAATGGAAAGAGAGAGGGGAAGCCTGAAGACAAACTTCGTTCCCTCAAGGGGTTCTGAATGGATGGTCATGGACCCGCTCAGGTATTCGATGGAACTGGCGATCACATTCATCCCGATCCCTCTCCCTGCGAGCTGGGTCGTTTCATCTGCGGAGGAGTAGTCCAGGCGGAGGATGGTTTGGAGGAATTCCTCACGGGGCATGCAGGATATCTCCTCATCGGACATACCCATCGTGTCTCTGAGGTAGCGTTCAACGGACGTTCGATCGATGCCCCTGCCATCGTCGCTGATGGTGAGCACCAGGCTGTCTCCACGCTTGTCCGCCTCAAAAACAATCTTTCCCTCACGGCGTTTGCCGTTCCTTTTCCGTTCATCGGGTGGCTCGATGCCGTGGGCGATGGCGTTTCTCAAGAGGTGGAGGAAGGGCTCTCTCAGTCGCTCCATGAGCCCGATATCCACCTGGAGTTCTCCCCCCGCAACCTCAAGCCTCACCTCCCTGTCGTATTTTCTGGCAAGGTCCCGGACGGTCCTGTCAAACAGGGAAACAAAATCCTGGACAGGCATCAGCCTCAGCCGGGACAACTGAAAGTGAAGGCCTCTCAGCATGGAGATATAGTGGTCAATCCAGCTTCTCAGACCGGACGATATCTGGTATTGAGAAAGGGGAGGGAGGGTTTTTCCCAGCAGAATGATTTCCTGGGATCGGGCAAGGAGTTCTTCGATCAACGAATATTCAACACGGATGCGGTCGATTTTGGAGGGAAGGGAGATGGAATGTGTGTCGGGCTGTGCCTCGTGTACCAGCTCGTCGGGCCCTTTTGTCAGCAGCGATCCAATCCTTTTGAGCTGCGGTGGGGCCTCCTCCGCAAGGGTTTCGTCGGCCGTTGCCGCCACCAGCCCCTTCAGCAACTCCGCGCCGTCCATGAGCACCTGGACGGCATCGGCCGTAGGCCTGACGGTCCCCCCTTGGAATTCCTTGCACCACGCCTCCATTGAATGGCACAGTCCGGATACGGTATCCAGACTGAGCGCCCGTGCCATCCCCTTGATGGAGTGAATCTTGCCGTGGATGCTGCTCCAGAGGTCCCGGTTAAGGAGATCCTTTTCCACCCGGATAAGGGTCGTATCCAGTTCCTGTAGATATTTGCCTGATTCCTGGATGAAGATCTTTTTGTACTTGTCAATGTCCATAGGGCAGATCCGACAGCATCTTCCAGATTTCCCCGGGGGTGATCATTTGAATGGCGCGGCCTTCCCTGGTGAAGGCGATTTGGGAGGTGTTTGTATTATCGATCCATCTTATCCCGACAATTCGATCGGGGATCAGCCCCAGTTTCCGCTGGTCCCATTTCAAGAGGATGATACGAGGGGCTTTGTCGGAGCGGGAGCTTTGGTTTCCCAGGAGTTGACCCGCATCGATGACGTCAAAGAGGTCTCCCCTGTAATAGATGATTCCCACATGACAGGAGGGGAGTAGGGGCACCGGGACCGGTTTTGCATCGTCCGCAATGCGATAGATGTATCGGGCCTCAATCCCCCGGCAGTCCCCTGCCGCCTCAAACAGGAAACAGTCCATGCCCTATGCCCCACGGAGCCTGAATCGTTGTTGGGTCACCATCATTTTTTTCGACAGCGTATTCAAGGCGTTGGCCGCCCGGACAATTTCCTGAATCTCCTCTTTCTGGTTCCTGGCGCCGATGCTTGTTTTCTGGGTCGATATAAAGTTTTCCTGAGCAAGCCTGGAAAGTTCCTGGAACTGGTTCAACAACCCCCGTATTTCCTTTACCTGTTTTCTGGCGACATCCCCCACTTCTCTCACCTCGGTCGATATCTCCTCGACCCCGGAGAGCATCTCACCGAAGGTGTCCACGATCTCATGAATGATTCCGCGGCCCCTTTCGATATCTTCCTCGCTCTTCTTGAGGGCTGCGATGACAGCCCTGTTGTCCTTGAAGATATCCTCCACAATGGCCCGGATCTCATGGGATGAGTTCTTGGAGTTCTCGGCCATGCTCCGTATCTCATTGGCCACAAGGGCAAATCCCCTTCCCATTTCTCCGGCCCTGGTGGCCTCGATGGAGGCGTTCAGGGAAAGCAGATCGGTTTTTTGAGAAAGTTCCTCTATGACGCCCATGACCATCTTGATCTCTTCCATCTTGCCCGACAATCGGTATATCGGTTCTGCATTATCCACCATCTGTTTAAGTACATCTTCCAGATAGTGGAGGGTCTTGCGGGCATTGGCCTCGCCGGCCTCGGTTTTTTGCACTGCGTCATGGGCCTTGGATGCGGTCCGGGCGGACTGCCTCGCCGCCTCATCCATCTGTTCCAGGCTCCTGTCTATAATGAAAGATGTCTTCTGAACAATGAGACTCTGCGCTTCGGATCCTTTGGCGATTGCCAGTGCGGAGTCGTCGATTTCCCGGCTGTTGGACAGGACTTTTTCGATCTGCACGCCGAGATTCCCGCCGGTCTCATCGATCCGGCCGGAGACGTCCTTTATCTCGGAAATAATGCCTCTCAGATCATTGAGCATGGCGGCGAAGACCTCTTCGAGGTCGCGAATTTCGTCCCGGGATAGAAACGAGATCTCCTTGGAAAGATCCCCCTGGCTGATCTCCCTGGCAACGCTGCTCAGACTGTTCAACCGCCTTACGATGGATCCTGAAAAAATGCCGCCGAAGATAATTCCGGCGGCCAAGGCCAATGCGGCTGAGACGCCCAGGGCCGTGATAACGTTATCGGTAATCTGCTGAGCAGCACCCACCACCACCATGACGATCAGAAGGAGGGCCAGAAAGCTCAGCATCAGCTTGTTTTTGATGCTGGTGCGATTCACGGGTCTGTCTCCTCCATGGCAATGATCCAGCCTGCGATATGTCCTCCCAGTCTCATGAGGGAGATCGTCAGGCGGGATCCCTTGGAACCAAGAACGATGCTGAGACGGACCTTCTTAACCCCCAAATTCCGGGCCACAGCCTTGAGGGCGTCAATCAAATACACCCGCTCCTGTTGGGGGAAAAGGGAGGCAATATGCTTATTCAGGATATCCCCTGGGGATGCATTCAGGATCTCAAGCGCCTGTGGCGTGGCGTTGATGACCCGCGCGTCTCTGTCGACGACGATGATGCCGAAGCCGATGCTTTCAATGACACCCTTCTGGAAATTGACGGTATCGATCAGTTCCCCCGTGACCTGACGCGGATACAGGGTTCCCGGCTCGAGGAACCTGCTCCCATCCGGGCTCGAAACATTCCCCTTCTCCATCTGGTCCAGAAGGTCGCCGATCTGGTCTTCCATCTGTTCGAGAGGACCTTTTGCAACAAACCAGTCGGCCTCTGCATCCGAGAGTTCATCCATTTGCTCCACAACGCTCCCCGATACAGCGATAATCTTAAAAGGGACTTCCGGGAATTTCTTGCGGGCAATCTTGATGAATTGAATGCCGTCGATCTTGGGCATGATCAGATCGGCAAAGAGGATGTCAAATGGACCGCTTTCAAGTTTTATCAACCCCTCCTTGCCGTCATAGGCCTTCAGGACCTCGTATCCCCTGTTTTCAAGGAGTTCCACAAGGAATTCGACAAAGAAGAAATCATCGTCCACAACCAGGGCCCGTTTCGGCATCCCTACCACCCCACTGGATTGAAAATTGAAGATTGACTATTGATGCATTCGTAAAAAGTCGTCATGCCGTTCAAAAACGGGGTCCGGAGTTTTCATAGGCGCTTGAGAAAACTGGATTCCGGCTTTCGGCGGAATAACGGAAAAAGAGCATTTTCGACTTTTTACGAGACCGTCACAATTGGCGTTCAAAAGACGATGGCGCCCGCTGTCGAGGGTGAAATATGCGGAGCCGTCCGCAATCTGCAACCCGGAATCGACGGCAATATCATCAAGAAATGCACACCCTGCGCACTTCGGCCATGTCAGTGAGTCCTGACAGGACCTTGCTGATGCCGTCCTGTTTTAAGGTTGTCATCCCTTCCTTTACCGTCTGCTCAAATATTTGATCTGTGGGGGCCT
>Ga0209164_1001901_pt1 | contig 24404 bp, 22 predicted proteins | sample MTBNYHSulfiMetaG_FD_187458 | JGI IMG/M metagenome (GOLD analysis project Ga0209164, IMG submission 187458) | Enrichment culture microbial communities from rom New York Harbor, USA that are MTBE-degrading - MTBE-NYH (New York Harbor Sulfidogenic)... | ecosystem: Environmental > Aquatic > Marine >... | reverse complement strand
ACCTGCACCGCGGCCCACACGCAGGCCCCCGCGGCGATGCCGACCAGGATGCCTTCTTCACGCGCGAGACGACGCGCCGTCTCGAAGGCGTCCTTCTCGGTCACGGCGACCGTCTCGTCGTACACGCTCGTGTCGAGGACGGGCGGCACGAAGTCGGCGCCGAGACCCTGGAGCCCGTGAGGACCCGGGACTCCCCCGGAGAGCACCGGGGAGCCGGCGGGCTCGACGGCCACGATCCGCACCTGCGGCTTGCGCTCGCGAAGCACGTGGCCCACGCCGGTCAGGGTCCCGCCCGTGCCGACGCCGGCGACGAAGACGTCGACGGCGCCGTCGGTCGCCACCCAGACCTCCTCTCCCGTGCTGTCGTGGTGGGCCGCGGGGTTCGCGGGGTTCGCGAACTGCTGGAGCATGCAGGCGCCACTCAGCGTCTCGCAGAGCTCCTGCGCCCTCGCGACCGCGCCGCGCATACCCTCCACGCCGGGCGTGAGGACGACCTCGGCCCCGTACGCCTGCAGCAGCAGACGGCGCTCGAGGCTCATGCTCTCCGGCATGGTCAGCAGCACCTTGTAGCCCTTCGCCGCGCCGACCATCGCCAGAGCGATGCCCGTGTTACCGCTGGTCGGCTCGACCAGCGTCGTCGTGCCGGGCTCGATGCGCCCCTCCCGCTCGGCCGCCTCCACCATGGCCAGGGCGATGCGGTCCTTCAGGCTGCCTCCGGGGTTCAGTGACTCGAGCTTGCCGACGACGGTCGCCCCGGACTCCTCGGAGGCCCGACGCAGCCGCACGAGCGGCGTCCCTCCGATCAGGTCGGCGATGCTGTCGGCGATCCTCATCCTGCGGACCTCCCCGGGAGCCGGCTCAGATCTGGTAGGTCGTGGCGGCGGCCCGGTCGGCCATCCCGCCGATCGTCTCGCCCGCGAGCGCGTCGCGCAGGGCGGCTCGAACGGCGGCCCACGCAGGCTCGAGGAGGGCCTCGCCGGAGTCGCCTCCGCGCACCCGCCCCAGGTCGTCGAGAGGACCGTCCAGCGTCTCGACGACCTCGAGCACGGTGATGGTCGAGGCGTCCCGGCTGAGGGTGTAGCCGCCGCCCCTCCCGCGCCGGCTCCGCACGAGGCCGGCGTCGCGGAGCTCGCGCATGACCTGCTCCACGTACTTCCTGGGGATCCCTCCCAGCGCGGCGATGCGCTGCCCGCTCAGGACCCCCTCCCCTCGCGTGAGCGCGAGGCAGACCAGGGCCCGTATGGCGTACTGCGTGCGCAGAGGTATGTCCACACTGCCGCCTTCGAATTCCCGACACGTTGATAGGAAATAGGATGATTGACCGTCCCGAGGCCTGTCAAGGCGCCCGGCCGCGGCACGGACGGTGGCGCACCGCGGCCGGGCGCCGCGCAGGCCTCGCGTCGACCGAACGTCCACAGCGCGACCGCATCGTTGGCCCACGTGGGCGCCGGGGCCGGGTCGCCGGACCGCCCGGACCGTCCGTACAATATGAGCACATGCTCATCACGCGCGGTCCGCCGGCGCGGCGGGTCCGCGCCGAGGAGCGTGACCGCGAGGGGGCGAGGGTCGGCGGCGGCCGCACGACCGTGAGGCCGCCGGCCCTCGACCGACACGGCGAGACTGGAGCGGCACCCGATGGCGAACGTGGCGGTGGTGGGCGCGAGCCCCAACGAGGAGAGGTACTCCAACAAGGCCGTTCAGCTCCTCAAGGAGAAGGGCCACACGCCGATCCCGGTGGCACCCAAGTACGAGCGGATCTGCGACGAGCCGGTGCGCGCCTCGCTGCGCGACGTGCCCGAGGAGGTCGACACGGTGTCGATGTACGTGTCGCCGGCGCGGCAGGACCCCGTGATCGACGAGATCGTCGAGCGCGCGCCGCGCCGCGTGATCTTCAATCCGGGGGCCGAGAACCCGGCCGCCTACGAGCGTCTGCGCGCCTCCGGCATCGACGTGGTCGAGGCCTGCACGCTCGTCCTCCTCAAGACCGGCCAGTTCTGAGCGGCGCGGGCGCCGTGCCGTGCCCCGGGGCGGGCAGCGGCTCCGCCGCGGCTCGCTCGGCCCCTCCCGCCCGTGGGCCTCCTTCTCCTTCGTCAGGCGCCCTGCAGCGGTCGCCGCTCGGGGGTGTCGAGCCAGGGCCGCAGCCGCTCCAGCGCGGCCCCGACGCGGAACACGGCGACGTCCTCGTAGGGTCGCCCGACGATCTGCAAGCCGGTCGGCACCCCGTTCTCGGCGAAGCCCGAGGGCACGTTCAGCACGGGGCAGCGGCTGGCGATGTTGAAGAGCGGCGTGAGCAGGGCCTCGGCGTACTCGGAGAGCTCCTCCCCGTCGACCGTGACGCCGTGCTCGACGTAGTCGTCCCCCGCGACGAGGCCCCGGGTCGCCAGCGTCGGCATGACGAGGACCTCGTACCTCGCCTGCACCGCCCCGACGGCGGCAAGGACGCGGCTCTCCAGGTGCAGACCTGCCGCGAACCCCGTCTCCCGCAGGGCGGCGACGGAGCGCTCGGCCATGGAGACGGCGTACGGCGTCAGCAGGTCGCGCTGGGCCTCCACCGTCTCCATGATCTCGGCCCCGAAGATGGCGCCGAAGTGGACCATCATCGCCTGCACCACCTCCGCCCTGCGGACGGGGAGCTCGACCTCCTCGACCACCGCCCCGGCCTCGCGCAGGGCCTCTCCGGCGTCACGGGTGCTGGCGGCCACGTCGGGGTCGACGAGGTAGTCGCCGGGGGCGGCGACGAGAGCGATCCTCATGCCGTCGACGCCCGCGAGGTCGGCGGGGATCTCCAGCTTCGGGGCGAGGCAGACGAGGTCGCGCGGGTCGGGCCCCGCGAGGACGTTCTCGAACAGGGCGCAGTCGGCGACCGTGCGCGCCAGCGGCCCCTCGTGGCAGTACTGGTCGAGATTGAAGGGCGCCTCCTCAGGGACGCGCCCGTAGGGCGGCTTGAAGCCCACCACGCCGTTGAAGGCGGCGGGGACCCGGATCGAGCCGCCGATGTCGGAGCCCGAGGCCAGGGTGGCCGCCCCGGCGGCGAGCGCGGCGGCGGAGCCGCCGGAGGAGCCACCGACCGCGTACTCGGGGTTCCAGGGGTTGCGCGTGACGCCCCAGAGGCGCGAGTGCGTGAACGCGGCGCAGGAGAACTCGGGCGTCGTCGTGCGCGCGTGCACGATGCCGCCGGCGGCGAGGACGCGCTCGGCGAGGATGCCGGTCTCGTCGGCGACCTCGTCCTTCAGGGCCAGCGACCCGAGCTGCCACGGCTCCCCGGCGATCGGCATCTCCTCCTTCAGCGCGACGGGGAGACCGGTCAGGGGCCGCGGCGGGTCGCCGCGCCCCATGTACGCGGTTTCGGCCGCGCGGGCCTCCGCCGTGGCCCTCTCGAAGAAGGTCGCGCAGAGCGCGTTGACCGTTGGCTCGACGGCCTCCGCCCGGGCGATCACCGCCTCCATCAGTTCCACGGGGGACAGACTCCGCTCACGGAAGCGGCGCAGGGCCTCGGTGGCCGGAAGGTACGCGAGGTCGCTGGACTCGACCATGTCCCACTCCTTCTCTTCGTCGGGCGCCGGCCGCGACTCGGCTCCCGTCTCCAGGTGCAGTCTACGCGCGCTCGCGAGCGCGCCGTCCGCGAGCCGGCGTCGCGGCGCTCCGTCCGCTGCCTCCACGGCGCGGCCCTCGGAGAGCGGCCGCGCCTCGTACTCCCTCTGTGCTCAGATCGAGCGGTGCGTGAAGCGACCGTTCACCATCGTGGCCAGCACCGGCACCTGCCAAATCTCCGCCGGATCGACCGCGAAAAGGTCTTCGCCCAGGACGACGAGGTCGGCGAGCTTGCCGGCCACGAGCGAGCCGAGACGGTCCTCCCTGCGCATCTTGTAGGCGCCCATGATCGTGTACGCGCTCAGAGCGTCGTGAAGAAACCACCGCCGGCCCTCGGCCCCGGGCATGAGCTCGTCGTTCACGGCGCCCGGGTTCCCCTGGGTCAGCGCCGCCGTGATCTGGAACAGGGGCGGGACCTCGTACGGCTGCACGCCCGGCAGGTCGGCGCCCATCGTGACCGGGACACCAGCCTCCACCATCCTCGTGAACGGCATGAGCCGCTCGGCGACGCGGTCGCTGCCGTAACGCCTGACGAACGTGTCGCGGTACGGCCACGGCGCGCTCCAGAGCGGCGTCGTGTTGGCCTGCAAACCGAGGCGCGCGATGCGCAGGACATCGTCGGGATGCGTCAGGGTGCAGTGCTCCACGGAGTGGCGACGGCCACGCCGTCCGTGCCTGTGGAGCACGCGCTCGCAGGCGTCGACGGCACGCCGCACGCCGCCGTCGCCGTCGCAGTGGATGAAGGTGTCGAAGCCGGCGAGGTGTGCGGGCTCGATGTACGACTCGAGTACGTCCGCGTCGAAGCCCAGGGCGTCCATGTCGACGTCGTCGCGGTCGGCGTAGGGCTCGATCAGGCAGGCCGAGTAGCTCGGCGCTTCGCCGTCGGCGAACAGCTTCAGCGCGTCCACCGACACGAGCTCGGACCTCACCTCGTCGTGGAGCTCGCGCAACGCGGAGAGAGCCTCCTCCGGGGTCACGTCGTACTGGGCCAGGTGGTGCACCAGGAAGGTCCCGGCCACGCGCAGCGGCAGCTCGCCGCGCTCGTCGAGAGCGACACAGCTGCGGTAGGCGAAGGCCATGTCGTCTGTGGGAGAGCCGACGATCATCGGGCAGATGATGCCCATGTCGACGCAGCCCGTCATGCCCGACCTCCGCGCCACGTCGAGGAGCATGTCGCGCGCTTCAACGAACGTGGCTTCACCGCGAAAGGCGCCACAGGCCGCATAGGCCTCCCACCACGAACCTTCGAGAGCGACGCCGTCGGGCACGCCCCGCTCGTCGCGCAGCCAGCGGCTCCCGCCGCCCGGATCAGGCGTCTCGGCGCCGACGCCCGCCAGCTCGAGGGCTCGTGTGTTGAACCAGGCGTCGTGGACGTCGGTGTTCATCAGGGCGACCGGACGGTCGGGCACGACGGCGTCGAGCATCGCCGCCGTCGGGTGCTCGCCGGTCTGGTTCCAGCTCCACCCGAAGCCCTTCACGACATCCAGCTTCGGGTGCGCCTCGGCGTGCGCGCACACGAGGGAGAGCAGCTCGTCCAGGTCTGGCGCGCGCGACACGTCGACGCCGAGCTTCGCCCAGCCCGCGCCGATCAGGTGCTCGTGACCGCTGATGAAGCCCGGCACGACCATCTTGCCGCCGAGCTCGACGACCTCGGTCGCGGGCCCCTTGTACTCCCGCGCGCCGTGGTCGTCGCCCACATAGACGATCTCGTTCCCGCGCACGGCGACGGCCTCGACCCACGGCAGGAACGGGTCCACCGTGTACACGGCGCCGCCGACGAACATCACATCAGCCTTCGCAGGGGTCACAGCCGCACCTCCGGCAGCAGGGGTCTGGTCGTCGTCGTCCGGGCCTCGCGCCCGGGAGTGACGAGCCGTCGTTCGGCCCACTCTTCGGCGAGGCACCTGGTGACCGCTCGCGGCCGTCGACCGCGCCCCGGACCGGTGGGCATGGGAAGGGCGGCGACGCGGCCTGGGGCCGCGCCGCCACCTCTTCGTCAGCAGATGGAGCAGGACTCGTCGCCACGGTCCCTCAGGAGGTACCGACGCACGGCCGGCACCGCGGCGAGCAGCAGATAGACGACCGCGCTGACGATGCAGGCGAGCCCCGTCGCGGTGAGGATGTTGAACACGCTCGGCACCCGCGGCACGGCATTGATCGGGTCGTAGACCCATATGTACGCCGCGATACCGGCCGCGAACGCCAGCAGCGCGGCGACGTTGACCCCGCCCGTGTAGCCGTACGTGCCGCGCCGGAACAGGTCCTTCAGGTTGAGGCGCTGGCGACGCACGATCCAGTAGTCGACGACGAGGAGCGCGAGCACCGGCCCGTTGATCGCGCCGACGATGGCGAGGTACGTCTCGTAGTAGTCGATGATGCCGCCCCACAGCGCCAGCACGACGATCAGCAGGGCGAAGGCGAGCGCGACGCGTTCGTAGCGCCAGGAAGGCCAGAAGATCTTGAAGCTCAGAGATGCCCCGTAGAACCCGACGGCCGCCGTGGTCACGTTGGCCACGCCGATGGCGATCAGGGCGAGGCTGCCCAGCCAGACACCGCCGACCTCGATCAGGTAGTCGGTCGGGTCCCCGGTGGGGACCGCGCCCTTCATGGCAGCGACGAAGGTCACGACCACGCCGATGATGATGAAGACGCCCATCAGGAGGCCGTACCCCGTCCAGAGGCCCCAGTTGGCCGAGCGCTCGGATTTTGCCAGCCGCCCCAGGGTGCCGATCATGCTGACCCACGCCACGACGAAGGCCACGTTCCACTCGACGCCGAGCATGTACGAGCCGTAGCTCGTGTCGCCGAGGAGCGGCGGCGAGTCGAGCGCGGCGCCCATGTAACCGCTCGTGAGTGTCAGGATCAGGATGAAGGCGCCGACGCCCAGCAGCGCCAGCCCCATGATCTTGGCCGAGACGCGGACGGCACCGGGGCCCTTGTAGCAGATGGCGAAGCCCATGATCGGACACGTCGCGGCGATGACCTTCGCCCACCAGGGGCTGCTCATGTCGGCGCCGGCGGCGGCGAGGACCTTGGTCATCGACTGGCCGAACATGTGCGCGTTGATCGCGCTCCACCCCCAGCCCGACGCCGCGATGAGCACGAGCACCAGGTAGGTGCCCGCGTAGCCGAAGGTCGCGCGCGACGAGAGCCAGTGGTCGATGCCGTAGCGCGCCGACATGACGCCGATCATGGTGACGGGGACGACGACCGCCATGCACACGAGCAGCGTGCTGAGCACCGCCTGCAGGAGCGTCATCTGGTAGGCGAGGTACATGCCCTGGTAGTAGCACCATGTGGCGATGGCGAAGGCGCCGGCCACGAAGGTCATGTCGACGGTCGAGTAGAGCCTGTCGCTGCGCAGCAGCGGCACGATGCCGAAGCGCGTCTCGCGGGCGACGACTTCAGCGACGGTAGTACGGGTTGCCATGCCAGCGGCCTCCTTGGATCCCGGCGTCAGAGCGGACGGTCGATCGCGGTCGCCAGGCCGGGTTAGATGAGGTAGACGAGGTAGATGCCGGCCGCCGACAGGGCCGCGATCGCGAACATGAGGATCCACTCGGCTCGGGTCAGCCGGGGACCGAAGTCGTACGCGCCGCAGTCCATCTCGGCGCAGCGCTCGAGGCACGCGGCACGGATCGCGTCGCGCTGCTCGAGGGCGGCCTCGTCTCGCATCTCGCGTTCGGCCTCCGCAGTGGTAGCCATGCTGCTCCCTTCGTCGCCTGCCACCGTGATTGCGGTACGGTATCGGCTCCCCTCTCGCAGAGGGGGGGAATAAATCGCGCGCCGACCGCGCCGCACGCGAGCCGGCAGGCGTCATAATGACGGGAGACGGTCTTCGGCGGCGAGTGGGTGACCGCGGGCGATCGAGGGGAGGAGCGTCCAGGAATGGGTGAGCAGGAGCGGCGCGGCCGCGGTCGTCCACGCGAAGTCCGACGACCCGAACCCGGCACCGGACTTCCTGTCGAACTCAGCCTCGCCGACCTGTCGCCGACCAGCCGGGCGATCCTCGCCGCGGCGCAGGTCGTCGCCGGCGAGGACGGCGTCGCCCACCTCACCTTGCGCGCCGTGGCGCAGCGCGCACACGTCGACCTCTCGACCGTCAAATACCACTTCCAGACCAAGGCCGGCCTGCTCGAGGCGCTGCTCGACTCCCTGTACCGCGACGACGTCGCCCGGTTCGCCGCGGTCGCCACGCGGACGGAGGGCGTCGCCGCGCGGCCCGAGGCGTACTTCGAGATCGCCGAGCACGACATGATGGAAGGTCGCGACCGGCTGCGGATCTACTTCGAGCTCCAGGCCTACGCCCTTCGCGACCCGTTCTTCGCCGAGCGGCTCGCGGCCCACGACCGCTGGTTCGTGGAGGCCATGCTCGGGCTGCTGTACGGGCCAGAGCGTGTCGTTCGCGAGTTGACGGCCCCATCCGCCCAAGCGCTCTGGGCCCTCTTCGTGGCCGTCATCGACGGGATCACGATCCACCACGCGATCGCGCCTGACCAGTACCCACTGCACGAGGTCTTGGCGCTGCTGAAGCGCCTGACGCTCGAGATGACGGGGTCCGGCGGCGAGCGGGGCGAGCCCGCCGGATCAGGCAGGTGAGGCGAGCGGCTGCACCAGGGAATGCGAGGGACGGCACGCTCCGTGTGGCGCATCCGGCGAAGCCGAGCGTGCCCCGGCCGCCCACGACGGGCGCGGGCCGGAAACGCCGCGAGCGTGCGCGCGAGGGAAGGATGCGGTCGTGAGGAGCGCCGCGACATGATCGTCGACGACCCCGCCCTGCGGGACCGCCGAAAGGTGTTCCGCGACCGCGCTCACGCGGGCGCCTTGCTCGCGGAGCTGCTCGCGCCGCGCTTCGCGCGCCGCCGGGGCGCCGTCGTCTTCGCGATCCCGGCCGGCGGCGTACCGGTCGCCGCGCCGGTCGCGCGACGCCTGGAGCTCCCCCTCGACGTCGCCGTGGTGAGCAAGATCACGCTGCCGTGGAACACGGAGGCGGGCTACGGCGCCGTGGCGTTCGACGGCAGCGTCCTGCTCAACACGCCCCTGCTGCACGACCTCAGACTCACGCCCGAGGTCGTCGACGAGGGTGTCGCCCGCACGCGAGTGAAGGTCGCGCGGCGGGAGTCGGCACTCCGCGGAGGACGCCGCTTCGTGACCGTGAAGGGTCACCACGTCGTCGTGGTCGACGACGGCCTTGCCTCCGGCTTCACGCTGCGGGCGGCGGTCGCCGCGCTCGAGGCGGGCGGGGCGTCGGCGGTCAGCGTCGCCGTGCCGACCGCGCACGCGGCCGCCGCGCGCGAGGTCGCCGCGTCGGTCGCCGACCTCTACTGCCCGAACCTGCGCGGCGGCATGAGCTTCGCCGTCGCCGACGCGTACGAGACGTGGTCGGACGTCGACGAGGACACGGTAGCCGCGATCCTCGCGCTCTTCTTGCCGCCGGCACCGGGCGACGACCGCGGGCGGTCCTAGTCCTCGATCGCGATCGCGTCCGCGGGGCAGTCCTCGGCCGCCTCGCGGCACGCGTCCTCGGCCTCCGGGGGGACCTCCTCGACGATCACCTTGGCCACGTCGTCGTCGAGCACGAAGACCTCCGGGCAGGTCTCCTCACACAGTCCGCACGCCGTGCAGGCGTCCTCGTCCACGACCGCTCTCATGCCGCCTTCTCCTCTCCGCTCCCCGGCCCTCCGGCGCCGACCGTCGGCGCCGCGGCCCCGTGGCTTGTGTGCTCCGCGGGTCTCTTACCGCATCGGCCTCACCCTCACGCCGTCGCGCCGCACGGCGCCCGTCGTCGCACGGCCGGGCGGCGTGGCTCGCCGGCACACGCGCCCCCTCGTCCAGTCGGGACGCGCCGCCGGGCCGCGATGGCGCGCCTCTCCGGGATGCCTCGGCGCGACGGGTGAGGTAGCCTCGGTCCGAGAGTGAGCACGTCGAAGTCACCCAAGCACCCGAGGCTCCACCGTCTGTCGCGCCGGATCCGCCTCTTCCCCCGCCGCTTCTGGCTGCTGGTCGGGGGCACGCTCCTCTATCTCCTGTCGATCACTCTGGCCTTCCCCTACACGGCCATCGTGCTCGAGCGCCGTCTCGGCGTCTCGATGGCCGTCGTCGGGCTGATCATGGGCGGCACGGCGCTCGCCGGTCTGCCCTTGCAGCCGTTCATCGGCGGCGTCTGCGACCGGTACGGGAGGCGCGCCGTGATGATCGCGTGCGCGGCCTGCGAGGGCGCGGCCTACCTCGGCTTCGCCTTCGCCCACGCACCGGGGCTCGTCGTCCTGCTCGTCTTCGTCGACCGGGGGCTGGGCTGGCCTCTGTTCCTGACGGCCAGCAACGCCATGGTGGCCGACCTGCTGCGGCCGCGTCTGCGGCCGGAGGGCTACAGCCTCGTGCGCCTCATGATCGGCGCCGGCGCCGTCGTCGGCCCGCTGCTCGCCGCGGCGGTCCTGGCCCTCGGCGCGCCGCTCTCCACGCTCTTCCTCGTCGCCGGCGCAGGCTGTGTCGCCTTCCTCGTCTTCGTGCTCGCCGCCCTCAAGGAGACCCGTCCGCGAGGACTTCCTTCCACCCCGGCGACCGATGTCAGCGACGGACCGCTGCTGCTCGGCACGCTGAGCCTGTTCACGTCGCGCGGCCGCCTTCGGGCGCGCGAGCGGCGGCGGGCGCGCACGCGCCCCGGGTGGGGCGCGGTGCTCGCGGACCGCCGCTTCCTCGCCTTCTGTCTGGTCTCGCTCCTCCCTCTCTTCATCTTCGGGCAGACCTACACGACCTACCCCGTGCTCCTGACCGGCCACCTGGGAGTGCCGCCGGCGACCTGGGGTCTCCTGGTCTCGTTCGGGGGCCTCGTCGTCGTGCTCGCGCAGTACCCCTTGGTGCGTCTGCTGCGCGGGCTCGACCACATGTACCAGGTGGCGCTGGCCAGCCTGCTCTTCGGGCTCGGCATCGGCCTGGCCGCGTTCGTCCCGCTGGGGTGGCCCCTGGTCGCCGCCTTCGCCGCGCTCGCACTGGCGCAGTCGCTGTACGCGCCGCTCTCGTCCACGATCGTTTCAGGAATGGCTGCCGCCGAGGTGCGCGGCCGCTACATGGGCGCCTGGACGCTGGTCTGGACGGCGGGGCAGGGCTGTCTCGGGCCGCTGCTCGGCGGGGTGATGCTCGCCGCTCTGGGCACTCGAGGGAGCAGCGCCGTGATCGTCGTCCTGGGCGTCGCCGGCGCCTGCCTGTACCCCCTGCTGCGCGGGGGAGGCCGGCGGAGCGCCCCGTCACCGCCGGCGGTGCGAGCCGCCGGGTCACCGCGACTCGAGCCCGCGGCGGTGTCGGCCGGAGAGGACGACGCCGCCGCCTGAGGGCCCCGGCCGCGCTCTCGCCCCGGCGACATCCCGCCCGGCGAGCGCGGAACGCCGTGCGGCCGGACCGTACGACATTCGCCGCGCGCCGCGCTGGACGCGGAGCGCCCGGGCACGAGAGGATTCCCCCGGGAGGGCCGGCGCCTCACGAGCGTCCCGCGGCCGTCCCGGGATCGCCCGAGAGGAGAGCATGCCGGCCGGACTCGTGGGCCTGTCGCTGCTGCTGGTGACCGCCGCCGCGGTCCTTGCGCCGCTGCTCGTGCGCGCGCTCGGACGGAACGCCGGGTACCCGCTCGCCGCCCTCTTCGCGACCGCTCTCGGCATGCTGGCCGTTCCGGCCCCGGCGATCCTCGACGACGAGCGCGTCGTGCTCTCGCTCTCGTGGGTGCCGGGGCTCGGCGTGCGCTTCGTCCTCGTCCTCGACGGCCTCTCCCTGCTCTTCGCCCTCCTCGTGCTCGGGGTCGGCGCGGTCGTCATGGCGTACGCCGCCCGCTACCTCTCTCCGGACGGCGCGCACACCCGCCTCTACACCCTGCTCGCCCTGTTCGGCGCCGCCATGCTCGGGCTGGTCCTCGCCGGCGACGTCGTGCTGCTCTTCGTCTTCTGGGAGGCCACGAGCGTCCTCTCGTACCTGCTCATCGGGGGCCGCGGCGGCAAGGAGTCGAAGACCGCGGCCACGCGCGCCTTCCTCGTCACCGGGCTGGGCGGGCTCGCCCTGCTCGCCGGGCTCGTGCTCCTCGCCCTCGCGGCGGGCACCGGCGACCTCGCCCGCATCCTCGCCGACCCCGACGTCGTCGCGGGGAGCTCCCTGGCGCCGGCGATCTTCGCCCTGCTGCTCGCCGGCGCCTTCACGAAGTCGGCCCAGTTCCCCTTCCACTTCTGGCTCCCCGGCGCCATGGTCGCCCCGACGCCGGTGAGCACCTATCTGCACGCGGCGACGATGGTGAAGGCGGGCATCTACCTCGTGGCGCGGATGGCGCCGCTGTTCGCGCTCGGAGGGCCGTGGCGGACGTTCGTCGTGCTCGTCGGCGCCACGACGGCGGTCGTCGGCGCCGCCACGGCCCTCAAGCAGCACGACCTCAAGGAGCTGCTCGCCTACTCGACGGTGAGCCAGCTGGGGTTCCTCATGGCCCTCGCCGGCGTGGGTACGTTCGCCGCGCTCGCCGCGATGGCCGCGCACATCCTCGCCCACGCCCTCTACAAGGCGACTCTCTTCATGGTCGTCGGCATCATCGACCGCGAGGCGGGGAGCCGCGACATCCGCGAGCTCACGGGCCTGCGCAAGGCGATGCCGCTCACGGCCGCCGTCACCGCCCTGGCCGCGCTCTCGATGGCGGGTATCCCGCCGTTCCTGGGCTTCGTCAGCAAGGAGGAGGCGTTCGCCGCGTTTCTCGAGGCGCCCGGCCCGGCGTGGCTCGCCCCGACGGCCGCCGCCCTCGCCGCGGCCTCGGCCTGCCTCACGTTCGCCTACGGCGCGCGCATCTTCGACGGCGCCTTCGAGGGGCCGCTCATGCAGAAGCTGTTCGAGCCGCGCCGCTCGTTCCTCCTGCCGGCCGCGCTCACGGCCCTCGGCGGCCTCGTCCTGGGCCTCGCGGTCGGACGCCTGACGCCTCTCGCCCGCGCTGCCGCCGACGCCGCCATCGGCGCACCGGGCGAGGTCGACCTCGCGCTCTGGCACGGGTTCACGCCGGCCCTCGCCCTGACCACCGCCATGATCACGCTCGGCTTCGTGCTCTTCCACTACCGGCGGACGGTCGACCGGCTGCTCGAGCCGCTGCACCCGGCGACCTCGGGCGCGCGGGTCTTCGACCGCGCCTACGACGGCACCATCGCGCTGGGCCGGCTGTCGGCCGTCCCCTTCACCTCCGGCGTGCCGGCGGCGCATCTCGGCTGGGTGCTGGCGTGGCTCGCGACGGCCGGCGTCGCGGCCTGGCTCGCCTGGTCGCCGGACCTCGCCGCGCGGCTCCCGTCGGCCGAGGGCGTCCTCGACCTGGCGGTCGCCGGCGCGCTCGTGCTGGGCGCCGCGGGCGCGGCGCTGCTGCGCTCGCGGATCGGCGCCGTCGCCGTCCTCGGCGTGGTCGGCTTCGTCGTCGCGCTCCTCTACGTACTGTACGGAGGCCCGGACCTCGCCATCACGCAGCTGCTCGTCGAGACCCTGACGGTCGCCCTCGTCGTGCTCGTCTTCCGCCGCCTGCCGCGCGCCTTCCGGGTGGTCGGCCGCGCGCGTCAGGCGGGGGCCGGCGGCGCGGCCGTCGCCGTCGGCGTGCTCGCCGCCGCCGCGACCTACGCCTTCACGGGGCGGCGGGACATCTCGGCCGCCGGCCTCTACTTCCTCCGCGCCGGCCCCGACGAGGCCGGCGGGCGCAACGTCGTGAACACGATCCTCGTCGACTTCCGCGCTCTGGACACGCTCGGCGAGATCGCCGTGCTCGCGGCGGCCGCGCTCGGCGTGCTCGCGCTCCTCGCGGCGGCCCGGCCGGCGCAGGGTCCGCGCGAGCCCTCGCTCATACTGCGCGAGGCCACGCGGACCCTGACACCCGGCCTCGTCGTGCTCACCGTCTACTTCCTGCTCCGCGGCCACAACGCGCCCGGCGGCGGGTTCATCGCCGCCCTCATCGCCGGCGCGACACTCGTGCTGCAGTACCTCACCGGCGGGGTCGCGCGAGTACGACGACTCCTGCCCCCGCCGCCCGCCGCCCTCCTCGCCGCGGGGCTGCTCGTCGCCGTCCTGTACGGCGCGGCCGGGCTGGTCCTCGGCGGCCACTTCCTGCAGGGGACGGTCTGGGAGGCCGACCTGGGCGTCGGCGCGCTCAAGGTCGCCGCCTCGCTCTTCTTCGACATCGGCGTCTTCCTCGTCGTGGTCGGCGTCCTCGCCGCCTACCTGCGCGCCTTCGGGGGTGAGGACCGATGACGGCGGCGGCGATCGTCGGCGTCCTCGCCGCCGCCGGCACGTACCTCGTGCTGCAGCGCGGCCTCGTGCGGGTGGCGCTCGGCTTCGTGCTGCTGAGCCACGCCGCCAACGTGCTCCTGATCGCCGCCGGCGGCCTCGGCCGCCGCGGCGTGCCCATCGAGGGGTCGCCGGGCCCCGCCGCCGACCCCCTGCCGCAGGCCTTCACGCTGACCGCCATCGTGATCGGCTTCGGCATGACCGCCTTCCTCCTCGCCCTCGCCTTCCGCACGGGCGTGGAGCTCGGCGACGACGACCTCGAGGCCGGCGGCGGAGCCGCGACGGAACTCGGTGACGACGACCTCGAGGCGGGCGAGGGCGTCGGCGCGGCGGAGCTCGACGGGCCCGACGGCAGTGCGGAGCCCGGCGGAGCGCCGCGCCGGGAGGACGCGCCGTGAGCTGGGCGCTGACGCTGCCCCTCGCCCTCCCCCTGGCCGCGGCCGCGCTTACCGTGCTCGCGCGCGGCCGGCCGGCGGCGCAGCGCGTCGTCGCGCTCGCGTCCGCGCTCGCCGTGCTCGCCTGCGCGGTCGCGCTGGTCTGGGCGACCCGCGACGGGGAGGTCTTCGCCGCCGGCATGGGCGGTTGGCCGCCGCGGTTCCGCATCACCCTCGTCGCCGACCCCTTCGCCGCGCTCATGCTCGCCGTCACGGCCCTCATGGTGACGGTCTGCCTGCTCTTCGCCGCCGCACGGGGGGACGACGAGCGTCCGTACTTCCACGCGCTCGTCCAGGTCCTCTTCGCCGGCGCCTGCGGCGCCTACCTGACCGCCGACATCTTCGACCTCTTCGTCTTCGTCGAGGTCGCGCTGATCGCCTCGTACGTGCTGCTCACGCTGGGCGGCACGCCGGCCCGGCTGCGCGCCGGGGCGGTGTACGTGACCACGAACCTGCTCGCCTCCACCGCCTTCGTCGCCGGCGTCGCCCTGCTGTACGGCGCCGCCGGGACGGTCAACTTCGCCGAGCTCGCCGGACGGGCGCGCGACTCGGGGGAGGTCGCCGTCGCCGGCGCCTTCATCCTCGCCGCGCTCGCGGTCAAGGCGAGTCTCGTGCCCGTGCACGGGTGGCTGCCGCGCTCCTACCCCGCGCCGTCGCCGGCGGTCACCGCGCTCTTCTCCGGCCTCCTCACGAAGATGGGCGTCTACGCGATGTTCCGCGTCTACTGCACCGTCTTCGAGGGAGACGCGACGCTGAGGACGCCGCTGCTGGCGGCGGCCGCGCTCACCATGCTGCTCGGCGTCCTCGGGGCGGTCGGCAGGGAGCGGATGCGCGACATCCTCTCCTTCCACATGGTCAGCCAGGTGGGTTACCTCGTGATGGCGCTGGGCGTCTCCGGGGTGGCCGGGCTCTCGGCGGGCATCTTCTTCATGCTCCAGTACATCGTGGTCAAGACCTCGCTCTTCCTCTGCGCGGGCGCCGTGGAGACCTTCGAGGGGACCGGCGCCCTCAAGGAGCTCGGCGCCGTCGCCGGGCGGCGCCCCGTGCTCGCCGCCGCCTTCGGCGTGTCGGCGCTCTCGCTCGCCGGCGTGCCGCCGCTCTCCGGGTTCTTCGCCAAGCTCGCCCTCCTCCAGGCGGCGTTCGGCGCCGACGACCACGCCGTCGCCGCCGTGGCCGTCGGCGTCAGCTTCCTCACGCTGTTCTCGATGGTGAAGATCTGGAACGGCGTGTTCTGGGGCGAGCGGCCAGCCGCCGCGACGGCGACGACCGCGGGGGCCGGCGGCGCGGCGCCCGGCGACGCGGCCGCCGCGCCGCCGACGCGCCGCCGGGCGGGGGCGCTCGTCGCGCCGGCCGCCGCCCTCGCCGCGCTCAGCCTCGCCGCCGGTCTCGGCGCCGAGGTCCTCTGGGCCCTCTCCCAGAACGCGGCGGCGCTGCTCGCGGACCCCGCCGCCTACGTCGAGGCGGTGCTGCGATGAGGCTCGCGCTGCGCGTGGCCCTCCGCCCCTGGCGACTGGCCTCGCTGATCGTCGTCTACCTCTGGGACCTCGTCGCGGCGAGCGCCGTCGTGGCCTGGGAGATCGTGACGCCCACGCACTACGTGCGCCCCGGCATCGTGCGCGTCCCGCTGCAGGCGCGGACCGACCTCGAGATCGCCCTGCTCTCCAACATGGTGTCGTTCACCCCCGGCAGCCTCACCCTGGGCGTCGAGCGCGAGCACGGCGCGATCTGGGTCCACACCCTGCACATGCGCAGCCCGGAGACCGTGCGCGACGACGTGCGCCGGCTCGAGGCGCGCATCCTCGGGGTGCTGCGATGAGCGCCGTCGACGTCGCGCTGCTCGTGCTCGCCGCGGGCTTCGTCGCCGCCCTGGTCCGTGTCATCATCGGCCCCACCGTGGCCGACCGCGCGGTGGCCGCCGACGTCTGCTTCTACACCGTCGTCGCCGCGCTCGCCCTGCTGTCGGTGCGCCTGCAGGCGCCCGCGCTCCTCGACGCCGTGCTCGTCGCCACGACCCTCGGCTTCGTCGCCACGATCTCCCTGGCGCGTCTCGTGCGGAGGAAGAAGTGAGCACGGCCGCCCACGTCCTCGTGCTCGCCGGCGCCGTGCTGATGCTCCTCGCCGGGGTCGGCGTGCTGCGCCTGCCCGACGTGCTGGCGAGGCTGCAGGCCGGCACCAAGGCGGCCAGCCTCGCCCTCGCCTGCCTCTTCGCCGGCGCCGCGCTGCTCGAGCTCTCCTGGGACGCCGCGGTCAAGCTCCTCCTCGCGATGCTCTTCGTCTTCGCGACCGCGCCCGTCGCCGGCCACGTGATCGGGCGCGCCGTGATCCAGGCGCGAGTCCCGCTGTGGAAGGACACGTGGGTCGACGAGGCGGCCCCGGAGCTCGCCGAGGACGAAGAGGATGCCGCCGGCGGCGCGGACGGGGGCGGCGGCGGAGACGGGGGCGGCGGCGGCGAGCCCGTCAGCGGCGGCGCCGGCGGAGGCGCGGGCGCCGCCGGCGGCGCGGACCGGGGCGGCGCCGAGGACGCCGCCGCCGGGCGGCCGCCGGGGTTCAGGGCGTGAGGACGTCCCCGATCGGCGAGCGCTTGCGGTAGACCGTACCGCGGAGCTGAGCGACGAGCGTCCCCTCCTCGTCGCGGACGTCGATGAGGTAGGTCGCGAGGCGCGGCGTGCAGGCGATCTCGCGGGCCTCGGCGGTCAGGGTCCCGCGCGTCACCGCCGCGAAGTACGAGACGCTCGCCTCTATGGAGAGGGCGAGCACGCCGTGCGAGTTCGACGCCGCCGAGAAGGCGGCGTCGGCGAGCGAGAACACGGCGCCGCCGTGCAGGCACCCCGCGCTGTTGAGGTGCTCGGGGCCGACGGCGAGCCGCGCCGTCGCGCGGCCGCCCCCATACTCGAGCACCTCCACGCCGACGTGCCGCGCGAAGGCGTCCTGCGTGACGAAGCGCTCGAGGTCATCCATCGCCGCCCCCTCGCTCGCGGCCGAGGTGCTCGCGCACGACGTCGGCGATCATGCCGCAGTACCTGTCGGTCGCCTCCGCCGTGGGGCCCTCCACCATGACCCGGCACAGGCTCTGCGTGCCCGAGTAGCGGACGAACACGCGCCCCTCGTCGCCGAGCTCCGCCTCGACCTCGGCGATGGCCGCGGCGATCTCGGGCACCGTCGCGAGGTCGGGCTTGCGCTCCACCTCGATGTTGACGAGCCTCTGCGGGTAGACGTCCATGAGGGCGGCGAGCTCCGAGAGCGGCGCCCCCGCCTTGAGCATCGCCGCCAGCAGCTGCAGCGCGGTGAGGATGCCGTCGCCCGTCGTGTGGTGGTCGAGGAAGATCATGTGACCCGAGTCCTCGCCGCCGACGACGGCGCCCAGGCGCTGCATGTCCTCGAGCACGTAGCGGTCGCCCACGTTCGCCGCGTGGTGACGCAGTCCGTACTTCCTGCAGGCCAGGGTGAACCCAAGGTTGCTCATCACCGTGCTCACCACGAGGTCGTTCGTCAGCCGCCCCTCCTCCTTGAGCATGCGGGCACAGATGAGGAGGATCTGGTCGCCGGTCACCTCGACGCCCTTCTCGTCGACGGCGATCAGGCGGTCGCCGTCGCCGTCGAAGGCGAGGCCCAGGGTCGCACCGGTCTCGACCACGGCTCTCCGCAGCCCTGCCGTGTGCTGCGAGCCGCAGAGGTGGTTGATGTTGAGGCCGTCGGGCTCGTCGTTGACCACGGTGAGGTCGGCGCCCAGCTCGCTGAAGGCCTCGGGCGCGACCTTGTACGTGGCGCCGTTGGCCACGTCCATGGCGATCTTCACCCCCTCCAGCGAGAGGCTCCGCGGGAAGGTGTTCTTGAGGAAGACGATGTAGCGGCCGTGGGCGTCGTCGAGCCGGTAGGCGCGCCCCATGCCGGCGGACGGCGGCACCATCCGCGGCAGCGTGCCGCCGAGCACGAGCTCCTCGATCTCCTTCTCCTGCCGGTCGGAGAGCTTGAACCCGCGGCCCGAGAACAGCTTCACGCCGTTGTCCTCGAAGGGGTTGTGCGAGGCCGAGATCACGACGCCGGCGTCGGCGCGCATGCTCTCGGTGATGAAGGCGATGCCCGGCGTGGGCAGCACGCCGACGAGGATCGGCTCGCCGCCCATCGAGGCGATGCCCGACTCGAGAGCGCTCTCGAGCATGTAGCCGGAGATGCGCGTGTCCTTGCCGATGATGATGCGGGTGGTGTGCCCTTCTTCCTTGAGCAGATGCGTGACCGCCTGCCCGACGCCGAAGGCGGTCATCGCGTCCATCGGGTAGCGGTTGGCCTCCCCTCTGATGCCGTCGGTCCCGAACAGCTCACCCATGGGTCCTCCTCACTCTCAGGGCCGTCGACGGGCCGGGGGCAGGGACAGGGGCTGCAGCAGGTCGGCCGCCTGTGCGCAGAGAGCGTCGACCACCCGCTGCAGCCAGGCGACGCCGAGCGCGACCGTCTCGCCGGGCAGTCCCTGGATCGTCTGCGTGAACGTGCGGCAGGCGTCGCCCTCGGCGGCGCGCGCGGCGGCGAACGCGGCGAGGAAGGCCTGACGGCCCTCCGCCGGCGGGTCCTCCCCGAACAGCGCGCCGACCGCCGCCGCGCGCTCGCGCAGCGCCCGCCGCGCGGCATCGGCCGGCTCGACCTTGGCCGCCATGGCCGCGAGCCGCCGGACGCGCTCGGCCTTGGCCCGGGCGAGCACGTCGACGGCGCCCTCGTAGACGAGGTCGCCGAGCTCCTGGGCGGCGAAGAACGGCCGCCGCACGTGCCGGTACCACTCCTCGAGGGCGACGAGGTTGGCGAGGTAGACCACGTTGTTGGCCACGACCCTGCCCAGGTCGGCGTACACGCGCGGCACGTGCTCGCGCTCGAGCCCGCGGTGCGAGGGGCAGACCACGAGCCGACCGTCGGCGAGCACGTCGCGGCGGAGGATCGACCCCGCCGCGACGACCGTCCCGAACCCGACCCGGACCGGCCCCACGGCCCCGCCCTGGCCGCCGAGGAAGATGGGCGGCCGGTCGAGCATGACGCCGCGCGGCACGTCGCCGAAGAGGGAAGGCGTCGTCTTGTCACCGTCGGGCGTGAAGTTGAAGTGGACGTACGAGCTGCCGACCTCGCTGTGGTCGCGACGGCTGGTGCCGCCGGCCATGAGGCAGTCGCAGAAGTTGACGAGGCTCCCCAGGGTCACGAACGAGAGCAGCACGGTGTGCTTGAGACCGACGGCGTGCGCGCCGTTGGCCTCCTCCTCGAGCAGGCAGGCCTCGCGCACCTGCGCAGAGGGACCCATGGCCGCGCCCTCGAGGAAGACCGAGCCCTTGAAGGAGCCGCCGGCGAGCCGCACGCCGGGGCCGAGGCGGCAGTCGTCGAGCGTGACCGGCGCCTCGGCGCCGAGCCTGGCGCCGGCGGAGACGACCGTCCCGGCGCCGTAGATGCGGCAGCCGGGGTAGAGCGTGACGTCGCGCCCCGAGATGCGCTCGACGTCGACCTCGGGGCCCACGTCGAGCGTCAGCGGGTTCGGGATGTCGACGCCCTTCTCGACGAGCCGGACGACGGCGTCGTGGCTTCTCGGTCGCAGTGCTTCGGGCGGTGTCCGCATAGTGCGTCCCCAGGCGCGGCGTCTGGCGAGGCTCCCCCGGGAGCGTCGCGCACGGCCGCCGCGCAGACTCCCGCAACGGCCGCCGCGTGTCAAGCCGCGCCCGGGACCGCCCCTTCGCTCAGCCGTGCTGAGGCTCGTCCTCCTCGTCGACGCTCTTGGTCTTCTCCGCCGTCTCCGCCATCTCGGCGAGACGGTCGGCGACCAGGCGATTGACCGTGCCCTCGGGGTAGAGACCCTCGGCGTCGGGCTCGCCCGCCGGCAGGCCGGTCAGCAGCTCGATCCCCTCGTCGACGGTCGCGACCGGGTAGACGGCGAACGTGCCGGCCGCCACGGCCTCGACGACGTCGTGGCGCAGCATGAGGTGCTTGACGTTGGCCCTGGGGATGAGCACGCCCTGGCCGCCGGTCAGCCCTCTCGCCGCGCACAGGTCGAAGAAGCCCTCGACCTTCTCGTTGACGCCGCCGATCGCCTGCACCTCTCCCGCCTGGTTGACCGACCCCGTCACCGCGAAGGACTGGGCGAGCGGCACCCGCGCGACGGCCGAGAGCAGGGCGTAGAGCTCGGCCGACGAGGCGCTGTCGCCGTCGACCTCGCCGTACGACTGCTCGAAGACCAGGCTCGCGCCCAGCGACAGGGGGTGCTCCTGCGCGTAGCGGCTGCGCAGGAAACCGGAGAGGATCAGCACGCCCTTGGAGTGCAGGGGACCGCTGAGCTCGGCTTCGCGCTCGATGTCGACGACCTCGTCCTTGCCGATGTGGACGGTGGCGGTGATGCGGGTCGACCGGCCGAAGCTGAACGTGCCCAGGGAGAGCACGGACAGGCCGTTGACCTGGCCGACCTTCGCCCCCGCCGTGTCGATCAGCACCGTCTCGCGCAGCGTCTGGTCGAGCATGAGCGCGCGGAGACGGTCGGAGCGGTAGATCTGCGCGTCGATGGCCTGCTGCACGTGCTCGGCGGCCACCAGCTCGGCGCTCGCGCGCCGCGCGCGGTGGTCGGCCTCCTGCAGCAGGTCGACGACGGTCCGCATGCGCGCCGTGACGCGCTCCGCGTCCTCGACCAGCCGCGACGCGTGCTCGATCACGCGGCAGACGGCCGGGCGCTCGAACGGCAGCAGGTCGGCGCGGCGGGCCGTGCCGGCGATGAGCCGCGCGAACTTGCGCGTCGTCTCCTCGTCGCGCACGAACTCGTCGTCGAAGTCGGCCGCGACCTTGAAGTACTCGTCGAACTCGGGGTCGTTCTCCGACAGCAGGTAGTAGAGCTGGCGATCGCCCATGAGGACGATCTTGAGGTCGAGCGGGACCGGCTCGGGCTCGAGCGACACCGTGCTCGTCAGGCTGAGCATCTCGACCGGCGACTCGATGCGGATCTGACGGAACTGGAGGGCGCGCTTCAACCCCTCCCAGGCGTACGGGTTGGTGAGGACCTTGGCCGCGTCGAGGATCAGGTAGCCGCCGTTGGCGCGGTGCAGGACCCCAGGCTTGATGAGCGTGAAGTCGGTGAGCAGCGCGCCCATCATCGACATCTGCTCGACGCGGCCGACGAGGTTGAGGTACGACGGGTTGCTCTCGTACACGACCGGCGCGCCGCCGGCCGCGCCCGAGTCCACCAAGACGTTGACCTGGTAGCGCCGCAGCCCCGGCGCCTTCTTCAGCGCGTCGGGGATCGGCAGGCGCGCCGCCGGACCCTCCTCCGGCTTCTCCTCCGCGCTCTCCAGGAAGTCGGTCAGGTGCTCGGCGACGCTGCCCCGCACGGCGTCGAGGTAGGCGACCACGTCGGGGAGCCCCTCGTACTTGGCGAGGAGGTCGTCGAGCACATCGTCGACGACGAGGCCGGTGACCTCGTCGTTGAGCTCGCGCAGGCGCGTGCCGAACTCCCTCTTCCAGCGCGGGGCCTGCAGGGCGATCTTGCGCAGCTCCTCCTGCAGCGCGTCGATCTCGCCCTGGAGGCGCGTGCGCTCCTCCTCGGGGAGCTTCTGGAACTCCTCCGGCGGGAGCACCTCGTCGTCCTTGAGCGGGGCGAAGCCGAGGCCGGCGGGCGTGCGCAGCAGGGCCACGCCGCGCTCTCGCGCCCGCTCCTGCAGCTCCTCGAGGCTCTGCTGCTCGCGCTGTTCGAACTCCTCCTCGAGGGCCCGCCGGCGGGTCGTGTACTCCTCGCTCTCGAAGGCCGAGGAGAGACCGGTGCGCACGTCGGCGACGAGCCGCTCCATGTCGTGCCGCAGCTCGCGTCCCCTGCCGGCCGGCAGGCGCAGGGCGCGCGGGTTCGAGGACCGCTCGAAGTTGTTGACGTAGCACCAGTCGTCGGGCGGGTCCTCGGCCGCGGCGCGCTCCTCGACGATGCGCGGTGCCGCTCGGGCCGAGGGCGAAGATGTTGTAGCCCTCGCGGTCGATGGTGACGCCGAGCTCGATGGCGGCGATGGGCCGCTCCTGGCCGATGAACTCGAGGCCGTCCTCGAGGTCGTCGGTGGTGGCGAAGTCGACGTGCGACAGCGTGCACGGCGTGTACAGCGCTTCGGGCGGCAGGGGCGGTACGGCAGCCACGTTGAGGTCCTTTCGATGGGCGCGGCGAGGGCCGCGCGGGTCGGCGGACCCGGTCATTGTATCGCCGCCGGGAGCGCGGCCGCCGAGACGCGCGGCGCGCCGGCGCACGACGTCCTTCCGGAACGTCGTTTGGAACGATTATCATGACGGGGAGCACGACCGCCGTGCGCCACGCGGGAGACCGCCGCGCGACACGGAGGGCATCGCGACGTCCGACGAGGAGGAGGTACGCCAGGCATGGCAGAGGCGGCGATAGGTTGTGCGCGCCCTACGGGATCCGTCGTCGGCGCACAGCCCGCGGAGAAAGACGACACGCCTGCGGTCGAAGAGAAGGAGACACCCATGAGCGGCATCATGGTGGGCCGCCCGGCCCCCGACTTCACGGCGCCGGCGTACCACAAGGGCTCGTTCACCCAGGTGAAGCTCTCCGACCACCTGGGCAAGTGGGTGGTCCTCTGCTTCTACCCGGGTGACTTCACCTTCGTGTGACCGACCGAGATCTCGGCGGTCGCCGAGAAGTACGACGAGTTCCAGTCGCTGGGCGTCGAGGTGCTCTCCGTCAGCGTGGACTCGCAGTTCGTCCACAAGATCTGGGACGAAGAGGAACTGTCGAAGATGACCGACGGCGGCATCCCGTTCGCGATGATCGCCGACGCCGCCGGTCATCTCGGCAAGGCCTACGGGGTGTACGACGACCAGGCCGGCGTGAACGTCCGGGGGCGCTTCATCATCGACCCGGACGGCGTCGTCCAGGCCATGGAGGTGCTGACACCGCCGGTCGGCCGCAAGGTGGCCGAGACGCTCCGCCAGATCCGCGCCTACCAGCACGTGCGCGAGACGAAGGGCGCCGAGGTGACGCCCTCCGGGTGGGAGCCGGGCAAGAAGGTCCTGAAGCCCGGCCCGGAGCTCGTGGGCCACGTCTGGGAGGTCTGGGACCCGAAGAAGGACGAGTGAGGCGGAGCCTCCGCTCCGCGTAGAGCTCGACGAGACGCCGCCGCCGAGCCGACCCGGGTCGGCTCGGCGGCGGCGGGCGCCGTGACCCGGCGGGAGCGCCGCCGCGGCCCGCGGCGGCAGCAGGTCAGCCGGCGGCGCGCCCGCGCCGCGCGCGCGGGCACGGCGGCAGCGGCTCGTCGTCGGCGACGAAGCCCTCCGGCGCCGACTCGCCGCACGAAGCCGGGTCACAGCAGGTGTGGCAGGAGCGGCGGATCGCTCTGTAGCCGAGCAGCTCGACGCCGGGCGAGACGTAGCCGTCCTCGGCCGGCTCCTCGTGCAGCAGGTCGGTGCTCAGGTACTTCTTGTTGTCGTCGGCGAAGACCGTCGCCACGACCGCCTCCACGCCGAGCCGTTGCTGCACCAGCACGGCGCCGAGGAAGTTGGCCCCCGAGGAGATGCCGACCCCGAGACCGAGCGTGGCGGCGAGCTTCTGCGCCATCAGGATGGCGTCGCCGTCGGCGACCAGCACGGGCTCGTCGAGGTAGTCGAGGTCGACGATCGGCGGGACGAACTCGTCGCACACGCCCTGGATGCGGTGCCGGCCGCCGGGGCCGCCGGCGAGCACGGCCGAGCCGGCCGGCTCGACGGGGTGCAGGCGGCAGTCGGGGCGCCTGCCGCGGAGATAGCGCCCGACGCCCATGATCGTGCCCCCGGTCCCCACGCCGGCCACGAAGGCGTCGGGCTCGACGAAGGCGCTCTGCAGCTGCCACCAGATCTCGGGCCCCGTCGCGACGGTGTGTGCGTCGCAGTTGTCCTGGTTCGAGAACTGGCGCGGCAGGAACGCGTCGCCGAGCCGCGCCGCCATCTGCTCCGCCCTGTCGATGCTGCAACGGAAGCCGCCCTCGTCGGCGCTCACGAGGGCGATCTCGGCCCCGAAGCTGCCGATCAACGCCCGCCGCTCGAGGCTCATGTAGTCGGGCATGAAGATGGTCACCGGGTGGCCCAGCGAGCGCCCGATGGCCGCGAACGAGATGCCCGTGTTGCCCA
>Ga0209164_1001900_pt1 | contig 24425 bp, 24 predicted proteins | sample MTBNYHSulfiMetaG_FD_187458 | JGI IMG/M metagenome (GOLD analysis project Ga0209164, IMG submission 187458) | Enrichment culture microbial communities from rom New York Harbor, USA that are MTBE-degrading - MTBE-NYH (New York Harbor Sulfidogenic)... | ecosystem: Environmental > Aquatic > Marine >... | reverse complement strand
AGCGAGGAAAGATAGTGATGGCAGGTAGAGACATTGGCACGGTAGTCTTACCTTGGGCGGAATTAAAGATTTTTCTCACCGCCTCCACCGAGGAGAGAGCCAGACGCCGCTACAAGGAGCTATTGGGACGAGGAGAGAATTCGAGTTTGGAAATCGTCCTCACCGATTTAAAGAAGCGAGATGAGATAGATATCCATAGAACCGTCTCGCCGCTTAAACCGGCTGAAGACGCCGTAATCATCAATACAGAAAACCTTAGTCTGGAGCAAGTTGTAGACAAAATATATACTCTGGCGGTAAACCTATGACCCTCTCTCAAAGAATCGTCCTAGCCATATTCAGACCTTTGCTCAGCATTTGTTTCTCCTGGAAAGTAGAGGGAAGAGAAAATGTACCATTAACTGGCCCCCTCATTTTGGTGGCCAACCATGTTCATGTCCTCGACCCAATTTTTCTCGTATTTAGCCTTCCGCGATGGATTACTTTTGTAGCCAAAGAGGAACTATTTCGTTCTCTCTTCTTGAGGCTCTGGCTCCGCTGGGCCGGCTCTTTGCCCCTACAACGTGACGGTAAGGTCAGAGAGAAACAGAGGATACTTGAGAGCGCCAGAAAGGCATTGGACGAGGGACTGATCCTGGGAATGTTCCCGGAAGGGGGCAGGAGCCACGACGGCAAACTCAGAAAAGGCAAACCGGGCTCCGCAGTTATAGCCTCAAAAACAGATGTCGCTCTTCTTCCCGTCGGCATCGCCGGAACAGACAGAATTCATGGCATAAGCTGGCTATGGAAACGCCCCCGTATGGTTGTCAAGATCGGTAAGCCATTCAAGCTGCCTCCAACCAACAATAAGATCAGTAAATCACAGATGCAATTATTGACCACGCAACTGATGGGGGAAATCGCTGCCCTTCTGCCACCCGAATATCAAGGCTCCTATGAAAAACATGAAGATTGAGGAGGCTGAGAAGCTGGGCCTATGCTTTGGCGTCAGACGAGCCATAAAGCTGTTGAAGGAGGCAGCTAACAAATATGGAGAAATAGAAACACTGGGACCCGTAGCGCACAATCGCCTGCTAGTGGAAGCACTGGCCAAGCTAGGAGTAAAGCCGATAAATCGCCTCGACCAAGCCCAAGGCAGAATCCTGGCTATCACCACTCACGGTGCAAGCCCAGCGGTACTATCCGAGATCAGGGCCCGTCACATTCATGTCCTCGATACTACTTGTCACATAGTCCGCAAAGCTCAAGACGCAGCCAAGGAATTAGCCGAGGCTGGTTTTGACGTCTTCATATTTGGAGACGCAAAGCACTCCGAGGTCAAAGGACTACTGGGTTGGACAGGAGACAAAGGTATAGCTACCCTCGACATGAAGCAAATAGATAGCTCGGGAAAATCACCATCACGCCTGGGCATTATCTCCCAGACAACCCAAACCCGATCTGCCTTTATCGAATTTGCCAGACAGCTCATGGATGTGCTTGGGCCTAAGATTGAGGAAATACGCATCGTTAATACTTTATGTAAAGTAACACAGGGGCAACAAGAAGCTGCCATAAGATTAGCTCGCAGGAGTCAACTCATGATAGTGATAGGCGGAGGTAATAGTGCCAATGCCAGACACCTTGTTGAAATATGTCTTCCTTTGGTGGAAACTCATTTGGTAGAAACAGCAGACGAAGTCGACACTTCCTGGCTCGTGGGTAAGCACCACATTGGTATTACCGCCGGAGCATCCACCCCAGACGAAGCTGTAGAAGAATTAATAGACAAGCTAAGGTCTTTATGATCTTCAGCCAAGCCTGGCGTCCAGCTTCCTCCCGCCAATAAGGTGAAGGTGAAGGTGAGGCACCACTTGCCCACCTTCAGAACCACAATTTATAACTAAGCGATAACCTTTCTTGGCTATCCCTTCTTTCTCAGCCAGATTTTTAGCTATGATTATAAGGCGCCCGGCAAGCTTATGTTGTCCCTCAGTGAGTTCAGCCACAGATGTAATATGGGTTTTAGGTATGATGAGCACGTGTGTAGGTGCTTTAGGCAAGATGTCCCTAAATGCTAGAAAATCTTCATCTTGATAGACTATGTCGCTAGGCACCTCACCGGCAACAATTCTACAAAAAATACAATCTTCGGCCATAATCTAACTCCTTTAACATACTATACCTTCTTGCCGTAAATTCTCAATCTCTTCCCGCTTATAGCCTAGCCCCTGTAATATTTCATCAGTGTGTTCCCCAGGAAGTGGAGCTAAACTTCTCACCTTGCCTGGTGTGCTTGAGAACTTAGGGGCTATGCCAACTTGTTTTATCTTGCCCAAGGTAGGGTGTTCCACCTCTATTACCATTTGGCGATGAAGTACCTGTGGGTCATTAAAAACCTCGTCCGGTGTATAAACTTTGCCGGCAGGGACATCATTACAAATCAACAATTCAAACCATTGGTCTCTTGTCTTAGTTAGGAAAATTTGCTTCAAAGAAGAGCGGATTTCATCCCATTTCTCACTTTCTGGCCTATGGAAGGTGTGTTCCAGAGCGAAGTGATAGGGGATATATTCTTCCTTTCCTAAAAATCGGCATAGGTTCTCCCAAAAATGCGGCTCGAGACAGCCAATGGTAATATATTTACTGTCCTTGGTTTCGTACACTCCGTAATAGGGATAGGCACCATGGAGCCACGATTCACCCCTCTTCAACATCGACTTGTCAAAAAAGTAACCACAATTAAACCAGGTCATAAGTGATACTGCTCCATCCATGTAAGCCATATCCACATATTGCCCTTTGCCCGTCTTGTTTCTAGCCACCAAAGCTATCGAAATACCCAAGGCTCCATATAATGCAGCCCCCGCAAAGTCAGCAACCAGATTTAAGGGGATAACTGGAGGTCCTTCACTGGACCCAATTAAGTCCAAGATACCCGCCATAGATATATAGTTGATATCATGCCCGGGAAAGGCATGATAAGGCCCATCCTGGCCATAGCCGCTAAGCGAGCAGTAGATTATGTTAGGATTTAGCTTACTTATGGTTTCGTAATCTATACCCAAGCGTTGGGCCACTCCAGGTCTAAAACCCTCGACAATAACGTCTGCATGCCGGGAAAGGCGATAAAATACTTCTCGTCCTGCTTCCGACTTTAGGTTAATCACGATGCTCCTCTTATTGCGATCAGGGGCATAATAAGCTGCTTGCTTTCGGTTTTCTTCCCCTTGAAGCGACCTCGATGAACCCATAAATTCGGTTACTCCTGGCGCCTCAATTTTAAGCACATCAGCTCCCAAATCTCCCAGTAGCATGGTGCAAAATGCACCTGGGATCAACCTCGATAAATCCAAAATTTTCACGCCTTCCAAAGCTAACATATTCCCTCCCAGATTGATTAATTGCCCATTATAAGCTATTTAGGCAATCTTTTGCATTTTTAACCTAAATATGCTAAACTCAAAGAAAACATTTAAACTAAAGGTGGGTAAACCCCACTTTTTTATTAAATAAAATATAGGAAATTCAATAGGAATAAGAAGATGAAAACAGAGCTTAGGACAGCGATTACTCAGCTTTCGGCTGAGAGAAACTTGCCTAAAGCAGTGGTCTTGGCTGCCTTGGAATCAGCGCTGGCCTCAGCATATAAAAAAAGCGTATCTGCTCTGGAACAAGATGTCCTAGTAAAAGTTGACCCTGACATCGGCGAAATCAATTTCTATATTCAAAAAGTTGTAGTTGACTCAGTTACCAATCCAAATCATGAAATATCCCTCAACGAAGCTCGAAAACTGCGAGCTACAGCACAACTTGGTGATGTAATAAACATGGAATGCACGCCCAAGAATATTGGTCGTATCGCTGTTCAAGCAGCAAAACAAGTCGTTCTACAGCGATTGCGGGAAGCAGAACACCGCATTGTTTATGAAGAGTTCACCGATAGGGAAGGAAATGTTGTTACTGGAATAATTCAATTCATCGAACCTAAACGAATTTATGTCAGGCTGAATAGAATAGAGGCGGTACTTCCTTTGCATGAACAGGTCCCTAATGAACATTATTACAGAGGGCAGCGGCTTAAATTTTATATTCTTGAGATGATCCAGAGGGACAAAGAGCCTCAAATAATAGTTTCTCGCTCTCATCCCAACCTGATACGTGGCCTCTTTGAGCTGGAAATCCCTGAAGTTCACAACGGGGTTGTGGCGTTAACAGCCATAGCTCGCGAGGCTGGACGTCGAACTAAAGTGGCAGTGGCAACTACTCAAGAAAACGTTGACCCAGTAGGGTGCTGCCTTGGCCCTCGGGGTATAAGGCTCCAAAGCATCATTAATGAACTAAATGGCGAAAAAATAGATGTAATCCAGTGGCATGCCGACCCCGGGGTGTTTATCTCTAATGCCCTTAGCCCAACTCAAGTAGCAAACATTAAAATCGATGAGGAAAGAAACATATCTACTGTGGTCGTCCCTGATAAGCAACTCTCTCTAGCTATAGGCAAAGAAGGACAGAATGCCAGGCTAGCAGCGAAACTCACAGGCTGGCGGATCGATATCAAGAGCGTCTCTGCTATTGAGTCGGAAAAAGTTGTTATACAAGAGCCGGAAAAAGCATCAGAAGTTATTCCCCCTGAAGTTACGGAAGGGGAGCCACTTGAAGCAGAGCCAACTGAGGAGATTGGAGTGGAAGAGTTGGTTGAATTTCCAAGCATTCCAGAAGCTCCGCCTGAGAAGCCTGAAGAAAAACATATTCGCTTTGCTGAAGATATATTAATGGGGGCATTAAAAACGAAAATAACAGATAAGACACAAAGCGGACCTAAAGGTAAAAGAAAAGGAAAGGTGATAAAGTATAAAAAACAGGATGAACATCTTATAGATGACGAGATCGAATAGTAAGTATCCACCTCAGCGTACTTGCATAGCCTGTCGACAGGTCAAGGAAAAGAAGGCCTTGATTCGCCTAGTTCGTACTGAGAACGGCGTTGCTGAGATAGATGTATTTGGGAAGAAGCCGGGCAGGGGTGCTTACTTATGCCATAATGAAGTTTGTTGGGAATCGGCACTTAAGAAAAATCGTTTAGAATATGCCCTGCGAACAAAACTCAATGATGACAATCGACAAACCTTACTTGAGTACAGTCATAACTTGTTGGAGGAAAGCTAAATTTGGATGATAACAAACCGAAGTTAAAGAAAGACCTACCACAAGTTGAGATTCCGCCTTCTATAACTGTGCGGCAGCTGGCCGACGTACTAAAAGTAGAGCCTACAAAAATAATTAAACAACTCATGCGCAAAGGCATAATGGCCAATATTAACCAGAGCATCGACTTCGATACTGCAAGCACAACATCTACAGAATTCGGCTATGTTGCTAAAGCAGCAAAAGAGCCTAGAGCTTTGCCTTCCCGAAAGGGCAAAGGAAAAGGGAAACTGTCAGTTCGCCCTCCAGTTGTTACTGTCATGGGACATGTTGACCACGGCAAAACCACTCTACTGGATGTTATCAGAAAGACTAATGTAACTGCTCACGAGGTAGGGGCAATTACCCAACATATTGGTGCCTATCAGACCTTAGTTGATGGACGCAAAATCACCTTTTTGGATACACCGGGACACGAGGCTTTCACTGTCATGAGAGGCCGAGGGGCACAAGCAACTGATATTGTAATTCTAGTGATTGCTGCTGATGACGGTGTCATGCCCCAGACTGTGGAAGCTATAAACCATGCCAAGGCTGCCAAGGTGCCTATAGTGGTGGCCATCAATAAGATTGATAAACCTGATGCTAATCCCGAACGTATAAAACAGCAGCTTACCGACCTGGGTTTGGTTGTTGAGGAGTGGGGTGGCGATACTGTCTGTGTACCCATATCAGCCAAGCAAGCACAAGGAATATCGGATTTGTTGGAAAACCTGTTCTTAGTTGCTGACATATTAGAACTAAAAGCTGATCCTGATAGCGCAGCAGAAGGGGTAACCATTGAGGCTAAGTTAGACAAAACTAAAGGTCCCTTAGCTACCTTCCTTGTCCAGAAGGGCACCCTTAGACCAGGCGATGTTGTGGCAGATGGCGGCACTTGGGGGAAAATAAAAGCCATGTTTGATGATAAAGGAAAGCGAGTTCACAAAGCTGAACCGTCCACTCCAGTTGAAGTCCTCGGCTTAAATGAGGTGGCAAAATCGGGAGACCTTTTTATTGTGCTTCTTGATGAGCATGAAGCACGAAGCATTGTTGAAAAACAAAAATCTCCTAGGCCGCATCCCACACTAAGTTTAAGTGCTCTTTCCAGCCAAATAAGTGACGGGAAATTAAAAGAACTCAATATAGTTTTGAAGACAGATGTCGAGGGCAGCATTGAACCCATAAAAAGTTCCATAGAAAAGCTGGGCACAGAGAAGGCAAAGGCTAGAGTTATCCATGCTGCTAGCGGGAGCATCACCGAAAGTGATGTCCTTTTGGCCTCAGCCTCAAAAGGCATTATCATCGGTTTTAACACTCCTACCTCACCTGGAGCAACACAGCTGGCTAATGTGGAAGGAGTGAGCATCCAACAATACGATATAATCTACAAGCTAATAGAAGACGTGGACAAGACATTGAATGGGATGCTTGAGCCAACTTACGCTGAAGTTCTCGGTGGTCGCGCCGAGGTAAGGGCTATTTTCCCCAGCAGCAAGCTGGGGAAAATAGCCGGAGTTTATGTTATGGAAGGAAAGGCATGGAGAGATGCCCAAGTTAAAATACTGCACCAAAATAAAGTTATTGGCGGCTCTCGGGTCTCCAGCTTAAAGCGTTTTAAGGACGACGTCGCCGAAGTCTCCACTGGCCTCGAATGTGGTTTGGGTATAGAAGGGACTGTAGATTTTCAGATTGGCGATATCATTGAATTTTACCGCAAGGAAAAAATGGGCTAAATATACTGCCAGATAGGAGATTCAAATGAGCAGGCGAAGTGAACGAACAAGTAAATTAATCCAGCGAGAAATCAGCGGACTGCTTGAGCGTGAGGTTAATGACCCCAGACTGAGTAAGCTTATCTCAGTAACAGAAGTCGCGCTTTCACCCGATCTTAAGTATGCCAAGATATTTGTTAGCACCTTGAGCAGCGAAATAGATAATAAAGAAGAGATGCTGGCGGGGTTCAACAACGCTTCAGGATTTTTACGCAAGGAACTTGCGTCACACTTAAAATTGAGATATACACCGCAACTCAGCTTTCATTATGATGATTCCATCGAGCGGGGAGCAAGGTTACTCAAATTGATGGGGGAACTAACCACCACTGAATAGCTCCAGCCAGTTTTCGCTGAGGTCGTTTCGAAGGTATTGACATTAGTATCTATAAATATGTATAAAAGAGAGATAAAAAACGCCCAGAGCATAATCCTTAAGAACAAGAAACTAGCAATTCAGGGAATCTGCCCTGTGTGCGGGAACCAAGGTATTTAGAATGGGTAAAGCCTAATTCCCATAGCAGGTTTTCCACGTTTATAAAATGGAGGTGAGAATGGGAACAATAAATGTGGCCATCATAGGTGTTGGTAATTGTGCGTCTTCCTTAGTGCAAGGAGTTCACTACTACAAGGATGCTAAGGAAGATGAATTTGTCCCCGGTCTAATGCATGTCAACCTGGGAGGGTATCATATATCTGATATCAACTTCGTGGCCGCATTTGATATTGATAAAAACAAAGTAGGCAAGGATTTAGCTCAGGCTATTTACATCAAACCAAACAACACAATTAAATTTTGTGATGTGCCCAAGACAGGCATTCGAGTTGAGCGGGGGATGACCCACGATGGATTGGGCAAGTATCTTTCTCAAATTATCACCAAGGCGCCAGGCCCCACTGCCAATATTGTAGATATACTCAAGAAGACCAAAACTGACGTGGTAATTAATTATCTGCCTGTAGGAAGCGAGGAGGCAACTAAGTGGTATGTAGAACAAGTGCTAACTGCTGGCTGCGGCTTCATCAATTGTATACCTGTTTTTATTGCACGTGAGCCTTATTGGCAAAATCGATTTGCCGAGCACAGACTGCCCCTCATTGGCGATGATATTAAGTCCCAGGTTGGCGCCACCATCACCCATCGACTGTTAACCAGGCTTTTCCGAGACCGCGGCGTCAAGTTAGAGCGAACTTACCAATTGAATTTTGGCGGCAATACTGATTTCTATAATATGCTAGAACGAGAGCGCTTGGAATCTAAAAAGATTTCCAAGACCAATGCCATTACTTCACAGTTAGACTATGTTCTCGACCCCGATAACATCCACGTCGGCCCCAGTGACTATGTGCCCTGGCTAGCCGACCGCAAATTTTGCTACCTGAAGATGGAAGGCCGCACCTTCGGCGACGTGCCTCTGAATCTAGAGCTGAAGATGGAAGTATGGGATAGTCCTAATTCAGCGGGGGTGGTTATTGATGCCATAAGATGCTGTAAACTAGCCATGGACCGTGGCTTAAGCGGGACCATAGTGGGGCCTTCAGCTTATTTTATGAAATCTCCGCCTATTCAATATTCTGACGAGGAAGCTCGTGTAAAAACCGAGGCATTTATCGTAGGACAAGGGCAAGAATGTCCCATCTGCCTGCCGGAGCTAGAGTCAGCTGAAATTGAGGGATAAACCACCTTTGCGCCGAAAGTGTTAACTTCAAACAACGCAGCTTGAAAATAAATTTATATGTGACCTTAGTTACTGGAGTTTACTACGTTTGAGAAAGGTAGCAAGTCGCTCGAAGTTTCCCTCTCCACCATGTGGGCTAAAGGTAGATTTAGCCACATGGCAGGATTTGCTGCCAAAGCTAAAGAATTGGGTTTTACTCATATAGAAGCAAATGCCTCAATTTCCCCACAAATGCTCAGTGAGCTTCTCAAGACTACAGTTCCCATTTCAAGCATTCATTCTCCTTGTCCAGCGGCATCGTCATCCAGAGGAATCCCCATAAGTAGCCTCTCCTTAAGTTCTCTGGACGAGAGCGAGCAAATGGAGGCTGTTAGCTTTACCAAGCAAACAATAGACCTTGCGGAAAGTGTGAAGGCCAGGGCTATTGTCCTCCATATGGGTGAAGTGCCAATTGACCTGAGTTTACAAGATAGATTGTATAAGCTTCACGACGGAGGCTATGCTCAAACCAAAGAATATAGCCAGGCTAAAGAAGAGCTGGTTTACCAACGCAATTCCCAAGCTCCTCATTACCTTGATGCAGCGAAGAAAAGCCTTCGAGAGATTAGTGAATATAGCCAACAAAAGGGTATAATTTTGGGGCTTGAGACCAGATTCCATCCTCACGAGATACCAAATATGGACGAAATGGCAGAGCTACTTAACGAGGTACCAGAAAGCCTGGTAGGTTACTGGCATGACGTAGGGCATGCTGAAGTGCAACAGCAGCTTGGATTTAGCTTGCATGAAGAATGGCTTTCACGGTTCAGAGACAGGATGGTCGGCATCCACTTGCACGACGTTCTTGGCATTTCCGATCACCATGCCCCAGGAAAGGGAGACATGAACTGGGAAATGGTGACCAGATATTTACCTCCGAGAATAGTGAAGGTTTGCGAAATCGGCGAGTGGAATGACGAAGAGCAAATGCAAGGAGTAGTCGAATTTCTTCAAAAGAAAGGGGTACTAAACTAGCTGGAAGAACTGAATGAATTTAATAGACATTCGACGTAATTTAGCCTATCGTATTACCGATCCTGTAGTCAGGATTTTGAGCAAAAGCGGGATAACGCCCAATGCTCTTACCTTTATCAACCTGGCTCTGAATATAATTGCGGCCTATGTTATCGCTGCGGGGCACTTCCTTCTTGGCGGGGTTTTAGTCCTAGTTGCAGGCTTATTTGACCTCCTTGACGGAGCCTTAGCTCGCTTCACTAAGCAAACTACAAGGTTTGGCGCTATTCTGGATTCAGTAGCTGACCGCATTTCTGAGGCAGCAATACTCTGTGGTCTCCTGATTTGGTATATACCACAAGAGGGAGCCAGTCTGGAAATCGTGCTTATTTTTGTTGTTTTAATTGTTTCCTTCTTGGTCAGCTATATAAGAGCTAGGGCAGAAGGACTCGGCTGGCAATGTCAGGTTGGCTTGTTTACTAGGGCAGAACGGGTTATAGTATTAGCAATAGGTCTGCTGGTAAATCAGATCTTTATTGCTTTATGTGTTCTGGTGGTCTTTGTCTTTATCACTGTAGTTCAAAGGTTAGTTTATCTATGGAAGCAAGGAAATATTAAAGGTGATTAAATGGCTGTTATAGTTATTGTGGGAGGACAGTGGGGTGACGAAGGTAAAGGAAAGATAATTGACCTCCTAGCTGAGAAAGCGAAGGTAGTAGCTCGTTTCTCCGGGGGGGATAATGCTGGCCACACTGTGATCAACCCTTATGGCGAGTTCCGGCTGCATCTTGTCCCTTCGGGCATCTTTTACCCTCAGGTAACTTGCATTATCAGCAACGGCGTAGCTATTAACCCAGCAGTGCTTCTTGAAGAAATAGACGACCTGCACAATCATGGTGTCGATACAAGTCGCCTTTTTATTAGTGACCGTGCTCACCTGATCATGCCCTATCACACTCTTTTCGACGCACTGGAAGAGGAAAGGCGTAGCAAACGGGCCATCGGTACCACGCGCAGAGGAATTGGTCCTGCTTTTGCCGATAAAGTGGCTCGTGTGGGAATTCGTGCTGGGTATTTATTAGATAAGGATACATTTCGGGGTCGCTTGAGCGCCGCGCTTGAGTTTAAGAATATTATCTTGACAAAAGTGTACCAAGTCTCACCCCTATCGTTGGAAGAAATTTATGACCAATACTGTCACTATGGGGAGCAGCTAGTTCCTTTTATTCGGGAAACTAGTTCCATAATCCGCGAAGCAGCGACAAAAGGAGAGCCTGTTTTATTAGAGGGTGCCCAGGGAGCTTTACTTGACCCTGACTTTGGCACCTATCCCTATGTGACCTCCTCTTCACCTTTGGCCGGGGCAAGCTGTATTGGAACAGGCCTGGGCCCAAGGGAAATCAATCGTGTGATGGGCATATTTAAAGCATATAACACTAGAGTCGGTGCCGGACCTATGCCTACAGAACTCAAAGACGAAATTGGTGACTTAATACGAAAGAAGGCTCGTGAGTATGGCGCTACCACAGGAAGGCCACGAAGATGTGGCTGGTTTGATGCTGTGGCAGGTCGCTTCAGCGTTGAAATAAATGGCCTTAGTGATATAGCTCTAACCCACCTTGATGTCTACGATGGTTTCTCCTCAATTAAAATATGCACCGCTTACAAATTTAAAGGTGAGGTCCTGACTTCTTTCCCTAGCGATATAGCCATATTAGAAAAATGCCAACCTGTCTACGAAGAATTGGCCGGCTGGCAAGAATCAATAAGTGGAATTCGAAATTTTAAAAAGCTGCCGGCAGGAGCTCGCAATTATATGTCCCGTCTTGAAGACCTCCTTTCCTGCCCTATAAGTCTCGTTTCCGTAGGACCAGATAGGAGGCAAATAATATTGGTTACACCGAGCACTCCGCTCTGATATGCTGGTCACTTAATAACAGCTGATGAACAAGCCAAGGAAAGATTCCCGAATCAAGACAGAGTGCTCGGTTCCACTGATAACCATCAGCCATCAGCCCTTGGGGATAGGCAAATCTATCCTATAGTTCTTTAGTGTCGCCTGTATGAGATCGGTTGATTTTTTATCAGGCTCAACTAGAGGCAAGCGAGGTTTACCCACTGGAAAACCTACATAATTCAGAGCCCACTTGACAGGTATAGGATTGGAAACGATGAACAAGGCATTTATCAGAGGTAATAAGTGCCGGTGAATCTTGGCTGCCTCTTGAAATTTGCCGTCAAGGGACTCCTGTATCATGTCCTTTATCTGGACTCCTACCAGATGAGAGGCGACGCTAATCACGCCGTAACCTCCCAAAGCAAGTATGGGGTAGGTATCACTGTCATTGCCACTATAAACTAAGAAATCTTCCCTAATTCCCTGAATAATCTCAGCTATCTGCCCAAGATTGCCACTGGCTTCCTTCACGCCCATAATATTATCAATCCGGCTCAGCTTGATTAGCGTATCGGCAGTGAGGTTGGTAACCGTACGCGATGGCACATTATAGATGATGCAAGGCAAGGTAGTACTATGGGCAATGGCTTTAAAATGCTCCCACAATCCTTGCTGGGTCGGCCGATTGTAATAGGGAACTACCAGGAGACAAGCATCAACTCCAATCTTCTCCGCCTCCTTAGTCAACTCCTGGCTTTCTCTGGTGTCATTGTTGCCTGTGCCAGCCACTACCGCTCCAGCGTCGGCTATCGCTGATTTTACCTCAGCGAAAAGCCGTAGTTTCTCTTCCTGGCTCAGAGTAGGAGACTCGCCTGTGGTACCCGAAACCACCACCCCATCACTACCCGAATCCAGTAATGATAATGCCAGTTGTTTAGCTTGCTGATAGTCAACCTCGCCCCGAGCATCAAAAGGCGTTACCATGGCTGTTAATAAGCGGCCCAGCCTATTCTTACCCTGAAACTTCAAAGAGCTTTTGGAAACCTCTCGCTTATTCATTTAAAGCCAAACTCTCTTTAAGGCTTATCCAACCCCTCTCTATCCCCTCTTCAGCAATTTGTATAGCATTTAGTGCTGCCCCCTTACGTACATTATCAGCCACTATCCACAGAACAAGTCCGTTGGGATGTGATATATCTTTTCTAATCCGGCCTACAAATACATGATCTGACCCACTGGCAGCCCAGGGTTGAGGGTAAAAGCTGACGGTGGGGTCATCAAGTACCCTAACTCCAGGAGCTTGAGCCAAAATCCTCCTTGCTTCTTCAGGGGTAATGGGCGAACTAAATTCTACGTTAACTGACTCACTATGCCCAAACCAAATAGGAACCAAGACGCAAGTAGCCGAAATAGCTATGTCTTCAGCATGCATTATCTTCCGCGTTTCCTCTACCATTCTCTTTTCTTCCCTAGTATATCCATTATCCAAAAAGACACCGATTTCCGGCAGTATATTAAAGGCTATTTGATGAGAATAAACATGAGGACAAATACGGCGCCCTTCCAAAACTAACCGTGCCTGATTTGTCACTTCTTTCAGAGCAGCGCTGCCACTACTTGATACTGATTCATAAGTGCTCGCCACAATCCTCTTTATGGGATTGATCTTGTGCAAGGGATAAAGCGCTACCACCAATTGGACTGTGGAGCATTTCGGACTGGCGATTATCCCCTTATGCCATTCTATATCCCCGGCGTTGACTTCTGGGACTACCAGAGGTACTGCAGGGTTCATCCCGAAAGCACTACTATTATCAATGACTACTGCTCCGGCTTCGGCAGCCAAAGGTGCTAACCTTCGACTAATATCCGCACCAGCAGAGAAAAAGGCAATATCAATATCGCGAAACGCCTCTGTCTTCGCTTCCCTAACCTCGATTCTTTGATGATTAAAGAGGAGTTTCACCCCAGAAACATATTCAGGAGATAGTAATTGAATGGAAGCTACGGGAAACTTACGCTGCTCAAGTATCTTAATAATTTCTTGCCCTACAATATCAGTAGCGCCAACAATAGCTACATTGAATCTTTCCATGACATTTCCTACAGCTTTAGCAAGGCATCCAACCCGTAAGTTAGACCCTTGCGTTTTATCACTTCTTTAATTGCCAGAATAACGCCAGGCAAGAAACACTCCCGACTTATAATATTGTGACGTAAGCTTAGAGTTTCACCTGCTCCACTAAATATGACCTCCTGCCCAGCCATAAATCCCGGCAACCTCAAGCTATGGATAGCTATGCCATCCATCTGTCCCCCTCTGGTATTGCTGAGTACTTCACGTGTAACTTCAGGATAAATGAATGGTTTACCATGCATTTGCGCCATCGCCTTGGCTGTAGCTATAGCAGTCCCTGAAGGAGCATCAGCCTTTTTATCATGATGCGTTTCGATAATTTCGGCGTGGTTGAAAAACTTAGCAGCAAATTTTGATAGATGTATTAAAAGTGCCGCCCCCAGAGAAAAATTAGGTGCCACTACCGCCCCTACTTTATAGGCTTGGCACAATTTTTCAATTTCCGCCAAATTCCCCTCAGAAAGGCCTGTGGTGCCTATAACCATGTTAACTTTTTGTTTAATAGCAATGCGAGCGGCTGCCATAGTAACATCGGCATTAGTGAAATCTACCACCACATCAGCATCGCAGCTTTTTAAAAGCGAGTCTAAATCGGAAGAAAGGAGTATCAGTTCGGAAGCCTCAGCTAAAGGAAGATATTGCTGAGTTACTTCCTTTTCCACAGCCCCCACTGCCCGTAATCCGGGCTCACAAACCACAGCTTTAGTTATCTCTTGTCCCATCCTGCCTAAAGCGCCATTAATAACTACTCTTATAGGTTCTACAGACGAAGTCATATTCCTTTCTCACCCCTCATCAGCAAAACAATTTATTTACCACGGTTGCCACGATTTTCACTTCTACCACGTGGGCGGTCAAATTTCTTCCGATGGTCATTGGGAGCCGAGGAATTCCTAACTCTAGCACCAGGGAGACGCGAAAGTCCTTCAACTACCGCTTTACGCGATAAATTTATCCTGCCAGAATTGTCGATCCCAATGACTTTCACCATTACCTCATCACCCACTTTAACCACATCTTCGACTTGAGGTACATGGTAGTTAGCAAGCTCGCTGATATGGACGAGGCCCTCCTTCCCCGGCAGAATTTCTACCATGGCACCAAAATTGAACAGCCTGGTTACTTTTCCAGTGTAAATCTCTCCTTGCTCCACTTCCCGGGTTAAATCCTCTATTATTTTGATTGCTTTCTGGGCTGCTTCTTCGTTTGAAGAGCCAACGATAACCGTACCATCGTTCTTTATATCTATAGTTGTCTTGGTTTCATCTATAATAGACCTTATAACCCTACCCCCGGGACCAATGACGCTCCCAATCTTACTTTGATCAATCGTCATTTCATACATTCTGGGAGCATAGGGACTAAGTTCAGTGCGACTGGCACTGATAGTTAAACTCATTTTCCCCAGTATTTCCAACCTTGCCTCGCGAGCCTGACTTAAGGCTTCAGCCAGGACATCATAATCTATCCCCTGCAGCTTGATATCAAGCTGCAAAGCCGTGAGCCCTTGAGCTGTACCAGCAACTTTGAAATCCATGTCCCCGTAGGCATCTTCCATACCCACAATGTCAGTTAGAATAACATAGTCCTCATTCTTTTCAGTAAGTAAACCCATGGCTATCCCAGCCACAGGCGCCTTGATAGGTACACCGGCATCCATCAAGGAGAGGGTCGAAGCACAAGCGCTAGCCATGGATGTGCTTCCGTAAGAACTAAGTACCTCGGAAACCAGGCGTAGGGTGTAAGGAAAATCATCTTCCGATGGCAGTACTGGCGCAATAGCTCGTTCCACTAAAGCGCCATGCCCGATCTCGCGCCTCCCTGTTGCTCCTATTCGTTTCACTTCACCAGTAGAAAAGGGAGGAAAATTATAGTGATGCATAAAGCGTTTAGTTTCCTCCAGACCTAAGCCATCCAATAACTGCTCTCTGCTTGTAGACCCCAAAGTGGTAATAGTCAACACCTGTGTTTCCCCTCGGGCAAATAATCCCGAGCCATGTGTGCGAGGAAGAATCCCCACTTCACAGCTAATAGGACGAATTTCTTTAGCTTGGCGGCCGTCCAAATGTCGCCTCGTCTGCAATATTTTTTCCCTCACCGCAGCTCTAAGCTGGGCTTCAAAGGTAAAATTGATTTCATCTTCAGAAAAAGAATCAACCAACTTGTCCCTTGTTTCTTCCTTGAGAGACGTCAAAGCCTTCTCCCTTTGCAGTTTCTCTGGTTCCCCTAGAACCTGGTTTAATTTCTCACCAAGTATGGAAGCGATTTGAGATGAAAGCTCAGGAGCAAGTTCCTTAGATTTGATTTCTATCTTGGCTTTGCCGCAAGCTCGCCTTAGCTCTTCCTGAAGCTCAATGACCTCCTTATTCACCTCGTGTCCTAGCTTAATTGCCTTTATCAATATTTCTTCGGAAACTTCCCTGGCACCTGCTTCCACCATCACAACGTTTTCTTTAGTGCTAGCAACAAGCAAGTCAAGCAAGCTATCTTCCATTTGGGGCAGGGTGTGATTCACAACTAAAGTATCATCTATGTAGCCAACATGTACTGCTGCTATAGGACCAAAGAACGGGATATCCGATAATGTCAAGGCCGCTGAAGCACCAATAAGGGCGCAAATATCCGGGTCATTTTCTTGGTCAACAGATAGCACCGTCGCCACAACTTGAACATCATACTTAAACTCCTTGGGAAAAAGAGGGCGCAGGGAGCGATCGATGAGCCGATCAGTTATAACTGCTTCTTCCGTAGGACGCCCTTCTCGCCTGATGAAGCTGCCCGGTATTTTACCCGCGGCATAGAGCCTTTCTTCGTAATCCACTGTTAGAGGCACAAAATCAACTCCCTCTCGGGGCTCAGAGCTTACACAGGCAGTAACCAAGACAACCGTGTTACCATACCGAACAGCAACAGCACCATTGGCTTGCTGAGCGAATTTCCCGACCTGAATGCTAAGCAGCCTACCAGCTAGTGAACACTCAAAAACATCTGACATACTATTCCTTCAAACCTAACCTGGTAATAAGAGAATGATACCGCTCGGGTGCCGTCCTGTTCAAATAGCCCAAAAAACGCTTCCTCCTCCCTATCACCCCGTGGAGCGCATGTCGGGTGTGCCTATCCTGAGGATACAACTTAAGATGCTCCGTTAACCGATTTATCCTCTCGGTAAGCAAAGCCACCTGAACCTCGGCAGACCCACTATCATTTTCCTTAAGTCTAAATTGGCTTATGATTTCCTGTTTTTTTTCTTTGTCCACTGTTATAGACTCCCTAATTCAATAATGTCGTATATCATAACACGATAAAAAAATATTGTGAAATTGACCAAAAGAGCTGGATGCTTTATAATGGGCTAGTAAAGGCAACTTTTTATGCACGAAAGTTGCGGCGTTTTTGGAGTTTATGCCTCAAGCATAAATGTAGCTCAGACGACATTTTTTGCCCTCTTTGCTCTACAACATCGTGGTCAAGAAAGTGCCGGCATCGCTGTCACTGATGGCAACGAAATAAAAATACATACCAACATGGGATTAGTTTCCCAGGCATTCACGGAGACTGACCTCTCTTTGCTCACAGGATATATTGGCATCGGGCATAACCGTTACTCCACTACAGGCTCAAGCAGACCCACGAATGCCCAGCCCATTATAGCGAAATCAGATGGGTTGACCATTGCCCTAGCACATAATGGCAATATCATCAACTCCAAACCGCTTCGCGATGAACTCCAAGAGCGTGGCTTTCATTTTCACACTAGCAGTGATTCCGAAGTAATCGCCAACTTGATTTTGGCCTCCCCCGGCCGGAACTGGCAGCAAAAAATAGGACATGCTATGTCCCGACTCCAAGGAGCTTACTCCCTGGCAATCTTAACAGAAAATGAATTGATCGGAGTTCGTGACTCCTTCGGTGTTCGTCCTCTCTGTCTCGGAACTATTGACAGTGGATGGAGCATCGCCTCGGAAAGTTGTGCCTTAGACCATATAGGTGCCCAATTCATAAGGGAAATCGAACCCGGGGAAATTGTAGTCATCAATAGCCATGGAGTAAAGAGCTTTAAGAAGGGAAAGGGTAAAAAGGCCCTATGCATCTTTGAATACATTTACTTCGCCCGTCCCGACAGCATCATCCAAGGCAAACTACTCTACCCGACAAGGGAAGCTATGGGTAGAATATTGGCTGAAGAATATCCTGTTGATGCTGATTTAGTCATGGGTGTTCCTGATTCAGCTACTGCCGCCGGCATTGGCTATTCTAATGCCTCAGGTATCCCCTATTGCGAAGGCCTGTTAAAAAACCGCTATGTAGGACGTACCTTTATTGAGCCTGACCAAAGGATACGGGAGCTTGGCGTCCAATTAAAATTCAACCCCCTTTCCCGCATAATTTCTGGGAAAAGGTTAGTAGTCGTCGATGACAGTATTGTTCGGGGCACCACTACTCCTCATGTGGTTAGTCTGCTCAAAAAAGCAGGTGCTGCAGAGGTTCATCTCCGCATCTGTGCTCCGCCTATCCGTTATCCTTGCTTCTTCGGGGTGGATATGGCATCTAGATGGCAACTCATCGCCGCGAGAAAGACCATCCCAGAAATCAGGGAATACCTCGATGCCGATTCGCTGGGATACCTTAGCCTCGATGGCCTAATTCGAGCTGTGGACCTGCCCAGAGATATTTTCTGCCTTGCTTGTTTTACCGGAGTATATCCCATTCCAGTTCAAATAGAAATGGACAAACTGGCTTTGGAAATACTCCCTCAGGAGGAACTCAGTGAAATCCACCTCTAAGGAAGCTTATGCCCTTGCTGGTGTAGATGTTTCTCTTGCCGATAAAGTAAAGAAAATCGTTGCCCGGCAAGCTCAAGCTACCTTTCAACCCGAAGTCCTCGGCTCAGGATTTTTCGGCAGTATGTTCCAACTCAAAGAATATGACGAGCCAGTTCTGGTCTCCAGCACTGATGGAGTAGGCACCAAGCTCAAAATAGCTTCGCTTCTGGGTAAAAACGATACCGTGGGCATTGACATCGTCAACCACTGCGTGAACGATATCCTTTGTTGTGGCGCCGAGCCCCTTTTCTTCCTCGACTATATTGCCATGGGCAAACTCAGGCCTGAGCAAATAGAAGCCATTATTTCGGGTATAGTCCAGGCCTGCCAAGAAGTTGGCTGTTCGCTAATTGGCGGTGAAACCGCCGAGATGCCCGGCATATACTCCCAGGAGAGCTATGATTTGGTAGGTTTCATTGTCGGAGTGGTGGGAAAAAAGAATATCATCGACGGCAGTTCCATTGTTCCAGATGACGTAATCCTTGGCCTGCCTTCATCTGGTTTACATACCAATGGTTACTCATTAGTGCGAAGAGTCTTTGGTACAGATGCTGACCCTTCGTCTTTAAACAAATTTTATCCTGGACTAGGAAAGAGCCTCGGTGAAGAATTGCTCCAGCCCCACCGCTGTTACTATCCACAACTTAAGCCAGCTTTACCAATGATTAAAGGTATAGCTCATATTACCGGTGGTGGCTTTGCGGGTAATATACCTCGCATCCTACCTCAAGACCTCGCCGCTCATCTTCATAAGGATTCCTGGGATATACTGCCTATTTTCAAACTTATCCAAGAAAAAGGTGATATAAAAGAAGTGGAAATGTATCAAGTGTTCAACATGGGGATAGGCATGACCATTGTTTGTTCGCCTCAGCAGGTGGCCAAGATTGTCAGTATCCTGCCCCAGGCTAAAGTTATCGGCAAGATAATTAAGAGAGAAGACGAGGAAAGAGTACTAATAAATTAAAGGAGGCTCTATGCGCGCCATAGTCAGTGTTTCGGATAAATCAGGCGTGGTTGATTTTGCCCGAGGTCTAAAAGAGCTGGGCATTGAAATATTCAGCACCGGCGGCACCAAGAAGTCTTTAGAAGCTGCTGGAGTAAAGATACATAGTATCTCAGAGCTTACTGGCTTTCCTGAGATCCTCGATGGCCGGGTGAAGACCTTGCATCCCGCAGTGCATGGAGGCATCTTAGCCCGACGTGACCTTCCCCAGCATCTATCCGAGCTAACTCAGAACCGCATTGAGCCCATTGACATGGTGGTAGTCAACCTCTATCCCTTTGTGGAAACAGTGAGCAAGGCGGAAGCTTCCTTAGACGAGGCACTAGAGAACATCGATATTGGCGGACCCAGCATGCTTCGCTCCGCAGCCAAAAATTTCCCCTCTGTCCTGGTAGTAGTCGATCCCGAGGATTACGATACGATCTTGCAAAAGCTGCGCCAGGGCAATATAGATTCAGAATATAGGAAGCGGTTAGCCCAGAAAGCTTTCCAGCATGTAGCCCTTTATGATACAGCCATCGCTCAATACCTTAACGAAGAAGTTTTTCCCGAAGAGATGACCATAGCCTTAAAAAAAGCTCGTAGCCTTCGCTATGGCGAGAATCCCCATCAACAAGCTGCCCTTTACCTTAAGCAAAACGTGAGACAAAGGCAAGACGGCCTGGCATCCCTGGAACAGCTTGGCGGGCCCGAAATTTCCTTCAACAACCTTCTCGATTTAGATGCTGCTTTAAACGTGTTGAGCGATTTTACTGCTCCCACCATTGCCATAATGAAGCACACTAATTCCTGCGGACTAGCGTCCCACAATGATTTAGCCGAGGCTTATCGGCGAGCTTTAGCTGGCGACCCTGTAGCTGCCTTTGGCGGCATAGTGGCCAGTAACCGAATTATTGATTTAGCCACTGCTAGGGAAATAGATAAGTCTCATTACGACGCTATTGTCGCCCCGGAATATGAAAAAAAGGCCCTGGAATTACTAAGACGCAAAGCAAGCCTGCGCCTTGCTAAACTTGCCCCTTATAGTCCTTCAGCCTCCGAACTACATCTCGATTTCCGCCATATCAGAGGCGGCTTTCTGGCCCAGATGTCGGATACTTTAACCGAATCCGAACTTAAGCCTCGCGTCGTAACCAAGCGCCAACCAAGCGAAGCAGAGTTATTGGACCTGCTCTTTGCCTGGAAGGCGGTTAAAGGCATAAAATCTAACGCCATAGTTATCGCCAAGGACAAAACATTGTTAGGCATGGGAGCAGGACAGCCAAGCCGGGTAGTAAGCGTTGAGCTAGCTTTGAAAAAAGCTGGTGCCCAGGCTAAAGACAGTGTCCTTGCCTCAGATGCCTTCTTCCCCTTCACCGATGGCCCGGAATTGGCAATCAAGCACGGAGTTACCGCCATTATCCAGCCCGGTGGCTCGGTACGAGATAAAGAGGTAATTGAGCTGGCAAACAAGTATAATATTGCCATGGTATTTACCGGTGTCCGCCATTTTAGACACTAAACCGAGAAATACAAAGCACCAAGCTCTAAATCCTAAACTTTAAGAATTTGGATTTGGAATTTGTTTAGAATTTAGATATTAGGATTTGGAGTTTCTATGAAGGAGGTGAGAAATGTTCATGATTAGCAAAGAGACTATGAACAGCGTTATGTCACTTAGAGAGAAGATAGCTGACCAGGAAAAAAGGGCGGAGTGTATTGCCGAGATCGAAAACATGATAAAAATGAAGGAATCCCATCTGGCAAGGGCAGACTGGGGTACTTGTTGTGGCAACATCTGCAATCTGGTACCACAGATAGAGAGCGAAATACAGATGCTCCACAACATTTTGGAGGTTTTAAGGAATGAGGACAGCACGAAGGCAGCTTCTTTATTAAAAGACTATATTGCTTGCTTGCAGAAAAACTATAGTCCTGAACCTGATCATTCGTGATGCTATGGCCAGAGTAGTAATTGTATCAGATATGTTACGTGGCTTTCTCGAGGAAGGTTATCCACTTTATTGCGGCATTGAGGCCCGTAGTATCATACCCAATATTCAGAAATTACTGGAGCGAGAGCTAAAACAGGGCTCGAAAATCTTCTACTTATGTGACCACCATGTACCCAACGACCCAGAATTCAAAATGTTCCCGCCCCATTGCATTGAAGGTACTGAGGAAGCTGAACTCATAGCCGAGCTTTTGCAATATCCCGGTGAAATAATACCCAAAAGAACTTTTAGCAGTTTCTACAACACTTCTTTAGACAAGCGACTGGAGGCAATCAAGCCCGAAACCATAGTCGTCTGTGGCGTAACCACCCATATTTGTGTTCTGAACGCAGTAATTGATGCCAGAAACAGAGGCTATGAAGTTGAAGTCCCCGTTGATTGTGTTGCTTCCTTCGATAAAAAAGCTCACTTCTTCGCCCTGGACTATATGGATAGGGTACTGGGAGCCAAGCTTATTAAACCCTTAGTTAAGGTTTCTCCACCTCGTTTCGAAATCCCCGATTCATGGTTGAACGGGGAAACTGCCGACATCTATTTTCCCCGCACCGTGGAAATACTTAAGAAAGAGGGGATTAATCCCGTAGCAACTATGGAGGTATTTCCTCGCCGAGCTGGTATCTTGTGCGGCATAGAAGAAGTTAAATCTTTGCTCGCCGAGGTTCTTCCTAAGGATAATTGTGAAGTATGGTCGCTATCTCAAGGCGAGCCCTTCGACAGAAAAGAAGTAGTCCTGCGCATAAAAGCCCCTTATCAAAGCTACGGAAGTTATGAAACAGCTTATCTGGGCATACTCTCCCATTGCAGCGGCTGGGCCACCGCTGCCCGCGAATGCGTTGATGCGGCCCGAGGCGTTCCTGTTATCAGCTTTGGAGCCCGCCATGTCCACCCCTCAGTGGTTGGCATTATGGAATACTCCGCTATAGTCGGAGGCTGCACTGGCTGCGCCAGTACCTCTGGAGCAAAACTCGCCGGCATCCAACCCACAGGGACTATTCCCCACGCCCTCATCATTATTATGGACAGCACTGCTAAGGCCACTCTTGCTTTTGACAAGCACATGCCATCCGAAGTACCGCGCATTGCTTTGGTGGATACTTTTGAGGACGAGGTTAGAGAAAGTGTAACTGTGGCCAAAGCGATGCAAGGAAAGTTACAAGGCGTAAGATTAGATACACCTTCGGAAAGAGGTCGAGTTACTGCTGAACTGGTCAAGGAAGTTAGAGCCTGGCTGGACCTCGAGGGATTTAAGGACGTGCAAATAGTTGTCAGCGGTGGACTTGACCCGGAACGAATCAGCTATTTTATCGATGAAGGGGCACCCGTGGATATTTTCGCTGTTGGCAGCTATATCAGCGATACCAGGCCTATTGACTTCACCGCTGACCTCCACGAAATAGAAGGCAAACCCATCGCCAAAAAAGGCAGAATGCCCGGCATCACCCCTAACCCCAAGCTGAAGAGAGTGATGTAAAAACTCCCAGAAGAGCTTTATTACGCTTATTCATGTAATTAGCGAACATATATTAGCCTTCATGCTTTTATGTCTTTATGCTTTTCTTAACCTCTTCCACTATCCTGGGCAATATCTCACCCGTCTTACCCTTAATTAAATAGTCTGATACGCCTTCGTCGGTGAGCGGCGTAGGGTCCGCATTCACCTCTATTATCTTCACATTAGTCTTATGCCCTACTACATCAAAGCCCAAGGCCAATCTACGCGCATGATATCTTGCCATCCTGGGCAGATTGGCAAAAGGATAAACCACTGCTGATGTTCCGCAGACAAGCATCAAGTCACATCCTAAAGCTTCTTTTTCCGATTCCGTCATGACATCTAAAGGTATTGGCTCTTTGAAGTGAACCACATCATCCTTCAGGACAGCGCCACACTTGCAGCGAGGCGGAAGCTCATCCAGGGAGACTTCTTCCCAGGCAAACCTTGAGCCACAAGAAATGCACCTCACCGCATTGACACTGCCGTGATATTCTAAAACCCTCTTACTCCCCGCCTTTTTATGTAGACCATCAATGTTTTGCGTGATTACGCACTTTAGTACCCCCAGAACTTCGAGCTCAGCCAGAGCATAGTGACCTGGATTTGGCTGAGCTTGCCTGATTTGTTCATGAAAAGTCCCGTATGTCCCTTGAAGCCCCAGTATTTCTTCCCAGTATTCCCTGGGGTTGTTCAGGAAAAGTTCGTATCTTTGATAAGCCTTAGCCTCTGCTTCCTTATTCGTGGTCCAGATGCCCTTTGGTCCCCGGAAATCAGGTATTTTTGATTCGGTTGACATGCCCGCTCCGGTCAACGCAATGGCATATTTGCTTTCCGCTAAATCCCTGGCTGCCCGCTTGATTAAGTCCTCCATTATTTACCTCAAAATCACTGTTATTGTGGCAAAATCCAGCCTGTCTGCCAAACTGATCCTAAACATCCTTCAGGCAAAGCCGATCCCCTTTATCTCCAGGAGATTGCCATTAATTTTTGTTTTGGCACCAAGAAATTCTTCGACCAGCCACAGGTTTGTCTCTACATGTTCAGTGATGCCAGGGACTGAATACCTGGTGACTCCCTCGGCTAAGCCGGCATAGATTATGAGCTGGTCTGCGATATATCTATCAACTGCGGCGCCAGTTCTAACATCTTCTATGAACCGCTCAGCCACAGATCTTCCTATGGATTCCGAGCTTCTGCCGGGCCTCCCTGCCCTGTCGGAGCCTATCCGGTTACCCAGGCTCGTCTCAGCATATACCGCCAGGGCTGCTCCTCCTTGAAGAGAGCTTTCGTCCTCGATTTCCTCAATTTCTGCTTTATACCCATAAGAACTTAACACCTTCTGGCATTCCGCTGCCATCCTCTGGCTTACCCTCTTTTCTTTCAAATGCGAGGAAAGCGCTATGCCTTTGATACTGAAAATCTCCCCCTGCTCGGTAAGATTCAACGGCTTCAATTTC
>Ga0209164_1001898_pt1 | contig 24442 bp, 15 predicted proteins | sample MTBNYHSulfiMetaG_FD_187458 | JGI IMG/M metagenome (GOLD analysis project Ga0209164, IMG submission 187458) | Enrichment culture microbial communities from rom New York Harbor, USA that are MTBE-degrading - MTBE-NYH (New York Harbor Sulfidogenic)... | ecosystem: Environmental > Aquatic > Marine >... | reverse complement strand
CAATTCCGGGTTCTTAGTGACGAATTGATCCGTCGCATCGATGATGGCTCGGGTCATACGAACATAATCTGTGTCATCGAGTCGGTCTTCGATGATGGCCGCATGCACCTGGGTGAGAATGCTTTTTACGGCCCCTTCGATGACATCGATGCATTTCATTGAAACCTCGTTATAAAATGGCTATATGTGTTTGGTTTATGTGGGTGGGCCTATAAACACGTCGGAGCAAGATGCAGCCCATAAAACTTTTGTTTGGGAATAAATTCATATGGATGGAAGAATATACGGGCTGTTTGGAAGTGTCAAGTCAACAAATGGATCTGGGGAAAGATGATCATTTTGCAAAGGCGGCTCGAGGAATTAAAATCCCTGAATCCTTTGCGTTGAAGAATGGAGCCGGCGCGCGGACTTGAACCGCGGACCTGCTGATTACGAATCAGCTGCTCTACCAGCTGAGCTACGCCGGCCAATAAAAAAAGTTCAACTACTGTTTTTATGCGACAAAATCAAGAGGAAATTTCCTGGCAACAGCTATTGGCACAGCTACCCGAGATCCGGGGGGCGGTCGATGTTATAGGACTCAATCCGACGGCAAGCGCCTATGCACTCGCCCAGGTCTATCGTGCCTGCCGGTCCCCTTTGTTGGCCATACTGCCGTCTCTAAAAGCTGCGGAGCATTTTTATGCTGAATTGCGCCTTTTTTCAGGCGCAGATTCAACACGAATCCTTTTTTTCCCGCCCTACAATTTGATGCCTTTCAAGTTCATGGCCTATCATAATGAAACGGCCGCCAGGCGGATTCAGACGCTCTATGAATTGGTCGAGAGCCAATCCCCCCCCCTGGTGGTGACCTCTTTGAGCGGTGTGATGCAGCGCTTGCTGCCAAAGGCTGAGCTCATGCGATATGCCGAGCTCATAGTTTGCGAGGAAGAGATCCATCGGGATGATCTCATTGCAAAACTCGTGGCCGGTGGCTACAGCAGGGTGGCGATGGTCGAGGAGTTGGGTGACTTTTCTGTGCGCGGCGGCATACTCGACGTCTACGCGCCATCTTATCCCGATCCATTGCGTATCGAATTTTACGGCGACCTGGTCGAATCGATACGCCTTTTTTCGGTGGACACCCAGCGCACGATCAAAAATCTCGACGAAGTCGTGCTGCTGCCGGCTCGCGAGGCCATATTGCAGCCGTCCAGATTGAATGATGTGTTGGGGCGCATACGGATTCAGGCGGCCGAACAAGGTCTTGCGGTCACCAAAGTCAGGGAGATCGTCCAGCGCATCAAAGCGGAAGGAATATTCCCTGGCATGGAGAGCCTGTTGCCCCTTATTTTCGAACAGACCGATACCCTGTTCGATTATCTGCCGCGCCATACGATACCGGTCCTGATCGAACCCGCGGCCCTGCGTCAAGCGGCGGTGGAATACCAGGTCCAAACCGAACAAAACTATCATAGTGCCAACTCAAATCAGCGCCTGGTGGTGACTCCGGAGAGTCTTTACCTTAAATGGACGCACATCCAACAGCGATTGTCGATTTACGACACGATCCATTTCAAGCCGCTGGAAGTTGATCCGGCGGAAGGACAAGATGCGGCGCAGCGGGTGTGCCGCACTGGGATGTCGGGCATCGAGGAGGTTCAACTCTCCTTGAACACGGCCCGACCCTCCGACCGGCCGCTTCAACCCCTGGCCGATTGGTTGTCGTCCCAGCGGCAGACAGGGACACGGACGTTGATCCTCTGCCGGCGCCCCTCTCACATCGGCCGTCTGGAAGGGGTGTTGTCGGGTTATGGCGTTCGTACCGTCAAGCTCGACGCCCCGTGGCAGATACCTTCGGATACGGATCGTGTCGGTCTGGCCGCGGGAGCCATCGAAACCGGCTTTGTTTGGCCGGACGCCGGCATCGCCATGATCGGCGATGAGGAGATTTTTGGTACAGGCTACCGCACTCGCAAAACGCCTGCCCGGGCAAAGGTCGCGGAGCTGCTGAGCATCGAGGACCTGAAAATCGGCGATGCGGTGGTGCATGATGAACACGGGATCGGCCGTTACGAAGGGCTCGTCAAGCTGGGGGTGGACCGCTCGTTTAACGATTACCTGCTTGTCGTCTACCGTGACGACGACAAGTTGTATCTTCCCGTGGAACGAATGAACCTGGTGCACAAATATATGGGCGTGGACGGCGTAGCGCCGGTGCTCGATAAAATGGGTGGCGTCACCTGGGAAAAGATCAGGGGTAAAGTCAAGCGTTCGGCTGAAAAGATTGCCGGCGAACTTTTGCAGCTCTATGCTGCCCGCAGGGTTCAAAAGGGCCATGCCTTCGGCGCCCTGGACACCTATTTCAGGGATTTCGAAGATGGTTTTCCCTACGAAGAGACGCCCGACCAGCGCAGGGCCATCGAGGAGGTCCTCGATGACATGCGCAAGCCGGCCCCCATGGATCGTCTGGTTTGTGGAGACGTGGGATATGGCAAAACCGAAGTCGCCCTGCGGGCCGCTTTTTTGGCGGTCAGCGAGGCCAAACAGGTGGCGGTCCTGGTGCCTACCACGGTGCTCGCCGAGCAGCATTACGCTACCTTTTGCGAGCGTTTCAAACAGTTTCCGGTCCAGGTCGAATCGCTCAATCGTTTTCGAAACGCCAAGGAACAGAACCGCATCGTTGCCGATATCAAAGAGGGTCGCGTGGACATCGTGATCGGCACGCATCGTCTGCTTCAAAAAGATGTCAAATTCAAGGACCTCGGTCTCTTGATCCTCGATGAGGAGCAACGCTTCGGTGTCAAGCATAAGGAGAAGATCAAACGGCTTAGAGAGACGGTGGATGTATTGACGCTCACCGCGACCCCGATTCCCAGGACACTACATCTATCGCTGTTGGGCATCAGGGATATCAGTCTTATCTCCACGCCTCCGGAGCAGCGGCGTCCCATTGCAACCTACATCACTGAGTGGGACGATATCATGATCGCCGAAGCCATCCGCAAGGAGCTGTCGCGCAAAGGACAGATTTTTTTCGTGCACAACAAGGTGCAGAGTCTCGAGCGCATCGCCGGACATCTCAAAAAGCTGGTGCCCGAAGTCCGGCTCTTGGTGGCGCATGGCCAGATGCCCGAAGATCGACTTGAAAAGGCGATGCTCGATTTCATGCAACAGCGCGTCGACATGCTGGTTTGCACAACGATCGTAGAGTCTGGCCTTGATGTCACAGCGGCCAATACCATCATTATCAACCGGGCCGACCATTTCGGCCTGGCCCAGATTTATCAGTTGCGCGGCCGGGTAGGGCGGGGTGAGGAACAGGCCTATGCCTACCTGGTGATTCCCAGCGAGACGGTCTTAACCAAGACGGCCCAAAAAAGGCTCAAGGTGCTCATGGAGTACAGTGACCTGGGGTCCGGTTTCCAGATCGCCATGAGCGATTTGAAAATACGGGGTGGGGGCACTATCCTGGGCGCCTCCCAGTCCGGACATATCGCAGCGGTCGGTTACGACATGTTTTTGAGGCTCATGGAAAACTCCATTTCGGAGCTCAAGGGCGAACCCCAACAAGCGGTGCTGGAGCCGGAAATCAATCTTCAGGTATCCGCCTTCCTTCCGGAACAGTACATCGTAGACATCGATCAACGGCTTTCCATTTACCGCAGGTTGGCTCGCATGGGTGAAGTTAAAGAGATCGGCGCACTGAAAACCGAGTTGGAAGACCGCTTCGGCCAACTCCCCGATGAGGCCTCGAATCTTCTGCTGAAAATCATGCTCAAGGTCCTTGCGACACGTGCCGGATGTGCTCGGTTGGATTTGACCGACAATCAACTTCAGCTGCATTTTTCGGAGACGTACCAGAATCGTCCGTTCGGAATCGTTGAAATGGTTGCCGCTGCCGACGGCAAATACCGGTTTTCGCGAGATGGTGTTTTCAAGGCCACGCTGACCGGCGGGACGCCCAACGCCCTGATTGCCCAGGCCAAAAACATCTTGATAGAAATAAATCGGCATGTTAACCAATAAATTTCTAACAAAATAGATGGTTTGAGGGAAGGTGGCAATTTGATGGCCGTATTTCGGAAAGAGCGGAAAGTTTTTATTTTCGCCGTGCTCGTTGTGTTCATCGGGATGGTGACCGTCGGCGGATGTTCACGCGACGATCACGGGAACGATTATTTGATGCGGGTCCAGGATATATCGATATCCCTGATTGAGTATAAGCAAGCTGTGGAAGCGGCGCGCGAGGATGCCTTTCCGGGCGAACGTGAGATCGATATCGACGTGCTCAATGACTTACGCATGCGGGTGTTGAATCAATTGAGCGAGCAAATGATGATCCTCGCTTTTGCAAAGACCAATGGAATTACGGTTTCAGAAATGGAGCTGGAGAAGGCGGTCGAAGAGATCAAGGCGGACTACCCTGATAATACCTTCGAAGAAACATTGCTCGAGAATGCGGTTTCATTTAACTATTGGAAGGGAAAGCTGGCGAATCGGTTGCTGATCAACAAAGTCATCGATAGGGAGCTTGTCGAGAAGGTTCAGATCACGACGGATGATGTGGCCGATTATTACAAAACCCAGTATCCGGATGGGGTCGACGCCGATGAGGATTCAGATGCCATCAATAAAAAAATCGTGAGGCATCTTCGACAGCAGAAAGCCGAAAGCGCCTATAAAGGTTGGATCGAAACCTTGCGCCAAGCCTACCCCGTTGACATCAACAAAAAGCTTTGGGAAAGCGTGACGGAAAATCCAAGTTAGTTCGTGCTCATTCGCAAACGGCCAAGATGTACATTGGCACGAGGTGCCGTTTATATCGGCGCGAAAAATCGTAACCTGCGCTGAATCGAGGAAGGGGAGAAACGGAGTGTTGAAAAGAATGACCTGTCCACGGTTGGGAGTGTTGCAGTACCGATGGGCCGCATGGATGGTCGCTGCTTTGGTCGTGATCATCGGTATGGGAGTTGCCCCGAGCGTGTGCACCGCCGAATTGATCGATCGTATTGCCGCCGTCGTCAATGACGATATCATCCTGCTCTCGGAGCTCGATCAGGCTATGGCCCCCGTGCGTATGCAGCTTGAAAAGGCGGGATATCCGGATGTCGAACGGAATATCATTCTGGAGAATCAAAAACAGATCGCTCTCAAGGGGCTGATCGACCAAAAACTCACCGATCAGCAAATAAAAAGATACGGCATTTCGGTCAGTGATGAACAGGTCGACAAAAGCATTGAGCGCATTAAAGCGGTCAACAATATGACCGACGCCGATTTGGAGCGGGTGCTGAAGATGGAAGGGTTGAGCTACGACGCCTACCGCAAGCAGATCAGGACCCAGATGTTGCAGTCCAGGCTGATCAATATCGAAGTAAAATCTAAAATCGTCGTGACCGATCAAGACATCAAAGCTTATTATGACGCCAACCATGCTCAATATGCGGGGCAGACGAAATACCATCTGCGTCAGCTCCTGCTCCGGGTCGATTCGCCTTTGGACACCGAGCGCGAGCGGGTTCGCCGGCAGATGGCGGCAATTGAAAAGCAGCTGAAAAACGGTGCTTCCTTCGTCGAGCTGGCAAAGACGCATTCGCAGGCCGCCACTGCTGCCGATGGCGGTGATTTGGGATTTTTCGAGGCCCGGTTGTTGGCGGCGCCCATCCGAGAAGCTCTCAGTGGCCTGCAGGCTGGCCAGTTTACTTCGATCGTGGAAACCGATCAAGGATACCAGATTTTTTACGTTGAAGAAATTTCCAGCACGGGAAGAAGTCTCGAGCAGGCATCCCAGGAGATCGAAGATAAGTTGGTCGCCGAAGCCAGAGAGAAAAAGTTTCAGGCCTGGCTGGAAGAGCTTCGCCAACGTGCCCATATTGAAATTTTGAACTGATGCGGTTGGAAAAGATTATGGAAACTGATGAAAAATCTCCGGAATTCGGTCGATATCTGAGAACATACCGCCGCTCGAAAGGGATTTCTCTAGAGGAGGTATCCCAAAGAACTAAAATCAATCTGGCGATGTTACGGCACCTGGAAAACGATAGCCTCGAGGCTTTGCCGGCGCCGGTTTTCGTAAAAGGCTTCATCCGCGCTTACGGACAGGTGGTCGGGGTTGACGTACAGGAAGCCATCAAACGTTATGAAAACCTGCTCGCCATGCAATCCAAACACTCGGAAGCTGAAATCGTGCCGCCCGTCACCACGGCATATCCCTGGCGCCGATATCTGTTTCTGGGATTGGGGCTTGTGCTTCTTTTGGGTGCGATTTTTTATTTAACGGCCTATTTTAATCGGTCGGCGCCGCCGGCGCCGCAAGATGGAGAGACGTCCACCCGAAACGGTGCGACCGCTGCTCCAGCAGATGACCTGAAATCCGATCAATCCCTCGAAGTACCTCCGGCTCAAGAGCAGCCGGAGCAAGACGATACGCCAGCAGCAGCTTCTGCTGAATCGCCCCAGGATGAATCGGTTCAAGAAGAGCCCGTCCCTCTGGATGTTCAAGATGATGCCAAAGAAATGTCATCAACTTCCCCGACATCTCCAGACAGCACCGTGAACTCCCTCGCACCGGAAGTCGCATCTTCCCAAGCGCCAGAAACAGAAGTCTCCGATGCGGTCGACGCGTTGGTTTTGGAGGTTGAGGCCGTAGAGCTTACCTGGTTCAAGGTTCAAATCGACAACGATACCGTCAGAGAGGTGACCATCGAAGCGAATGATCGCGTCGTCTTTACGGCCAGGGAGCAATTCGATCTGATTATCGGCAATGCCGGAGGCGTCGAATTGCAATTGAACGGCCGGCCGATACCCGTCCCAGGTAAGAGCGGGCAGGTGGTGACCATGAGGCTTCCTTAATACGGAGAATATGGCAAACGCCCCGATCCTTCGGCGAGCTGACGAAACCTCGCATTCGGTTGAGTTCTCAAGTCCGGTGCCGCTGCAATGAGCTATTTATCCACATCTGCGATCGTGCTGCGCCGGCGAGCCTATGGTGATTTTGACCTGATCCTTACGGTTCTTACAAAAGATCATGGGATCAGCACCGTGATTGCCAAGGCCGCCAAAAAAAGCACCAAACGCTTTGGCGGCATTCTCGAGCATTTCGACGGACTTGGCATCGTGTATCGTCAATCGCGGGGAAAAGGTCTGCCGATCCTCGAAGAAGCCACCCTGGAGAGAAATTTCGGGGTTGTCCGATCCGATGTGTTGAAAACCGCATACGCCAGCTATTGGTCGGAACTGGTCGTCTTGTGGCTGGAAGCCGGTGAGCCGCGCAGAGATATTTACGACCTGTTGGCATTTGTGCTTGAAACCCTTGCAACAGGAGAAATTTCCGCCGCAGTTTTAAGCCTCCTATTTCAGATGCGTTTTATCGGATACGAAGGCCTTCGACCGGTGCTGGAACGGTGCACCTGCTGCCAAAAAGAGATCGAGCAACTGGATCAGAAACAATTCTGCATTGATTTACGTCAGGGAGGCATCGTCTGCAACCAGTGCCCAGGTCCGGACAACCAGAGTGTCACCATCGGTAAAGGGACGCTCAAGCAATTGATCTGGATGGCCAAAGAGGACCTGGGAAAGGCGCTGCGGGTGAGGTTTGCACCCCAATCCATGGCCGAGGCGACCGCCTTTTTGGAGGCTTTCGTTCCCTATCATATCGGTCGCGTGCCCAAAAGCCTTGGCTTCCTGCGTCAAATTCGCGTGACTTCCAACGACGACTCATGAAAGGGTAGAACGGATATGCCTTCCATTCGCGAATCTCTTGAAAAGGAACCGATTGAAGCTTCAGCACCCTGTCGGATCGACATGGGCGGGACACTGGATCTGAGCACATTTTATCTGCCGCTGCACCATCTGGCGCCTTGCACCTTCAATGCCGCCTTGAACATGCGGACCAGGGTTCGGTTGCTTCCCCACCTCGACGGAAGAATCAAGGTCAGCTCACGCGGCTTCCAGCCCGTCGACGTGGCGCGCAGATCGGCCCCTTTTGCTTCGCCGGTAGGTTTGATGCTGGCCGTGGCATCTTATTTCAACATCGATGGGGTGCACATCCTCATCGATTCCGCTTCACCGCCGCGTAGCGCACTGGGTGGATCATCGGTCGCGGCCGCAGCACTCGTTTGGGCGATCAGTAAAGTGCTGGCCCAACAGGGACGGCCCATGCCGAGCCCGGATTCAGTGGTCGCTCTGGCACATGCCATCGAGCAAAGCATCGCCGGTGTGCCGTGTGGGCTCCAGGATCATCTGGCCGCCGTGTACGGCGGTATCCATGGCTGGTATTGGACCGGCGATGTCGATGGCCCGGGTTATGTGCGCAAAACCATTGTCACGGCAGACCGCTACCAGGATTTTGAACAACGTCTCCTGGTGGCCTATTGCGGTGTCCCCCATGTATCCAAGGATATCAACGGCACCTGGGTGCTGGAATTTTTAGCCGGGCGCCACCGGGACAAGTGGGAACGGATCATCGAACACAGCCGGGCGTTCATTGCGTCTTTGGCCGCTGCCGACGATCAGGGCGCCGTGACGGCGATGAATGCGGAAACCGATTTAAGGGTCGAGATGACGCCCGAGGTGTTGGACGCCATGGGTAGCCGACTCGTGGCCGCCGCCCGACGTCAGCAGTGCGGCGCCCGCTTCACCGGCGCAGGCGGGGGCGGCTGTATATGGGCTATGGGCGCGCCGGCCGACATCGCATCGTTGCGGTCGGATTGGCAGGCCATCCTCGCGTCCCGTCCCGAAGCCGCCCTTTTGGATGTGTCCGTGAACCCCAACGGCATCTTGTGATTCCCGAGGATTGATGGTAAACAGGCCGACCATTGACATTCGAAACCACTTTACCCGCGTGAGGCAATGCGATGTATTTTCAGGATGTGATTTTGGCTTTGCACAAATTTTGGGCCCGCAAGGGATGTCTACTGGTGCAACCCTATGATATGGAAGTCGGTGCCGGTACATTTCATCCCAACACCCTGCTGCGCGCTTTGGGACCCGAACCATGGAATGTGGCTTATGTCCAACCCTCCAGGCGTCCCACCGATGGCCGCTATGGAGAAAATCCCAACAGGCTTCAGCACTACTATCAGTATCAAGTCATTTTGAAACCTTCTCCACAAGATGTTCAGAAAATTTATCTGGACAGCATGAAGGCGCTGGGCATCGATCCCATGGAACACGATATCCGCTTCGTGGAAGACGACTGGGAATCACCCACCCTGGGCGCCTCGGGTTTAGGCTGGGAAGTTTGGCTGGATGGTATGGAGATCACTCAGTTCACCTACTTTCAACAGGCCGGCAGCATCGAACTCTCACCCGTCTCCGTTGAATTGACCTATGGTCTGGAACGCATCACCATGTACTTGCAGGGCGTAGACAATGTCTACGATCTGAAGTGGAATGAAAGCACGACCTACGGTCATGTGCATCACCAGCAGGAGGTCGAGCAGTCGACCTACAACTTCGAATTGGCCGACGTCAACATGCTGCTGTCGCTGTTTAACCTTTACGAGGCCGAATCGCAGCGTGTCGCCGAGGCGGGATTGGTCCTGCCGGCATATGAATATTGTTTGAAATGCTCCCATACCTTCAACCTGCTGGACGCGCGCGGCGCCATCAGCGTCACCGAGCGCACCGGTTATATCGGGCGTATACGAAATCTGGCCCGCGCATCGGCGGAAGCCTATCTCAAACAGCGCGAGGATTTGGGGTTCCCGCTGCTCGAACGCTAACATCGCATCCTCTGTCGGCGTGCCGTGGAGATGTTCGGTGCGTGTCGATGGGCCGTTTTACCATGGATTGAGGACGATATGGAACGCTTACTACTTGAAATTGGCACCGAAGAGATTCCGGCCGGCTACATTCAACCCGCACTGGATGCCTTGGCCGCGAATTTGTCCAGGGTATTGACAGATGCCCGTATCGATCACGGCACCGTTCGGTCGTACGGCACGCCTCGCCGTCTGGTGGCCCTGGTCGATGATGTGGCCTTGCGCCAAAAGCCCCAGACCGAACAGGTGATGGGACCGCCCGAACGAATTGGTGTAGATGAACAAGGCCGATATACGGTACCGGCCCTGAAGTTTGCCGAGAAAGTCGGTCTGCCGGTCGAACGCCTCGAGGTGGTCGAAACGGACAAGGGACGTTACCTGTGCGCCGCCATCACCGATAAGGGCACGACGACAAAGAGTTTTTTGAAGCAAAAACTGCCGGACCTCATACTGGGCATACCATTTCCCAAAACCATGCGATGGTCGGATTTAACGATCTCCTTTGCCCGACCGATCCAGACCCTTGTGGCGTTGCTGGGGTCTTCGGTCATATCTTTTACTTTGGGTGGCCAGCTCAAAAGCGGTCGCATGACCTGGGGACACATGTTCATGAACCGCAGGCGGTTGCGCATCAGCGACGCCGATGCGTATGTGGATGAACTTCGCAAAGAGAACGTCATCGTCGATATTGAACGACGCAAACTGATGGTGCGCGATGAGGTCGACGCCGCGGCCAGAAAATTGGGCGGCACCATCGTGGAAGACGATGCCCTGCTCGATACAGTGACCCATCTGGTTGAAATCCCCATCGCCTCGGCCGGCCGTTTCGACGACGTGTTTTTGGAATTGCCGCGTGAGATTCTGATCACCTCCATGCGTGAACATCAGAAATACTTCGCCGTCAAGGATGCCGGCGGCCATCTGTTACCGTGCTTTGTGGCCGTAAACAATACGCGCACAAAGGATATGGCCCTGGTTGCCAAAGGCCATGAGCGGGTACTGCGCGCACGCCTCTCCGACGCCCAGTTTTTTTTCAGAGCGGATTTGAAGCAAAGCCTGGAGACATGGTACACGCAGCTCGAGGGCGTGCTTTTCCAGGCCAAACTGGGGACCATGCGCGCAAAGACCGATCGCGTGCAGAAGATGGCCGAATATCTGGCCGGTGTGGCCGCACCAGAGACCCTGGCGTCGGTTTCACGGGCCGCCCATCTGTGCAAAGTCGATCTCGTGTCTCAGGTCGTGGGCGAATTCCCCGAGTTGCAAGGCAAGATGGGGCGTGTTTATGCCGCAGCGGCCGGTGAATCTGCGGATGTGGCGGCAGCCATTGAAGCGCACTACCGACCGACATATTCGGGCGGGCCGTTGCCGGACAACATGACCGGTGCATTGGTGGCCATCGCCGACAAGCTCGATACCATCTGCGGTTGCTTTTCGGTGGGACTCGTTCCCACGGGCGCCTCCGATCCATATGCGCTGCGGCGCCAAGGTATCGGCATCGTTCAGATCATGTCAGCCCACAACCTTCGCTTTTCATTGCAGGCGGCCATTGAAGAAGCCTTGAAACCCTATGCGCCGGCCAATCTTGCCGAAACGCGGTCAGCGGTCTACGGCTTCATACAACAGCGCATCAGTCATATGCTGACCGAAGAGGGATTTGCCAAAGACATCGTCGCGGCAGTGATCAGCGTCTCGGTCGATCATATTCCCAATGTCTGGCAGCGTGTCGCGGCACTGCAAACCCTCAAGGGGGAGCCGGGTTTTGAACCATTGGCCGTGGCCTTTAAGCGGGCGGTCAATATTTTGCGCAAGACAGAGGAAACCATTCCAGATTTTCCGGACGCGACTCTTTTGAAGGAGGTTGCCGAAGAGGAGTTGTACCGCGCTTTTCTCAAGGTCAGGGAGGAGGTCCAGTCCGACCTCGTTTCTGGAGACGTTCATTCCGTCCTGAAACGCATTGCCACCTTGCGGGCCCCGGTGGATCGTTTTTTTGAGGATGTCATGGTGATGGCAGAAGAGAAAGAGACGCGCCACAATCGCCTGGCGCTGCTGAAAGCCATTGCCAGTCTATTTAACCAGATTGCGGATTTCTCCAAAATCGCGACATAATCTCCATTGCCGGCAGCGTTTGGCGCAGCACGCAAATCTTGCGGGTGCAATGGCTTCTAACGAGTGTCCTCCCACAAATAGGCCAATTGGGTTGAGATCGAGGCGCACGTAAAATTTAACCGCAGGCATATAGATGATATTCCAAGGATTAAATTTTCGGGCAACACCGATATCGGGCCAATTCAGCATTTGTGGATGGGCACGAACGAATAATGGGAGGTGTGCTTATGCCTTATGATGCAAATAAGGATGAAGTGATCAAGCAGTGGCGTTGTGAGGAGACCGGACTGTTGATTTCCATTCAGCGCTACGATGGCGGCGAGGCCAAGGTTCAGATCGGGCCGCGCATCTTGCGCAAGAAGGACGGCAGCGAACGTGCGCCGGCCAAGGCGGGGCGGTTAACCATCGAGGACTTGATGTTCCTGTACGATATTATCGATGAGATCAAAGAGGAGATGACCACCAGGGTCGGACCGGGTTAATCCAGATGGCGCAAATCGAACAGCTCGTCGCTCAACTGCAAGCGTACAATGATGCCTACCGCAGTGGTCACCCGATTGTCGACGACGCCACCTATGATCGGTTGGTGGAGCAGCTTCGTGAGATCGACCCGCAGCACCCCTTTTTGCAGCACGTCGAGCCGGAAAAGCTTCCCGGCCGTCGAGAAGTTCGCCATCCCGATCCCATGCTGTCTACTGAGAAAGCCTATGACCGCGGCCAGCTCGAGCGTTTTGTCCAACGGGTTTTAAAAGAAGCCAAAGGCATAGGCCTCGACGAGGTCCTCTTCCAGGTGACGCCGAAACTCGATGGATTGGCTGGCCGTGATGACGGTGTGACCCTGGCCAGTCGTGGCAACGGGCTGGTGGGTTATGACATTACCAGTGCCTTTGAAAAAGGCGTCATTCCCGTCGGTGGTCGGGGGCAGGGGCTGGGTGAAGTCGTGGTCGTCAAATCCTACTTTGAGGAAAATATGGCGACCAAGTTCGAACACCCGCGCAACATGGTGGTGGGCATCGTCTCATCGGATACGTTGAATGCGGATGCGCAGCAGGCCCTGACCGACGGCCAGGTGAGATTCGTCCCTTACAGCCAGATGCGCGCCTGGCGGGGAGATGGCAAACAGTTGCTGGAGAGGTGGGATCGGATCTTCCAGGAGGTGACCGCTGATGTGGATTATCCCATGGATGGTATGGTCGTCGAGGTGTGCGATCCAACCCTCAAGGCCCACATGGGAGCCACCAGTCATCACTATCGATGGCAGATTGCCGTAAAAACGAGGGGCGAAACCGCCGTTACCACGGTCACCGGCATCCAGTGGCAAGTCGGGCGCACCGGCAACATTACCCCCGTTCTGGAAGTCGAGCCCGTGCCGCTCTCCGGGGCGACCATCAGACGGGTGACCGCTCACCATGCCGGCATGGTGGCCAAACACAAAATCGGCCCGGGTGCGCGAATCGAGATCATTCGCAGCGGGGAGGTGATTCCCAAACTCGAACGCGTTCTGCAACCGGTGGATGAAGTTCACTTGCCGGAGGTTTGTCCGGCTTGCGGATTGGGGCTGACCTGGAAGGGTGATTTTCTGCGCTGCACTCATCTGAACTGCCCGGCCCAGACCATACAACGCATCAGTCATTGGTTTCGAACGTTGGGCACCGCGGACTGGTTCGGCATTAAAACCATCGAACGGCTCGTAGCCGCCGGGTACGATTCACTCAAAAAAATTTATGCCATGGCCGAGTCCGATTTCGTTGGCCTGGGATTCGGGCCGGTGCAGTCCCGGAACCTGGCGGCAGCCCTTGAAACGAGCAAGACCAAGCCGGTGGAAGATTGGCGTTTTCTGGCCGCCCTGGGGATATCGGATCTGGGCACCGGGGACAGCCGCAAATTGCTTCGTCATATCGGGCTCGATTCGCTGATCGGCCTCAGCGCCGAACGGATTGCCCAGATCAATGGGTTCGGGCAGATCACCGGCAGTGCCATCGCACAAGGCGTCGAAGAGGTGCGCGATACCTTGCTGCATTTACTTTCCCTGGGGTTTAATCTGGAACGTACGCCTCTGGCGTCAGAGGAAAGCGCCGTGAAAAGCCCGATCGCCGGCAAAAGAATTGTCTTTACCGGAAAAATGCAATTCGGCAATCGTGAAAAAATGGAAGCCGACGCGCAACGTCTGGGCGCCCTTATTCAAACCGCGGTCAACAAGAGCACCGACCTTCTGGTTTGTGGAGACAAGGTGGGACAAACCAAATTGGATAAAGCCATCGCCCTGGGGGTCGAGCGCCTATCCGAGAGGGACTATTTTCGGCTCATCGGCCAAGATGTGCCCGAATGAAACTTCGCTCGAATTGACGCGGAAATGCCGGGTTGCCTGGACATCGCGTTTTTGGACCGGAAGGAGGGATCATTACCAATGGAAGCAAACGCAAGAGCGCACGTGATCGTTTCGGGTCGGGTGCAAGGCGTCTTTTTCAGAGATGAGACGCGGCGCGCCGCTGAGAAGAACGGTGTCGCCGGATGGGTTCGCAATCTGCCGGATGGTACCGTTGAAGCCCTTTTCGAAGGTCAGGCCTCGGCCGTGGACGCCATGATACAATGGTGTTACCAAGGCTCTCCACTCTCCCGGGTGGTTGACGTCCACGTGGAGAAACAGGCGTACGTCGGAGACATCAATGATTTTGCGATACGTCGCTGAATGAAAAGGCGGCCGGGCATCCGAGCGCCACGCCGCCTTTACTCGCTGAATTGATTTCAAGACCCAAAAGCAAATAAGCAAAAGCAAATAACCAAAGGCAATTAATTAGATTGCTTCTTTGAGTTTTTTACCTGCCCGAAATTTCACCACGTTGCCGGCTTTAATCTTGATCTCTTCGCCGGTTTGCGGATTGCGACCTTTTCTCGCTTTCCGTCGTACCTTGGCAAAGGTGCCAAACCCAACGAGTGTCACTTTGCCGTCTTTCTTCTTAAGTGCTTTGGTTACGGCGTCGATGAAGGAATCAAGTGCTGCCGCAGCTGCGGTTTTTGAAATGGTTGCATCCTTTGCCATCTGTTCAACGATTTCTGCTTTGGTCATGACGCGGTTCCCCCTTTTTTGAGTTTTTACACCAAACTTACCATTTGTGGAAAGGCACTAGCCTCATATAGTAGCTCGTATAGGGTGTCAACACAAAAGGCCTTATGCAGCAAAGGATTTTTTGAGGATACCTTCGGAAAGTGCCATGGCACCTGCCTTGGGAGAGGGTTTGGGAGGTCTAACCCGGCTGGTCAAGGGTGAAACGAACCCAATGATCGTCAAAAAAGCGCATCGACGAACTGTTTCGCATCGAAAGGTTGCAGGTCGTCTATGCCCTCTCCGACACCCACATAAAGCAGGGGGAGTTTGAGCTGCTGACAAATGCTGATGACGATACCGCCCTTTGCGGTACCGTCCAGTTTGGTCAGCGCCAATCCGGTAATCCCCCCGGTAATCCCCCCGGCAATCCCCCCGGCAATCCCCATGGATTCATGGAACAGCTTGGCCTGGGAAAGTGCGTTTTGGCCGGTTGTAGCGTCCAGGACAAGAAGGATCTCATGGGGCGCATCGGGTATTTTCTTTGAAATGGTCCGTTGGATTTTCTTCAGTTCTTCCATCAGATTGACCTTGGTATGAAGTCTTCCGGCCGTATCGACAAAAACGGTATCGATGTCGCGGGCCAGGGCGGCTTCTATAGCGTCGTACGCGACAGCGGCAGGATCGGCGTTGTCCTTATGCCTGACGAAGTCCGCCCCTGCGCGTTCCGCCCATATCGACAGTTGTTCGACCGCAGCCGCCCGGAAAGTGTCTGCCGCAGCGATGAGTACCTTTTGACCCCTGCGGATCTCGCGTGACGCCAATTTGCCGATGGTGGTGGTTTTGCCCACGCCATTGACACCCACCACCATGATGACATGGGGCTTGGTGCGCCGTTCGGGGGGGGGCTGCGACACGGCGCTTTCCATCAGGGAAAGGATCGCTTGCTTGATCGTCTCTTTCAATTGGCCGGGCGTTGCGATCTTGTGGGCTTTGCGCGAAATGTCGTTCATCAGCGCCATGGTGGTCTGAACGCCGATGTCCGATGTGATCAGCAGCTCTTCGATCTCCTCGAGCATTTCTTCGTCAATCTGCTTTTTCCCGGCGAAAATATCCTGTATGTCGGTCGTCAGAATTTCTCTGGTTTTGGCCAGGCCGCTTTTCAGGCGTGAAAAGAAGCCTGATTTTTCTTCTGCAATTCGCCCTGACGATGGGACCGTTTTTTGTAGCTTCAGATCTCGCGCATCGTCCATTGTGCGGACGTCGGGATCGAGCGGCTCTCTTTCGATGGTGCCATTTTGGGGCTCAAACCCGGAATCATGGGCAACGCCGTCATTGTCGGTGGAATCCGGTTCCCCTTTGGGGGGTGCGTCGGATTTGCCTTTCTTTTTAAACCAGAATGCCATGGAATGACCTATTGAATGGGTTGGCGAAGCGTCAGGCCAAAGATCAGGCCGCTTTGCCTTGCAGGTTGACGGATACGACTTTGGAGATGCCTTTTTGTTCCATGGTGACGCCGAACAGCATCTCAGCGAATTCCATGCTCTTTTTATTGTGGGTGATCATGATGATTTGTGATTTCTGGCCGATCACCCGCATCAGGTTGTTGAAGCGAACGACATTGGCCTCGTCCAGGGGTGCATCGATTTCATCGAGCAGACAAAAAGAGGTCGGGCGGATCAAGAAGATGGCAAAAATAAAGGCGATGGCGGAAAGCGCCTTTTCACCGCCGGAGAGCAGGCTCATTCGTGTCAGTTTTTTCCCCGGCGGGTGAACCATGTACTCCACACCGGTTTCCAGGGGCTTGTCCGGATCTGTCAGCTCCAGGCTGGCCGAACCCCCCTCGAAAAGTTTCGGGAAAACCTCTTTGAGTTTGGCATTGACCTGCTCATAAGTCTCCATGAAACGTTCCTGGGTGATGCGGTTGATTTTACGGATCACCTTGTGCAAGTCCTCAATGGCCTTGACCAGATCGTCGCGCTGGGCGCTGAGAAAATCGAAGCGCTGCGTCAGCTCTTCATACTCTTTGATCGCCCCCAGATTGACATCGCCGATGCCGGCCACCTGGCTGCGCAACCGCGCCACTTCCTGTTCCATTTCGGAGAGCGCCATGTGCACTTCTCCCATTTGTGCCACCTGCACGCGAAGGTCCGCAATGGTCGTGTGGTAACGTTCATTCGCTTTTGCACCGATGTTATCGCGCATGACTCTTTTTTCGGATAAATCGAGCTCCAGGAGCCGCATTTTTCCGAGAATCTTTTCACGTTCCGATTGGATGACCGCCTGCTTTTCATCACTTTCCTGGAGGGCCGCATCGATGTTGTGGTATTCGGTCTCGTTGGTCGCCATGACTTCTTCGAGTTGCCTCAACTCGTTATACAGCCTTTTCAGTGCCGATTCGTGAGACGCTCCCTTGGAGAGCGCACCCTGGTATTTCTCTTTTTTTTGAGAAATATCGACGTTCAGTTGGTCGAGCCGGGTCCTGCTGTCCTGCTCGAACTCCCTCAGTCGCTGCAGTGTGTGGGCGCCGTTTTCGTACTTTGCCTGCAAAGCGGTGAGCTCGAGCTTGAAGTCGACGACCTTCTGGTTGAAGGATTCGAGGCGACTGGCCACCGTGCTGATCTGGCGGGTGTTTTCGGCGGTCCGTTCGTTGATGTCTTTGACCTCTGCCTCTATTTTCGCCAAGGCCTGGTTGTATTTGCCAATCTCCTCGTCCAGATCGCTTTCTTCGCCAAGCAGCTGTTCCTGTTCCAGCTGAACGATTTCCTGGTGACGCCTTGCATTTTTAAGATCTTCGCCGATGCGGTAGAGCTGCTTTTCCGCTGCCATGGCGTCTTCGGCGGCCATGCTTTTATTTGAGATGGCCTGTTGGAGATCGGTTTCGAGCGACCTGACCTTGGCCTCCATGGCGTGCAGGGCCTCCTGGCAGGTGGCCAGCTCCTGGTCGAGCTGCTCGGCGTGACGGGTTAACTCCTTCAGCTCCTGCTTTTTGGACAAAATACCGGCCAACTGCTCCTGGCTTCCGCCGACGAGAATGCCTTGATGTGAGACGACGTTGCCGTCCAGGGTGACGATACTCTGCACGCGTCCATTGCGGTTGAACAGCGCCAGGGCCTCGGCCAGCGAGGGGGCGACAGCCACATGGCCCAGAAGGGCTTCGGCGATGGGACGGTGTTCTTCGGAGACGGTGACGTAATGGAGCAGTCTCTGTTCCGGTGCGATCGTCGTACCGCCATCGGCCGCAATGGCCTTGGTGCGCGACACGGGGATGAAGCCGCTGCGGCCGGCGCTGCTTTTTTGCAGGTAATCGATCGCCTCGATGCCGGCGTGTTGGTTTTCCACCAGGATATATTGCAGCGCTTCTCCCAATACGGCTTCCACTGCCGTTTCATATCCAGGCGCCGGATCCAGAATGTCGGCCATCAAGCCGACGATGCCTTCGAGCTGTTGGCTTTCGGCCGCTGCCTGGCCGCCTACCTTATCATCGGAACGTCGTGCCTGCATCACCGCTTTAACGCCGTCCCGGTACCATTCGAAGTTGGCGGCCATTTTCTTGAGGGCGGCCAATTGCGTTCGGGTTTTATTTTTTTCCAGTTCCAGGGATTGGGTCTTTTTCACCTGGCTGCCCAATTGCGTCGCATGGGTAGAGAGCTGCTCTTTCAAATTTGAGATTTGGGCCTCATAATCTGCGATCACCGCCTTGGTTTCGTCCAGTTGGGCCTGGGCTTCGGCATGCTCACTTTCCGTTGCGCCGACCTTTTTAGCGGCCAGCGCCACCTCCTCGTCGATTCGCTTGAGGCGCCGCTTCAGGTTTTCCTTGTTGTTGGTGACGGTTTGATAGATGTTTTTAAAGCGGGCTTCTTCGGCCACCAGATTCATGAGGATCTTTTTATGCTCTTCCGCGATCTGGTTCAACCGGCTCAATTCCGTTTGGAGGTGTTGTGCCCCGGCGCGCTCTGAGTCTATCTTGGACTTGATGTCGGCGATAGTGGCTTGCAAACGCTGATTTTGCGCCTCGACCTGGCCGATTTCGGCCCCAATGGTGGTCGATCTGGCCATCAAGTCCTGTCTGGCCTGCTCCATGGCTTCAATTTCACCAATGAGTCGATTGGCTTCGTTTTTGAGATGCTCTCTTTCTGCTTCGAGGCGATCGATGTTGCGCTGACTTTCGAACCGATTGGCTTTCTGGGCGGAGATTTCCTGGTTTTTCTGCCATCGTTTGAGCTTGATCTCTTCGACGGCCGCATCGATTTTTTTCAGGTGTGTGACATGGGCCAGGTCTTCATCCTTCAGCGCTTTGATAAAGGATTCGGCCTCGTTGATTTTCTGGTTATAATCATCGAAATAGTGCATCAGCAACCGGGTATCGACGGTTTGAATCCGATCCTGGTAATGTTTGTAGCGTTCCGCCTTTTTGGCTTGACGACGCAACCCGGCCATTTGGCGATTGACCTCTGAGATAATGTCGTTGAGGCGGAGCAGATTTTGTTCCGTGGCCTTAACCTTTCGCAGGGCTTCGTTTTTGCGAAATTTATAACGCGTCACCCCGGCCGCCTCTTCAATAAAAAGACGCCTTTCGTCCGGCCCGGCGTCAATGATGGCGCCGATGTTGCCCTGCTGAATGATGGCAAAGGTTCGTGTCCCCACGCCACTGCCCATAAAGAGGTTATAAATGTCTTTCAATCGGCACGGCTGTTTGTTGAGCAGATAGGCGCTTTCTCCGGATCTGAAAAGCCGCCGGGTCACGCTGATTTCGGCATAGTCGCGAAATTCCTCAGGCGCGTTGCCGTTGTCGTTGGTCAGGGTCATCGTCACTTCCGCCATGTTCAGTGGCGGTTTGCCGTTGGCACCTGAAAATATGATATCCTCCATGCTTTTGCCGCGCAGCTGTTTTACACTTTGTTCGCCCATGACCCAGCGAAAGGCATCGATGACGTTGCTTTTGCCGCACCCGTTCGGCCCCACGATGGCTGAAATGCCAGGGGGAAAGACAATACTGGCCTTGTCCAGAAATGATTTAAAACCGACAATATCCAGTTTTCTGATCTTCATGGAGTTGATCTCCAATAAGGGGCGAATTTATCCGGTTGGCCTGGTTGGCTAATGGGTGTCTCATATCAATTCGGCCCCGTCTTGTAAAGCAAAAAGCCCAACGGAGGGTGCTGAACGGGAATATGGAATACAATATCTGGTGGTTGTCGCCACCATTCACTTGAGGTTGCATGATACGCCTTGATGACCTCGTAAATAGTCGCAGAGGCGTCATTCAGAAGGAATCCCTGAATAATAAGCAGTAATTCTAACTGAATGTGATTCATCTTGAAGGGCAAACATTACAAAAGGTATTTAATAAAAAAATTCGCATGGCAACGGTCATGGCAGGCGTGGGTAGGGCAGGTGGCCAGGGCCACGTGAGCCATGCGGGTTAGTGCCGGTTTAATGCAAACGGCGGACAAGCGGCCCAGACTGTTTGAGCGCAGCGAGTTTCTGGGCCGCCCGCCGTGCATTTTACCGGCACTTGACCGCTTGGCGTGTGGCATCGGCCACCTGCTCTACCCACGCCGGGTTTAATGAATAGCGTTCAGTTAGAATTGCTGAATAATAAGCAAATAGCTTGACTTACCGGCGCAACGGCCGGTATTAAATACAGATATTCGGTGTGCGGGCCTTATCGGGCCATCTTCATCCAACCTTTCACCGGTTATCTCATCAGCCAGGGAGGTTATCGTGTCCAACACATCCTATGACGATATAAATCCGCTTTTCAACCATCCAGAGATCCAGCGCGTGACATCACCGGACAGCGCCTCGGTGAAGGCACGCAGGGCCTTTCGCCCCGCTGTCTGTACCGCCTTCAGCGGGGAGTCGACCCAGGTTTCCGAGTCCGATACCTATCGATTCGATATCGATCCTGAGGCAAGGCGGCAACTGCCGGATATCATCGATAATAAGGTGCAAGTGATCACAACGGCGGAGGCTGGTGCATCCGCTCTCGAGGATTCCTTTCAGAGGCCTCGCAAAATCGGTATCGTTTTTTCGGGAGGACCTGCTCCCGGTGGCCACAATGTCATTGCCGGGCTTTATGACGCAGCCAAAAGGGCCAACAGAGGATCCCGGGTATTCGGTTTCCTGGTCGGGCCCGACGGCATTATCGAAAATGAATATGTCGAATTGAACGACGCTCTTGTCGATGCGTATCGCAACCTGGGCGGTTTTACGATGATTAAAACCGGCCGCACCAAAATCGATACCGCCAAGAAGATGGCCATGGCAAAGGAGAATATTCTCGCCCTGGGTTTGGATGCACTAGTGGTGGTAGGCGGTGATGACTCGAACACCAACGCCGCCTTTCTTGCCCAGGCGCTTTTCAAGGAACGCGTTCAGGTGATCGGGGTCCCCAAAACCATCGATGGGGATATTCAGGTGCGCGACGCGGATAATCATGTGCTTTGCGCCGTCTCATTCGGTTTTCATTCGGCGGCGCGTGCTTTTGCCGAAGCGATCAGCAACCTGAGCAACGACAGCAGCTCGGACATCAAATATTGGCATGTATGCCGGGTGATGGGCCGCGTTGCCAGCCATCTGGCATTGGAGGTCGCTTTGCAGACCCACGCCAATATCACCCTCATCGGTGAAGATCTGGCGGATTATGTGGACACCCAAAGGCTAGAGAAAGCCAGGGCTGAAGGGGCTACCGACTACACGGCCTACGGCATGACGTTACGGCACCTGTCCCGTGTCATTTGCGACGCAATCGTGCGACGGGCGGCGATGGGAAAAAATTACGGTATCGCCGTCATTCCTGAGGGGATATTGGAATTCATCAATGAAATCGAGCTGTTTATCATCAAGCTCAACACGATTATCGCCGAGTACAATTCGACCCACGATGGGGATTTCCACACCAGCTTCCCCTTGCTCGAACAAAAACTGGATTATCTCCGAAATCTGGTTCGCGACGCACCTCCGGGCCTGGCCCCCAACCTCTGGAACGCCAGGGACGACGAACTCTTCAACGATCTGCCGGCCTTTTTCCAGGATGGCCTGCTCACCGAGCGGGACAGTCATGGGAATTTTCAATTCTCCCAGGTCCCCACTGAAAAAGTCCTGCTCGAACTGGTGAAGGATTACCTGAAGATCCTGCGCGATCAAGGAAAATATAGAATCGGTATCGAGAGTGGATACTATGTCAAAACCATGAAAATGGCCGGCCTGGAACCCGATTATTTCGGGCCGATGCTTTTTAAAAACTACGGCACGGACAAGTACCTCCTCGTCAAAAGCAATATCATATCGCTGCGGACACTAAGGAGCACGCTGGTCCAGGCAGGGGCCATCACGGCAGATGGCCCCATACCGCCGGCGGTTGAGAAGATTTATAGACTTTCGGTTCCCAAGTTCAAGACGCAGTCCCATTTTTACGGTTACGATGGACGTGGCACGGACCCCACGATGTTCGATTGCACCTACGCCTACAATCTTGGCCTGACGGTTTTCAGTCTGATTGCCGGCGGGGCCACCGGGCAGATGGCGGCCATCCGCAATCTCGAACACGGGTTTGAAAAATGGGAGCCTGTAGGGATCCCCATTGCGCCGTTGATGCGTCTGGAGGAAAGAAAGGGGCGATTGACGCTCGTCCTGGAAAAGAGCCTGGTGGATGTCAATTCCCAGGCCTTTAGAGTCGTCGAGGCCCTTCGGGAGAAATGGCTCGCGGCGTTGCCGGGCGATGACCAGTATCGCCGTCCGGGGCCCATCTCCCTGGAAGGCGAATATGAAGAGGACCGGCCGATCACCTTGCTGATCAATGCGATAACAAATTGAGCAATAACGAATTGAGCCGTAACGAATTGACCGAATTCAAATCAAGATCCGAACTCACGCTCATTCAGAAGCAGGCCGATTGAGTTGATATCTCCGCCCGAGCCCGGCGGGGCGGGCAAGGTCTTCTAAAAAAAGCAAATGCAAAAAGAACCGGCACAAGCGGCCCATCTACTGCAGGAAAACCAAAGTTTAAGAGAGTCTTTGGCAGCTTTGAAACAAGCCAATGCCGAACTGCAAAACGAGGCCCTGCAGTTTAAGGCATTCGCACAGTTTTCGGGTGATCATCTGTTCATGCTGGACCGCAAGGGAACTTACCTGTTCAGCAATGATAACGTGTCCTCTTTCGGCCTGAGCAAGGGTAGCGAATTGACCGGCCGCCGGTTGCAGGAGGTCCATGCCTTCGATGCATCATCTTTATACCGCGAGAAACTTGCCGCGGTCTACGCAACCGGTCAGGAGGTCTCCTTCTGGCACGAAGTGTCGACGGGCCAAGGCGCCAGGTACGATCTGGTGATGCTCTATCCGCTGTTCAAAGAAAACTCTATCTGGGCCGTGGGCGGCATTTGCCGTGACATGTCTGCCCAGCGAAAAATTGAAAACAGGCTCTTTCAAGCCCAAAAGATGGAATCCCTGGGCACGCTGGTGGCCGGCGTCGCCCATGAAATCAACAATCCGATCAATCTGATGCTGCTCAATCTTCCGCTTTTTAAAAAGATGTGGAAAGATTTGCTCCCCATTATCCAAGGGATTGCATCCCCCGAAGTAAAGAACGCGAAATTCGGCGGTCTGACACTGGATTTCATAAAGCAGAATGCACTTCGTTTGATGACCGATATGGAAATGGCCGCCAATCGCGTTGCCCGAATCGTGAAAAGCCTCAAGGCTTTTTCGCGGAAAAACAACCCGGCCGAAAAATCCGATATCCAGGTCAATGTCGCCGTTGAAAATGCGGTTCGCCTGGCGTCTTCCACCTTTTCCAAATCCAAGGCAGAGCTTCAGATCACGCTTTGTCCCGACTTGCCGCTGCTGCATGCCAATCTGCAGCATCTTGAGCAAATTGTGCTGAATCTGATCATCAACGCACTCGAATCGATCCGCCACGATCGAGGATGTGTGCGGTTGGAGACCAAATGGCAAGAAAAGGAACCAGTCATTCAAATCATTGTCTCGGATAACGGGCGAGGGATCAGCCCCCTCGTCGCAGACAGGATCTTCGACCCTTTTGTAACCGACAGGCAGGCCGAGGGCGGTACGGGATTAGGCCTTTCGGTCACCTATAACCTGGTCAAAGCCCACAATGGCGATATCGCGTTTCGTTCGATGCCAGACGAGGGCAGCGAGTTCGTCGTCTCGTTTCCGGTTTCCGTGCGGCGCAAGACATCGAGAATTATGGTGGTGGACGATGACGCAAGCTTTCGCGCGCTACTGGTGCAGGTCCTCACCAGGCAGACGGGCAGTCTGGTGGAGGGATTCGCCAATGGCACAGAGGCGTTGATTCGTTTGGGCAGCGATCCGCCCGACTTGCTGATTCTGGATATGTTCATGCCCGAGATCGATGGCCTGGGGGTTTGTCGTGCCATTAAAAGCGAACTGGGCCTTGAGCGGATAAAGGTGATTATCGTCACCGGGTTTCCTGACCATCCCAACATTAAAGAGGCCGTCCGGATGGGATTTCGTCAGGTGGTCACCAAGCCCCTTGACATGCCTTGTTTTATTCAAATCGCCA
>Ga0209164_1001897_pt1 | contig 24450 bp, 17 predicted proteins | sample MTBNYHSulfiMetaG_FD_187458 | JGI IMG/M metagenome (GOLD analysis project Ga0209164, IMG submission 187458) | Enrichment culture microbial communities from rom New York Harbor, USA that are MTBE-degrading - MTBE-NYH (New York Harbor Sulfidogenic)... | ecosystem: Environmental > Aquatic > Marine >... | reverse complement strand
CTCGTTCTGGCCCGCGCTCTTGTCGCGAGCGATCACACGATACGTATATGTCGTGTTGTTGGTCAGGCCGGTATCCGTATATGACGGGCTATCCTGCCAGCCGGAATCATGCCCGCCGCCGGAAGTGCAATCGAAGAAGTATTCCACGCCGCTGGTATCCGTAGCCGTCGTGGCGACCATCGTGATGCTGGTCTCATTCACTCCATAAGGCGCCGTCGCCCATGTCAGCGGGTCCGGTGCCGGAGGCGTCGTATCGGGCTCGATCTCGCCATTCACGAGGCTGTCGAGGTATACTTCCAAGTTTGTGTAATCGGTGCTGAGGGTATAGTAGTTCCTGTCGGCCGCATCGGTGGGGCTCAGGCCGTGCGCTGTCTCCCATGCATCAGGCATGCCATCATGGTCGCCATCCGCCGGGGCGGGCAGGGAATTGAGACTGGGCCAGCCGCCAACATCGCCGGGAACGTCTATAATGCCATTATCACCGTATTTTGCCGTACCTGTGCGTACATCATCAATAATATCAGCATCAACTTTATCACGTTTGGGGAATGAACAGCCTACGTCGTCAAGAACAGCGAGATAGGCATCCGCGGCGGTTTGCTCACAACTAATCGCCATCGCGGGCCATGGCGAAGCTAATGCTATGTAATTACTACCGTCCATTCCCAGCCAGTTGTTGGCCGTGACCGCGGGATAACCATCCACATAATTGCCGCCTACCCACCAACTGCCTCTATCGGTGGATGATCGTGCTGAAGGCTCTGCAATGCGGTCCCTTACCCCAGAATCTGTTGCAGGTCCCGGCTTATAATAATTGGCGATCATATTGATCGTGGAGAATATAAAATCGGTATCGGGTTGTACTGCTTCCCCCCCATAGCAACTTGCATAGCCCCAGTTGTAGATTACGTTGTTGCGGTAATCGTTATATCCGCAACCTGAAGCCCAACGTGGGTTTCGGCTATCATTATGTGCAATCAGGTTATGATGCCAGGTACCGTAGTTGTTTCCCCAGATGCCCCCAAATCTATGACCTACGCTTACGCCGTCTTCAAACTTCTCACAACCTTCTGCAATTATACACCATTGAACGGTTGTGTTCTCATTATGGTAAAGCGTAAAAACTTCATCAGCGCTCCAACTGGCTGAAACGTGGTCGATGATAATGTTGCTATGATACCTGCCGCCTATCGCATCTCCAGGTTCGGTAGGATTATACCTTACACGAATATACCGGATAATTATGTTATCGGCACTGGTGGAAAGATTTCCTTTTATACATATGCCATCGCCGGGCGCTGTTTGTCCGGCAATAGTAATACTGCCATTTTTGATGTTAAAATCGCCGGTTATTGTACCAGACACCCTGAATACGACAGTTCTGGCGCCTGAAGCGCTGATCGCTGCACCCAAACTGCCGGTGCCTGTTGCATTGAGGTTAGTCACTTCATATACCGCGCCTCCGCGTCCACCTGTAACATATTTCCCGTAGCCTTCGGCACCCGGAAAGGCCAGGGTCTCAGCCCAAACGCTGTCAACACCAAGAAGAACAAAGAGACACAGTGACAACCACATCCTGATTCTTCTCGAGATCATCTGGTCACATACCAATATAACACGCTCCACCATATCCACCTTTCCTTACAAAACGTTCTTAGGATTGAGAATCGTACGTTCCCGGTAAGCTTCTAATAAGTACAATAGCTCTTACGAGTGCGTTAAGACATCACGTATGATCTTCGAAAAGGTATGGTGCAAGTACAAGCATAAACGCCCAAGTGCTGTCAGAAGCCATCCTGCTCTCCGTGCGTATAGACCGTGACCGGTTTGGTCTATCGAATTAACATCAGCCCACCCACCGACATACAGTCGCTGAAATGGCGCCAGACCGCGTCCCGTTTTTTTAGTCTAGCGTCTGTCTGCCCCTGTGACAAGGAGTCCTTGCGCAACGATTTGGCGCATTTGCGCAAACTGGCTGTCACACAGCACTTTCCATTTGACAACCGGGTGTCCCGGTGGCATCTGGAGTGCGTGGCACATCTGAGGAAACGTAGACCGATAACCTTGGCGTATCAGGTTCCGGTACTAAGCCAGAACTCGCAGGCCATCATGAGAGGCGTAGCTGATTACGTGCGCCTACATACCGATTGTCACCTCAGGATAACTAATGAGGGGCTTGACAAGGTAATACCAATTTTGAGAGCTCGCGGCGTCGATGGCGCTCTTGTGTACCCCGTCTGCAGGGCAGAGGAAGAATTCGTGGCTGCCTGTGGCATACCTTGCGTTCTGACACACACTACTGGACCTCAGACGATACTCCCCTACTTCACCGCCAACAACCGCCTTCTTGGCGAGATGGCCGCAGAACATTTCATTCAGAAAGGCTTCACCAACTTCGCTTATTGCAGCCTCCACAACCATCTCTTCTGGTCAAGTGAGCGCCTTGATGGCTTTAGAGAAAGAGTGGAGAAGATAGGCAGCATGGTCCACGTCTTCAGGGCCTTAGCTGCCGGTTCGCGTCGGAAAACTGCCAGGAGCCGTGCCGCCTCTCCTTGGCCGTCAAGTTCATGGATGGAAAATGCTGAGCATCTTCGTGATTGGATGCGATCCCTGCCAAAGCCGATTGGTGTGATGGCAACTGATGATGGCATGGGTTACGACATCATCGAAGCATCTGAGGAAGCTGGAATATTGGTGCCTGAGGAATTGGCGGTTCTGGGCACGTATAATGACATGTCCCGCTGCCTCTTGGCGAATCCTCCTCTCTCAAGCATCGCCCTGAATCTGGAGCAGACTGGCTACAACGCTGCCGCTCTTCTGCACAAGATCATCATCGGAGAGGAGAGGATGAGTGGCCAGCGGCTTGTCAATGAACCTACGCATATCGTGACAAGACAATCGACCGATGTACTCGCGGTGGAGGACCACGATCTCGCTGCTGCGCTTCATTTTATTCGAACCAAATTCGACCGCCCTATCAAAGTCGCCGATGTAGTCAATGTGACCGCAACCTCACGCCGTGGTCTGGAGATCAAATTCAGGAAGCACATCAGGCACTCAATAACTGATGAGATCATGAGGGTGAAAATCGACCAGGCCACTCGTATGCTCCTGGAGTCAGATATGTCCATGGAGCGAATCGCGGAGTGCCTGGCCTTTTGTTCGTCAGGCACTTTTAGGAAAGCGTTCCAAAGAACCAGAGGTGTCAACCCACTGGTCTTCCGAAGAGAGCACAGAGGAATCTGCACTCCTATCGGGGACAGTGACGCCATAGGAGTATGTCGTGCTGAAGGTCAGGCGGGCATCCGTGTATAATAAGCTATCGTGACAACCGGAATCATGCCCGCCACCGGCTCTGACCACGTTCAGTCTCAGGGCTTACAGCTTGCACCTCCTGTTTGCTGACGCTTCTGTCACACCATCTTGCATCCTTCGCTCGCCGCGACAGGTCTGCCGCGCAGCTCAGAACTCCCGGTAATCGAAGTAGTCAAAATAAGCTGGAGCAGACTCGCCGGACATGTCCTGGCAGCCAATCGCCCAGAATCCGCCCGTATAGTGGCTAATGCTGTAGTAGTCACTTATTCTCCAGGCTTTCAGAACCGGGCCTATCTCCTGCCAGCTCTTACCATCCTTCGACCAGCTGAACCTAAGCTCCGGACCCTGCATCCTGGCCTTCAGATACAACTCCTCGATACCCGCGACGCTCACGCGCAATTCCATATATTCGCTGTACCCGCTCCTCTCGCTCTTGAAAACGCTGAGCCTAGGCTTCAGATCATCATCACTGGACACCGCAAGATAGAAATATCCCCCGCGGTCATAGTAGCGCAACAGCCCCGCCATCTGTTGGATGCTCCACGGATTGAAATCCATGCACGTCTCAATCTCGCAATTCACCGACTGTATCCGCCGGCCCAAGAGGCTCTGCCGGTAGCGCGAATAGAGCGAATTGCCGCCGGCAAGCCTCAGCCAGCCTTTGCGTTCCTTCAGCGAGCAATACTTCTCAAAGAGTGGCTCGCGGAGCGTCTGCAAGTGCATGTTCAGTTCCGGCCCGTCAAAATCATCCCGCGTGCTATCCCTGGGCCATGGATGAGGTTTGAGCTTCGGCGCGGGAACCTCCATCTTCGCATCATCGGTCCCATATTCCATCCGCGGCCAGCCGTCAGGGCTCCATACGAACTTCTGGATGCACGTCTCCCTTCCAAGGATCGCATGGTTCTTCCCTTGAGGGTCCTTGACCGGCCGGCTGGCGAGGTGCGCGACGTACCACTCACCCGAAGGCGTCTCGACGAACGAGCCATGGCCCACCCGCGTCAGCGGCGAATGAGGCTTGTCCTTCGCGGTGATCATCGGATTATTCGGATGCAGCTCATACGGCCCGGTTATCGACCGCGAGCGGGCGATGCTGACCATGTGTGTCTCGCTGGTGCCGCCTTCGGCCGTCAGCAGATAATACCACCCGTTGCGTTTGCAGAGTTGCGGTCCTTCGGTCTTTCCCGCAGGGCCGCCCCGCCAGATGTTCGTGACCGGCCCGATGAGGCTTCTCGCTTTGGGGTCGTATTCCTGGAGCAGGATGCCGGCGAATCTCGTCCTTCGCTCGCTGACATCGAACTGGCGGCCATCCCATATCATGTTGACCAGCCGTTTGCGGCCGTCATCATCGTGGAAGAGACTCGGGTCAGAGCCGGAGGCGTTCAGATACACCGGCTCTGACCATGGGCCCGTGATGTCTTTCGCCGTAACCAGGAAACTGGGGCGTATCCGTCCATGGCCCGCCGGTGTGATTGAGCACGTTCGTGTATATCAGCCAGAACTGACCATCAGCGTACGACATGCACGGCGCCCAGATGCCGGCGGAGTGTTCGATGCCCTTCATGTCAAGCTGGCTGACGCGATCCAGCGGCCGCGTGACCAGCCGCCAGTTCACCAAGTCCTTTGAGTGATGGATTTGCATGCCGGGCCACCATTCAAAGGTGGAGGTTGCGATGAAAAAATCTCCACCGACGCGGCAGATGGAGGGGTCCGGGTTGAAGCCTCTAAGTATAGGATTGACGATGTGTTCCATAGATTTGCCCCTTATCGAAGTGATAGCGCTGTATATCAAGGTGAACTCTTGTATACCACCCAGGTCTGGCGGCGTCGATCATTGAGCATGGAGGGTCGCTGAGAAACTCTGATTCGCGGCGGCATTTCGCTGCGCCAGGCTGCTCTATAGACAAGTTTGCGTGTCACAATCGCCAGCTGCCATCGGCTGCCGTCTCTCTCAGCATATATGGGGTGCCACTTATAGCCTGTGGTAAGTCCGGTATCCGGTCTCGCTGGCGCAACGATTTTGGCTTCTCTGCGCATGGATTTGGCGCCTTTGCGCAGATCTGCTGACCTATTGCGCTGACGCCGTGTGGTGCTGCGTCTAGACTAGAGTCGGCAACATTTTTCTGGTACAGAGACTGAAAGGCACAAACATGAGGAAGATCGCACTTGTAATGGCGCTCGTGTCGACTCTGACAGTCGTGGGCAGATGCATGGCTGATGAGAAGGCGTCTGATCAGACAAAGATGGACAGCAGCAAGCTGCTTGCTTTCCCGAGCGCCGAAGGCTACGGCAAGTACGCAACTGGGGGACGTGGTGGCAAGGTATACGAAGTGACGAACCTGAATGATTCCGGCGAAGGCAGTCTTCGTGCCGCACTTGAAGCACAGGGACCGAGGACCGTTGTCTTCCGCGTTGCCGGCACGATCGAAGGCAAGTACGGGATCAAGAACGGCAACATCACCATAGCAGGGCAAACGGCCCCGGGAGACGGTATCTGCATCAAGGGCAGCCTGGGGATAGGCGCAGACGATGTAATAATCAGGTACATCAGGGTAAGGCAGAACACAGCGGCCAATCCGGGAGGCGACGCGATAGGCGGCCGGGGCAGGAATAACATCATCATCGACCATGTGTCAGCCAGTTGGAGTGGTGATGAGGTGATGTCGTTCTATCAGAACACCAACGTGACGATTCAATGGTGCATGATCACCGAGGCCTGCGCCAAGTTCAAGAATGGCCAGAGCACCGGGCATCAGTTTGGCGGCATCTGGGGCAACAACTATGGCACCTACCACCACAATCTGATCGCCCACAATGCCAGCCGCAATCCGCGCTGGGCTTCGGGCTGCAAATACAACGATTACCGTAATAATGTGGTCTACAACTGGGACTATCAGAGCAGCTACGGCGGTGAGGCACATGGCCGTGGTGACTGGACTTTCTCCACGATCAATATGATCGCCAACTACTACAAGGCCGGCCCGGCCACGGATAGCGGGGTCAGGGACCGTATCGTAGAGCCTTCAGCGCGCGAAGCCGACGACGAAGGCAGTTGGTATGTCTCCGGCAATTACGTGGACGGCTATCCTGACGTTACCGCCGACAACTGGCAGGGAGTGGACGGCGAAAAGTACATCAAACTGGATGCGCCGTGGTCTGCCATGTCGATCAACCAGCAGACCCCACAGGATGCCTACAAGGCTGTCCTGGCTCATGCCGGCTGCTCGAAGCCCCGCCGTGATTCAGTGGATACCCGCATCATCAAAGAGGTCAGCACCGGCACTGCAACCTGTGGTAGAGATGGTATCATCACTTCTGCGACTGACGCTGGCGGCTGGCCGACACTGGCCGCTGGAACCCCCCCTGTGGACAACGACCATGATGGTATGGCGGATGAATGGGAGAGAACCATGGGCCTTGACCCCAGTCATCCTGATGATAGGAACAAGGTGGCCGCCGATGGTTACACCATGCTGGAGAAATACCTGAACAGTATCGCTGAACCCGACACTTCGCTGCTGCGTACGAGCAGATAGGGCATGCTTATTGACATCATCATCTGCGGAAATGAGTTGCATACCGACGGGCGGGGGCTGGCTGCTTGACCCTATAGATGAGTCCATCGGGAGGGCTTCTTGCTTGCCGCGGCGGTTGCGCAATGATATTCTCTAATGGTTTGCTTTGTCGTTGCTGAAGCGTGGTCGGGTGTGCTTACCACGTTGTACCCGTGAGGGCCATACTTTTCTGGCGGGCCTAGCCCAAGGACATAACGATGAAAAAGTGCTATCTGTTCTCCTACCACTGTGAGCCAAATGGTGTGGATGGGATGCGTCTTGCCTGGAGCAACGATGGCCTGAACTGGCGACCGTTGAGAGGGAATCAGGGTTTTCTGGTTCCAGCCGTCGGGAAGGATCGGCTGATGCGCGACCCGTTTGTACTATTGGGGCCGGATGGGGTGTTCCGCGCGACGTGGACCACGAGCTGGCTGGAGAGGGGCATCGGGCTGTGCTCGTCCAAAGATCTTATCGACTGGGGACCTCAGGTGTACTTGCCTGTTATGGAACACGAGCCGGAGGCCCGGAACCGCTGGGCGCCGGAGATCGTGTATGACCAGGAGAAGCATCAGTATATCATCTTCTGGTCAACAACGATCCCTGGCAAGTTCGCCGATACCGACTACCAGAGTGGCAGTGGGGAGCCGGGCAAAGGGCTGAACAACAGGATATACTGTGTAACAACGAAGGACTTTGAGAACTTCAGCGAGACAAGGCTCTTCTTTGACCCTGGGTGCAACGTCATTGACGCATGCATCAGGTGGGATGGGAAACGGTACGTGATGTTCATCAAGAACGAGACAAACCTGCCGTTCGTGCCGGAGAAGAATATCAGGGTAGCGACTGCGGACTATGCGGAAGGTCCTTACTCCGAGCTGTCCGCTCCCATAACTGGCAAGTTCTGGGCTGAGGGACCAACGGGGCTGAAGATAGAGGATACGTGGTACGTGTACTTCGACAGGTACCGCGACCACAAGTACGGGGTCGTGACATCGAAGGACCTGGCACACTGGACGGACATCACTGACAGACTCGTCGTGCCGCAGAATGCAAAGCATGCGACTGCCCTGGAGGTGCCGGCTGACGTGCTGGATAGGCTGCTTGCTCTTTAGTGGACTACCACCACACAGCACACAGAGCAGACCAGGCCAAAAACCAGAATGTGAATGGTCACAAAGATGTTGCGAATAATCGGGGCGACAGGACTTGAACCTGCGACCTCTTGACCCCCAGTTCAAGTACGCCGTTTGTAAGTGCTTGTCAAATAACGATTAACAAAGCTCTACAAAAGACTTACGATTCTGGCCGAAACCCAACCGAAAGCTGGCCGAAGGCTAGACGAAAGCCTCTGTTGCAGTTTTTGTTGCAGTTGGGGGCTCAGGTTAGTCCACAGGTTAAGTGAAATACAGCTCGTTAACAATTGAGCACCCACTGACGATTGATGAGTCTTTGTACACACCCTCTGGACGGAAGAGGTCGGCAAATGCTGTGCGAAGGACCTCGGCAAGCCGTCCGCCGCAGTCCATTGTCCTACAATATGATGCCCTCGATTGCTAATACTGTCACGTTGTCTAGGCCCCTGTTGGCGTTGGCGGTCGTGACCAGCGTTTCGCAGGCGTTCCGACAGTCTTTGGACTGCTTGACCAGGAACCACATTGCCATCGCCGCACTCCTATCCTCGACCACAGGGAAGCCGTCCCTGACCTGTTCCCGATCTATTTGGTCAATTGTTTTCGTGCGCAAACAGCGAACACGGCCGAACAGCTATGTATGGACATACTACATGGTCCTGTATTTCGGGCCCCCGGAAGGTTCCGGGCAGGTCCAGCGGATGTTATTGAAGGGGCATTTGCGCTGGCAAGTCTTGCAGTGTAGGCAGTTGGAGGGGTTAGCAGGCTTGACCATGTTCTGGATAAATTCATAGACGCCGGCCGGGCAGAAGGTGATGCAGGGGGCGTCAAATTCAGGCAAGCACTCTTCGCGGCAGATCGCGGGCTCAACGATGGTCAGATGGCTGGGCTGCTCCTCACGATGCTCCGTGCGAGCAACAGCTGTGAAGGTGTCCTTGTCGAACCGGATGGCCGGTTTGAGTCGGTACTTAGAGCGGGTCATTCGCTCGTAGTCCGGCCCGATGTTGTACTGAGGCAGCAATCCACCTAGGACCGACAGGGGCATGCCTAGGAGCGGGCCGAATTTGGCGACGGTCTGGCGGAAATTCCTCGCGGAGGTCATTTCCTTGAGCACTCCATTTTTCTCTAGCAGGCGAGTATAAACGCGGGCGATACCTCTGGTCGCATCGAGATTGTCGCCGACGGCCTCTGCCGCGGCTAAGCCCGAATCAATGGCGTTATGGATGCCCTTGATTCTGAGCATGTTAACAAAGCCGGCGCTATCGCCGAGCAGACACACGTTGCTGCGGCCGATGGAGCCGGTCTCTGAGCAGCGAGGCAGCGCATGGAAACCGCCTTCGGGGATCATTTTTGCCCCGGCTTCGACGGCCACGCCGCCCTCAATAAACCGGCGGACCCAACGATGCTGTTTGAAACAGGTGAGGGCATCCTGCGGATTGAAGTCAAAATACTCAAAGTCAAGGCCGACGATGATGCCGACGGCGATGTGGTTATCCCCCATAGGGTATACGATGCCGCCACCGAACATGGACGGGCCGATGACAGGAGTCCATAGTGGGTAACCCATGGCGTGAACAACGCGGCCGGCTCCAAAACACTTGTACTGCCTGTCCGTGACCTTGACCAGTTCTTTGACGCCAAGTGAGTAGAGTTGATGGCCCTGCCGGGAAAGACCCGCTTTCTGAATGAACTGCTCGGCCAGCAGGCCGTCGCAGCCCTCGGCGAGCAGAATCACATCGGCAGTGATGGTTTCACCGGGCAGGTAGTTAGGCTGCATGCGACCTTCCTTGTCAAGACCCTGATCGACCAGTCGGATGCCGTCCGCTTTGCGTCTTGTCTCGTTCCAGAGGACTTCGGTGGCGGCAAAACCGTGCATGACTTCGACACCAAGGCCTTCGGCGATTTTGCACAGCCAGCTGGTCAGTTGGCTGATCGAGCAGATATAGTCGCCCTTTTGGATCAGTTGGCCGAAGCCCAGGCCGAACGCCCGTGCGGCCAAGACGGCTGGCAGAATCTTCAACGACATTTTGCTGCCGAGGAAAAAGAGCAGATCATCTTGAGTGACGGTCGAGATAACGACTTTTCTCGCGTGTTCTGACCCTTTCCAGTTCGGCTCGATCGGATCCAGCAGCCTAGCCAGTGCTTCTGGTTCGAGCACGGCGCCGGAGACATTGTGATGGCCGGGTGCGGAGGCCTTGTCGATGACGACGACATCCAGATCGGGCCTGCGGTGCTTGAGCGAGATTGCAGCTGATAGGCCCGCCGGGCCAGCTCCGACAATCAAGACAGAAACATGATTTGCTCTTTCGACCGTCATGATTCCCTTGCCTTCAGTCGATCCACAAGCTCCGGAATCACGGTCTCGGCGCTGCCGACGATATAGTAATCGCACTGTTTGAAGATCGGGGCATGGGAATCTGTGTTGATGGCAATAATAGTCTCCGTGTTGGCAATGCCGATCATGTGCTGAATGGCCCCCGAGATACCGACGGCGATATAGAGCTTGGGACTGACAGCGGTACCGGTCTGACCAACCTGGTAGATCCGCTCACTGAAGCCCTGTTCGACGGCGGTGCGAGAGGCGCCTCGTTCCACGGTGATCTGTAGAGTATCCCGAATGGCTTGGCAGAGGGAGTTCAGGAGGCATAGGTAGGCGTCTTTGTTCTGCATACCCTTGCCGCCGCTGACGATGCAGTCGCTGTCGAACTTCGCCATGCGGGTGGCTATCTCAATCTTCAGGATGTCCATCGACAAATCCAACTCGTCCAAGATCACCGGATGCGAAATGATGGTTCCCTGACGGGTGGGATCACCAGGCAGCCGCCTCATGACTCCTGGGCGGGCGGTGGCCATCTGGCAAGGAGAATCCTTAGTGCAGATGGTGGCCATGACGTTTCCACCTAGGGCGGGTCGGGTCTGAAATAAGATGGCGATTTGGCGTTTCCGGCTGCTGTCACGGATCTCCAGCCCCGTGCAGTCGGCGGTCAGGCCGCAGCCAACGCGGTAGGAAACCATGGGCGCCAGGACGCGGCCCTGTGGCGTAGCGGCGAACAGCACAATCTGAGGCCGGTATCTTTCGAAGACATCCGCGATAATCTTGCGGTATGGGAACGGATCAAACTGTTCAAGCAGTGAGTGTTCGATCAGGTAGACCTGATCTGCTCCAGCGGCGATCAACTGCTTCGCCAGCGACTGAACCTTATGTCCGGCAAGAATCACACCGACGTGCACTTCGAGGGCCGAGGCCAGATCACGAGCTTTTCCAATGAGTTCAAAGGAGGCTGGGTGGATCTCGTTTCCATCATGTTCAACGACTACCCAGACGTCACCATTGTATGCAGGTTTGACTTGACGCAGACCATCTAACATATCTTCAAGGGCTTTTTTGTGAAAGTCTACGCGCCTGTCGTCTAGAATCTGTTTCTGGACTTCCTCTGTCACTGCAGAGGGGCCAGAGATGTTCATTGCCTGGAGCATCTGCAACAAGACTTGGTATTCCGCGGCTTCCTTGGCCGTACCTTCGAAGGAACGGTCGAAGGGATTACTTCGCCGGTATGGTAGGACATAACTGTCGCGCTCTCTGCATTCGGTCTTGGCTTCTTGTTTGCCCCCCGTGAATTCTCTGATGATCACATCAGCCAACTCAGAAGCGGAAGAAACGGGCTGACATTTGCGGCTTGTCTTTCCAGGTGGGAAGATGCGAATGACTCGAGTCTTGGAACCGGTTATGCCGATGGCTTCGGCCCGGATCGCTCCAGCTCCCCACTGGATCAGGTGCATGTCACTAGCCTTCCGGGTTCTTTCGAAGGAGGCAAATAGAGGATATTCATATTTGGCCACGGTAACAACGGCCGGTTTGTTACGCAGGCGCACAACCTGTCTACCGCCAGAGATGATCCTGGTAAACCAGAACTGGGCATCATGGTGTTGAACATCGGTGACATAGGCGACACACGGGACATTCATTTCTTCGGCGATCTGGGCAGGCACTTGGGCTGTATCGCCGTCAACGGACTGCATACCAGCCACAATATAGTACTCACTTGAACCATTGAGGATTTCGGCGGCAATCTTGCGTATGGCATGCGCCAGAGAATTGGCTGTCGCCCAAGTATCGGCTCCGCTCAGAGCCCTGTCGGTAAGGAGCACAGCGATATCCGCGCAACGGCTCAGACTGTAGCGAAGGACCTCAGCGGCCATAGGGGGTCCCATGGTAAGCACGATGATGCGTGCTTGTGGGTCGCTGGAGATAGTTTTCATATGGTGGGCAAACCCAAGAGCTTGGGCGTCCAGGTCATTAATCACGCTCGGCAATCGCGCGCGGATGAGATTCCCTGTATTCGGGTCAAATGCGTCGTCCGTGATCTGGGCCACATCTGGTACCTGTTTCAGCAGCACGATGTAGTCGCTCATAGAGTTACGAACTGACCTCCTGTTTCATGAATAGATAGTAGTCTCGTTCTATGTTGGTCTTCGCGTTGAGGCACAGAACTGCCCCATCAGTGTCATGGCCTCGTTGAGTCTGTCCGGCGTTCCATCCATAGCCGCATACGCATGAATCAAGGTCAGCAACTCCGGGTCCGGGTCCTTCCGCCCATACTGGTGTGAGGTGTTGACAATCCCGGCATCAAGCCCACACTCTACCGCCTTAGCGACATATGCCCGGCAGATGCCAATCTTCCTCCCAGGCAGGTCTCTACAACAGTTGCTCACCCCCAGCGAGCAATGACAGTGCTTCAGCTTCGAGTCGCCTTTGATCCTTCGAATAGTCTCAAAAGCTCGATAGGTATAACCAGGGACGCCCGGTTCCATGGGCATGTCAATCGCAATAGGGAAAACAGTCGAATCGAAGAAGATCTCATTCGGCTTGAATCCGTTGTGCATGGCCTTCGCATATATAGCTTGTGCCAAGGCAAACAGCTCGTCCACGGAATGCGAGCCACCCGGGCCTGCAGCCCTGCTCTCTGTCACCAGCAGTCCGACAAAACTGAAGTCGTATTGTCTCTTGAACGACATTAGTCTGTCCGCGGTGAACACCTTGATCGAGTTAATGAGCGGTGGCTGGACCGCCTGGTCGGTGTTGTACCATTCCTTAAGGCCCGCAGTCAGTACAGCATCATTGCTGCTGTCCACGCAGACCGGCACACCCCGGCTCCATTCGCGGACAAGAATAACATAGCTTTTCATCATCTCCACGGCTACCGCCGGATCATCTTCCCCAAAGGCATCGAGATTCACGGCGATATAATCAGCCCCTTCCTCAACCTGTGTCTCAATCAGCGCCCGGATGTAATCCAGCGGCCCGGTCGGCTTCACATGCGCCCCGGCCCTAAGACCAGTCAATTCCCTCATAACAGCACCAGTCTTCGGGATCGAGGCATGAATTGCCTCGCCAATCTGAATCAGTGGAGAAGGCATCGTATGATCCCGTCCAAACAGGTAATTGACAAGAGAGCTGCTGTGCCCCAACTCAGGGATGCGAGGTTTGTTGACGCGCTTTCTCAACTTATCCCGTCCTGTCTTTTCAGCCGAGGCCGAATTGTATATGTACTCCCCGATGCACAGGCGGTCCAGGTTGTTCCCACAATAGCCCGTTACTGTGGCATCCCCACAGGGAGCATTGTTCATACCTTTTTCACAATCCCCAATCGTGCAGTAGCTGAAATTCTCCGGCAGATAGCAGTCTCCGCACTCCTGGCATTCAAACAGCATGTACTTGAAGCCTTTCTCAATCGCATTGAAGGCCTTATAGGTAAGGCCTGACTCTTGCTCGGCACCAAACAGCTTGAGTGTTTTCCTGAAGGCGTAGAAGCCGAGATGTTCCGGGTCCAGAATGGCCCGGTGCATCAAGTCAAAAAAACGTTCCCGACATTTCTTGCGCGGCTCTGATAACGCGACCCGCTTGCCACTATTGTCATATAGATAGAACGCCTCTTCAGCTGGCCAGCAGAGATTGTCTGCGTACGGTTTCCAGTCGGTGCCGATCTCAGAAGCTCGCCTGAGTATCGTGACAAACGTCGCATAGTCATGCACGCCACCTAGGTCCACGCCACCCACTCCGATAGCCCGGTACATGGCGATTTGCTGGGCGGCCCTGTCAATATGTTGATCCACCGACTCCGATTGAAGTCTGGCTAACAGGGCATCGCTGACAAAGCACCCGGGGAGCTGGATGTCATGCATCAATCGCGGGGCGGGCGTCATTGTTGTAAGCCAGTAGACGTTTCCAATTACGGGGATCACAATCCCATTATCATTGAGATACTGCATCAACTCGAGGGATTTCCTCCAGTCCCAGCCAACCTGGGTCACAAGATACTCCGCGCCAGACGCAATCTTCTTCTCCATTTTATAATACTGCTGAATGAGCGATGGCTCGGTGTATTTGAACGGAGACACAGCTGCGCCGGCATAGAACTGATGGACTTGGTCCCATCGGCCTGGCCTGCCACTCAGTACCGCATCATGGTTGTGCCGTCTGATTAAAGATAACAACCCCAACGACTCGATCTCGAAAACACCCTGCGCCGTGACGGGTTTGTCGCCTGTGAGGGCAAGGACGGTCTCAATCCCGCGCTTACGATAGCCCAGCAGGGTGCTGGCTAAGGAATCGGTATTACTGTCCTTACAGGTTATGTGAGGAATGATATCCAGGTCTTCAGCAAGATGATTCTTCGCAATGATGGCGATCATATCGGAAGGGTCAATACCTGCAACACCGCCAGGATTCTGAGGAAGTGTGATGCCCGCCAGGGTAAAGCCGTCAGGGATATCCTGACCATGACTATCCTGATATGACCTCAGAAACCTCTCAATCAGAGAAAGATCGTAACTGGGTCCAGGCGTTAGTTCGGCAATCACTGGAAAGTGTCTGCCTTCAGAAAGAATGCTCTTGAGTCTTTTTGGATTGTTCACCTAATCATCCTGCCACACGAGAGGTCTCTTGAGTAGGTTCTCTCAGAAAAGCCCTTGCACTTTGCCAGTCTTGACATTAACGCTGATCCGCCGGAAGGCTGGGTTTGAGCCGGTGCCAGGCATAAGTCTGATGTCACCAGCAATCGGCACGACATAGCCGGCACCTTCATAGACCATAACATCACGTATGGGAAGCACCCAGCCGCGCGGCCGCCCCTTCAAACTCGGGTCGTGCGACAGACTTAAATGTGTCTTGACCATGCATGTCCCCAAATGCCGCAGCTTGGGGTCGGTGTCAATCGCCTTTATCTTTCTCAGGGCCTTGTCGTCGTAGGCAACGCCGTCTGCACCATAAATCTGCGTGGCAATCAGCTCTATTCGTTCCTTCAGTGGCAAATCCAGTGGATACAGGAAGTCGAAGTCCCTGTCTTCCTGCGCCGCGGCTGCGACTTTCTCGGCCAGTTCGATGGCGCCCTCGCCACCTTTGGCCCAATGGTTAGATACAGCTGCTTCAGCGCCGCTTTGCTCAGCTAGTCGGCGCACGAGGTTCAGTTCTGCCTCACTGTCTGTCTTGAATTGGTTGATGCAGACGATTGGACGAATACCAGATTTGCGAACAATCTCAATGTGAGCGGCCAGATTCTCACAGCCTTTCTCAAGCAGATCGAGGTGCTCGTGCGTATACTCTATGCTCATTGGGGCACCTGGCTTGACAGCAGGCCCGCCACCGTGCATCTTCAGGGCCCGTACAGTGGCGACGATTACGACTGCATTCGGCTTAAGCCCCGACATGCGGCATTTGAGGTTCCAGAACTTCTCGTAGCCTATGTCAGCCCCGAACCCACTTTCAGTGATGACATAATCGGCCAGTTTGGTGGCCACCAAATCAGCGATTATGCTGCTCTGGCCTACCGCAATATTGGCGAAAGGGCCTGCGTGCACAAGTATAGGCTGGCCTTCGATAGTCTGCAGAAGTGTCGGGTAGAGTGCATCAATCATCCAGGCAGTCATAGCCCCATCCACCTCCAGGTCGGCAGTGGTGACCTTGCGGCCGTTCTTGTCATAGGCAAGCACAATTCTGCTCATCCGCCGGTGCAGGTCGGCCAAGTCCCTGGAGACGGCCAGAATGGCCATTACCTCGCTAGAGACGGAAATCTGGGCACCAGACTCCATCTCCAGACCATCCATTTTCCCGCCCTTGCCGATGGTAATATTGCGGAGAGCCTGCGCGCAGAAGTCAATCGCCCATTTCCATTGGACATTCTCCGTATCAATATTCAACCTTCTGAGACCAATCTCACTGAGGCGCTGGTCATCGTAGTTTCGTTCGTGCTGCATCCGGGCGGTCAGAGCGACCATCGCCAGGTTGTGGGCATTGGTGACGCATTCGATGTCCCCGGTGAGACGAAACGAGAATGGCACCAACGGAATGCACTGGGACAGTCCGCCACCTGCAGCCGAGCCTTTGATATTGAAGGTCGGCCCGCCACTGGGCTGGCGGATGGTCCCCACTACACGCTTCCCTAACCTGCCGAGACCCTGCACAAGGCCGATAGTGGTGGTTGTCTTACCTTCTCCGAGAGGCGTTGGCGTGATGGCTGTTACGTCAATATACCGGCCAGACGTCGCGAATCGAAGGCGATGGAGAATCTTCTGATAATCCAATTTCGCCAATTTTTCCCCCATTGGGAGCATTTCACCGTAGGCCAGCCCCAAATCACGAGCCAGTTGATACAATGGCTTCATGTTCTCCTCAGCAGCCTCGGCAATCTGCCAGTCGGACATTGCTCTGGGGTCAAGCATACTCATCGTCACGTAACCTTTCTACATCCACTAACACGGCGAGGCCCGAATGCTTTCACTACCATCGCTTATCTCTGAGTCTGAGATACTCATCCAACATCGCCATGAAGTTCCCATACTTAGTTCCGAAGGCAATCGAGTGGCTTGGGCCAAGTATGAAGCCGCCGCCTGGCGCTCCGCGACTCATCGCCTCGCGGATATCCTTTCGCACTTCGTCGGCCGTACCGCTGACGAGAAGCTCCACAGAAGCGCCGCCCCAGAAACACATCCTGTCTCCGAACATCTGCTTGAGCTTGCCAACCTCCATTCCCGCCGTGGTCTGAAGTGACTGATAGCAGTCAATACCCGCTTCAATGAACATATTCATCAGCGGGATATTGTTGCCGCAGTTATGAAGATTGATCTGGTCTGTGAACTTGCGTACATGGGCCACACGTTGCTTCATATATGGAAAACATATATCGCGAAACATGGCTGGTGAAATGAACGGACCGTTGCTGCCTGCCATATCCTGGCTGAGATGTGCGCCCGTCATGCCTGGCCGAAAGTAGTACTGGTCGAGTTGATTCTGCAGCATGGTTTGTCGCCTCAGGGCCGCGTGCATCAACTCAGGCTCCAGCGCATACCGCATCATCGCTTCCTCAAAATCACCGAGTCTGATCATAGGGCTGAAGGGCGGCATGGCAGTGACATATCTGTCTTGGCCCAGTTCTGCACAGAGGTAGTCAACCGCCTCGAAAATCGACTGGTCTGGCGGTCTGACCGGCAGAGGCTTTTCGAAGTCCTCAATAGAATACTGCCTCTTCGGTGATGGGTCGTGTATACACATGATATCATTGGCGTCTCTTGCTGCCTGCCAGATTCTGCCTTTACCATCCTCGTACTTGTCATCGCCGAGGTTCTTTAGCCGTTCAGGTTCATAATCCCGAGGTGGAAGAAATGCGGCTTCTTTGGGCAGAATAATATCAGCGCAATCAATCTTGCGATAGAACTCGACGGTGTCTTTCTTGAAGCTCTCCGCCACCTCATCCCTCCTGCCAGCAGCGAGAGCCAACTTGATCTCAACTTTATTACGAACAAGTGTCGGACGTCCGATGACTTTCTCTATGATATCATGGTCCACTACATAGAAGCCCAGAGGCACATGATCTACAGGCTGCCGAGCTATGGCAGCCCGGACTCTTGCTTTGCTGTTCATATATCAGTACCTCCTGCAACACCCATACATTACAAGGTCTTTGAACCAAGCTGAACCCAGACCTCTTGTTGCTGTCATTGGGCAGCCAGTTCCTTTGCGGTTCATGGGCTGGTTGGAATCAACAGTGTGAGTGCAGCTGCCAAGGTCGGTAGGATTCGCAGTTACATAGCGTTGCCTTGTATTCATGCCCAGGGCCTGCTTGGCTGTATTGACCTTAGGCCGTTCTGGATACCCTTTCCGACAGCAGGCTCTTAGCCACATCGACGGCAGATGCTGCATCTGCGGCATAGCCATCAGCACCTATCCTCTCTGCATAGCCGCTGGTGACAGGAGCACCGCCAACGACGGTCCTGACTTCAAGACCCGCATCCTTGATAGCCTTTATGGCAACCTCCATCGCAGGCATCGTCGTAGTCAGAAGAGCGCTTAGACCTACAATTTGTGCGCTGGTCGTCTTTATGGCGTCGATGAACACATCGGGTTTTACGTCCACTCCAAGGTCAATCACCTCAAAGCCGGCACCTTTGAGCATCATTACCACAAGGTTCTTGCCAATATCGTGCAGGTCACCCTGTACTGTACCGATGACGGCTCTTCCAATCGGCTCAACGCCAGCCTCAGCGAGTTTCGGCGCAAGCACTTCCATGGCTGTCTTCATCGCACGTGCCGCTATGAGAACCTCGGGGATATAGACCTCGTTCTTCTTGAATCGCTCACCTACAACAGCCATTCCGGCTATCAACCCATCGTTAAGGATGGTCTTGGCGTCCACGCCTTCTGCCAGGGCTTCCTTAACCAGAGCAACTGCCCCAGCCTGGTCACCTTTTATGATACATTCACTCAGAGTCTTTGACATAGTATGGCTCACCTTAACTGAATCACTCTCACGGTCATGTCTACAGCGAGTCTTATCTGCAGAAAAGCTATCACAGTCTATATGGTATTGCTGCAAAAGCGGTGCAACAAGTGCATCTTGCGCAAAACTAGCTCTGTTTTGCGCAGCCTAGTGAACCTGTCGTTGCGGATCTCCTAGGTTAGGCCCTATCCCTCCCTTCGCTTTTGACCCGAAGAGCAAGCTTGCACGTATTCTGGCCAAGAGAGCCAAAGGGAAATAGTCACCTGATGGCCAACTCGTCAATGACCTCACCAAGAAGGTGGCAGATATCTGCTCCAGGGCCAAAGTACCATATTGTGCGCTTCACGACCTGCATCGTTCATGCATCACAAACTGGGCGAGGTAGTGCATGAGGCTGAAGAACGCGGCAAAGACTGTACGTGATGGCGCATCTGAGACGTCCAGTCACTTCGCGTTCTCGCCCGAGCACTGCAGTCTTGATCTTCCCATTCCTATCGAAGCCGCGCCGCTCCATCGGAATAACAAGGACACACTCGACTCCAATGGCATGAGCCTTATCGATCATCAGACACAGATTGTCACTGTATGTTGCATTCGGGTCAGTCTCACGATTAGGACCCTTACCTGGACAGTCATTATGACCAAACTGAATGAACAGCAACTGTGGCTTCAGGTCCATGGCTGCCCGATACTTGGTTTTCGTCTTCAGAAAGCTCTTTGAGGATTGCCCGCCTGAAGAGAGGTTGACTATCTTGACATAACTCTCGAAGTGCTGTGCAAGCATCTGACCCCAGCCACGCCCCGGTTTATTCGGGTCTCCCTCCAGTGTCGTAGCTACAGTCGAATCGTCACAGACAGCGATACACATCTCCATGGATTGTGTATCACTTGGGGCAGCCGCGGCTGACACTGTCGCAAGAGGAACAAAAGCGGTCATAAGAATCGCCGATCCTTTCGTGAGGCAGTTATGTAGCCGAATCCCCCGCGGGAACATGTAAGCCTTTTCAGTACGTTCATATCATCACTACTGCCAGCACTCGGCTGACGGGTCACGGCCACATGACAAATAACATGACGCAAAATCAAGGACATCCAGAAAATCAAGAACACAATCCTCATTAAGGTCAACTTCCATGCAGGCGGCCGTTGGTACAACTCCGAAATTGTCAACGTTGGCATATGTCTGACCGGAGTTGATCCTGCCCCCGAGATTTACGGCGACCACCATATAGTCATCAGTAGCAGTGAATACTCCGTCAGCGGGCCCATCAGCAACCGACGCGGTTATCGGCTCCCAGCTCCACGCCCCTGTCGGCCCGATGTTCTGGTTGGCAACGCCGAATGCCTTCTTATACATGATACTGCCCCAGCTTGTGGGAACAGCAGAACCATCGGTCACGAAAGTAACATATATCTCAGCCCAGTTGCGTGCGTTTGTCACAGTGCCGACAGTCCCCTTTATATCCCCCATCCAGTCTCCCGAGAGCTTATACTGCCTGCCTACTTCGACAGGTATTATCTGATAGAAACGAGCGCTGTTTGTCGCTGCCAGAGTTGTATCGGCGCTTATCAGTGCCGAGCCTGCAGGGCTGCCATCCATGGCATCGAAGGAAGCGGTGACAATGCCATCCGTGGCCACTGGCGGCAGAAACTCCCAGCCTGCAGTATCCGTGTCGAAGGTACCATTATTGACCGCGTCAGAGGGTTCTGGAGGATTAGCGCCCCACAGGACCGCAAGCACTGCCAGATCCCGGAGATCGACCTCGCAGTTATTATCCAAGTCAGCGGCAGAAGGTCCCAGACACACGTATCTAGCGGTTGTTGCGTTGGCATCGGCTGACCATTGGGTCTCGTTCAGAAACGGGCTCAAATCGCGCGCCTTGACCTTGTACACATAATTGGTGTTGTTAGCCAGCCCCGTGTCTGTGTATATAGGGCTGTCCTGCCATGAAGAGCTATGATTGGGGTCGGTCCTATTCTCAAAAAAATACTCAACGCCCGACCTGTCGGTCGCGGTAGTTGCTGTCATCCTGATCGTGTCGATGCCTAATGCAGCAGGCGCAGCGGACCATGCCATCATGTTTGGTTCAGGAGCTTCGTGGTCAGGCGGAGCATCTGTGGAGGCTGAGGCTTCGAGCGAGGCTATCGTCGCGTTGTGGAATCCTCCGGCACTGCGAGCCTTGACGGTATATGTGTAGGCTGTCATGGGCGCCAGGCCGGTATCCGTATAGGAAGTGCCCTGCTGCCAGCCCGAGTCATGGCTGCCGTCGACAATGGTGACGTTGGTGAAATAATACTGCACCCCAAGAGGATCACTGGCGGCCGAAGCACTCATGGCTATCGAAGTGGTGCTGGCGGCATACGGGGCGTTTGCAAAGGTCATCGGGTTCGGGGTAGGAGCATATGGGTCTGGACACAGGCTGTTGAGGTAGATCTCCAGGTTCGTATAGTATGGACTGAGTGTATAGTTGTTCCTGTCCGCCGCATCGGAAGGATTCAGGCCCTTCGATGTCTCCCACGGGTCAGGCATGCCATCGTGGTCGCTGTCTGTCGGAACATCGTATGTGTTGAGCTGCGGCCAGCCGCCCGCCTGATCCTGCGACTCCAGAAGGCCATTATAGACGTTGCCATCATATGTAGTGGAGAACGTGTACGTCCTGTTACGCGCTTGGTCTATAACACGAAGGTCAACCGGGTCTCGATGCGGCCTCACCGCGCCGGCACTAGCCAGAACATACTGGTACGCCACTTCGGCCGTCTGCTGGGAGATGCCGGGAGCAACTCCCGGGACAGATGCCCTCACGCAACTGCCCTGTATCCCGCCTGCCCAATTGTCAGCCGTAACAGCTGGATACCCCCACACATAGTTGCCTTCCGCATAGATGTGCATGAGGTCATCATTACCGACTACTTCATAGGAATACACTATCCTATGTCGCAGATCTTCGTTTGGTCTAGTGCCCGGACCATACTCATAGTAGTTTCCAACAATGTTGATGACTCCAATACCGCCGGTATAGCCGCTCTGATATCCCCAGTTATAGATAACATTATTCCGAAAATCGAATACCTCACTGGTGGTTTCTGTACTTGGAATAGTGAACCTAGGGTTACGAGTCCCGTTGCTGTAAAGAAGATTGTGATGGTATGAAGTGTTTGAGCCCCAAATCCCGCCGCAGTTGTGTGGGAAAAGGCCTTCACCTATCATGCACCACTGGATCGTCACCGCATCATTCGGATAACTGCTTAGGTTCTCGTCAGTTGACCAACTCACAGAACAATGGTCTATAATGACATTGCTCGATGGTGCCGACACACCAAGTGAATCGCCGGTCGCCCCCGTTGCAACCCTCGTCTCGTCACCACGGCGACAACGTAAATAACGGATTATCACATCATGAGTCGCCACTACCCCTAGTGAGTTCCTACGAATGCATATCCCATCGCCCGGTGCCGTCTGGCCAGCTATCGTGATGTAAGGGTTGGTTATATCTATGCGTGAATTGAGGACTATCGTCCCTGACACTCTGAAAATGACCGTTCTGGGTCCACTGGCCGTACAGGCCGCCCGAAAACTGCCCGCCCCGCTGTCATTGAGGTTAGTCACTTCATAGACCACACCCCCACGTCCTCCAAGTGAATACATGCCCGCACCCTCTGCGCCGGGAAACGCGGGCGGTACTGCTGCCCAGCAGCTTCCATTGGCGACCGCCAGCGCAAGCGATGCTGCGATCACTCCTCTTATCATCACGACGTCTGTCTCCAAACAATACATGTCGTCAGTCATAGCTGACGCCCAACTGCGATCACCCTACTATGGCTGCAGTGCGAACATGAATTCGGCGATTGTAACTTGTTGCCATTCGGCAAGCTTAGCAGGGTCAGTTTTGACCTCATCAGCCAACTGGGCCTCTGTGACATACATGTTCTTACCGGCACCATTCTGCGGCGCCCTCTGAAATGCCACATGCCCGTCAGGGAAGACAGCGTTCATATTCCAGCCGGATCCTTTGACTATGTGGAACGTATGGTCAGAGGATATCGCCTTGTTCTGGTTCAGAAGATTCTGTGTCGCTGGCCATTTCGGGTAGCCAACTTGGTATCGGCCAGCTGCGTTTACATGTATCTCGGCAGCGACATCTTTTTTGACGATCTCTTTGCTCTGTGGCCACCACATGTACCCCTTGGTAGCATTTACCCACTGCAGTTTGTTATTCGCGGTGTTATAGTTCTGCGGCAGAGTGCCCCAGGGAGAAGGATCGCTATACTGCTTGTACTCGTCAAGCCAGCCCTCCGTCCCGGGGCAGTAGAACAATCTGGCATCCTCGATGAACTTGGCGCCATATAAGCAGCCCATGTTTCGCCATTCATACGCACCGGGACCGATATTCAGGTTCTCAACTCGGTATGTGTAGTAGTGCGCGATAAAAGGTGTCTTGGCACTGCCGGCATATTCGGGTGACAGCATTCTGCCATCATAATCGTTCATATACAGGCCGACTGCGCTGCCGATCCCCTTGAGTCGTGTCTGGCATTGCATGCGCTTTGCCATCCCTTGCACCGATGCAAGCGAAGGCAGGAGTATAGCCAGCAAAACGGCTATGATGGCAATAACAACCAGCAACTCGACGAGTGTGAATGCCGCTTTCTGTCGCATGTCTTGCTTCCTTACTACGTTGGTCAGGTGCAGTACCTGACACGTCAGGGCTCCATCAGGCTCAGCACTGCCGCAAATTGCCATGAATCAGGCCTCAACGCCTCATCGTCGCCCTGCCAGTACTCATCGTCAAATATCCTGGAGCTCGTGCAGAAGTTCACATGACCGTCTGGAAACGCGGCATAGACGCCTCTCGCAGTATCACGATTGCCTGTGATGTGGTTGAGTGTAGCACGTGTCCAGAGAGTATCGGTTACCCACGGTCTGTTACGGTTCACGTCTGCCCGCTTGAGCGCATACCCATAGGTCTTCGTGAGTTTGTCATACTCCTTGTTCATCGGTCGGAATGTGTAGCCGGTCCTCACCCACTGATTGCCTGAACCGGACACATATACCTTTGGCAGTTTCTCCCATGGCAGCGGGTCGCTGTAGGATTCCCATTTGTAGTCATCCACCGTACATGCCGGGCAATAGAAAGCCTTGGGATTGCCGATAAGCCCGGTTGAGTAGAGGCACGCAAGCTTCATCGGCTGAAGGTCGGTGGTGCTGCCTTCCTTGTACCAGCCGGAGATATACACCGCGTAAGGGTGTGCCTCGATCGCCCGCTGGTCCTCAGCTTTGGCCATGCTCGCAGCGTCTGCGCGCTTAAGGTAAGGGAGCTTGTCGCTGTTGTCGTCGCAGTAGAGGCCTATGGACTTGCTGATGCTGGACAGGTTGAAGCCGCACTGGACCCTTTTTCCCTTTTCCTTGACACTCGCCAGGGCTGGCAGCAATATAGCCAGCAACACCGCTATGATGGCGATAACCACGAGCAGTTCGACAAGTGTGAACGCATTTCTCTCTTTCATAGTTGCCTCCCTGGGCCACCTGCTTCGCCCATACGTGGGCCATTGGCTTCTCAAAACCGAGGCCACAACCATAACAGTTGGGGCGGCCTCGGAGGACTGAAACATACCGGCCGCCCCAACTTTTTTTCAACTATCTGGCCCAGCAGCTCACTTAGTTACAGTCCTCTGCTGGTAACA
>Ga0209164_1001896_pt1 | contig 24456 bp, 41 predicted proteins | sample MTBNYHSulfiMetaG_FD_187458 | JGI IMG/M metagenome (GOLD analysis project Ga0209164, IMG submission 187458) | Enrichment culture microbial communities from rom New York Harbor, USA that are MTBE-degrading - MTBE-NYH (New York Harbor Sulfidogenic)... | ecosystem: Environmental > Aquatic > Marine >... | reverse complement strand
TGATAAAGTATGCCAGCAACGCCCTGCTGGCCACCAAGATATCCTATGCCAACGAAATAGGAAACTACTGCAAACAGCTGGGTGTCGACGTCTACGACGTGATGGCCGGAGTGGGCATGGACCACCGTATCTCGCCCCACTTTCTCAACGCCGGGGCCGGATTCGGGGGCTCCTGTTTTCCCAAGGACGTGAGGGCGCTTATTTCCGCCGGTACGGAGGCCGGCCTGTCCATGGGGTTGCTGCGGGCGGTGATGGAGGTCAACCAGCGGCAGCCGCTGCGCATGCTGGACCTGCTGGAGAAACACGTGGGCAGCCTGGAGGGGAAACGCATTGCCGTGCTGGGGCTGGCCTTCAAGGCGGGAACCGATGACGTGCGGGAGTCTCGCTCCCTTCCGGTCATCGAGTCTCTGCTGGAAAGAGGGGCGGTGGTGGTGGGGTATGACCCCCTGGCCGGCGCCAACATGCAGAAACATTTTCCGGACATCCTCTATGCGGAGAGCGCCGGGGACGCTCTGCGCGATGCGGACGGCTGTCTGCTCATGACCGACTGGGACGAATTTCGAAACCTGTGTTTCGACGGCATGGCCCGACCGGTGGTCATCGACGGACGGCGCCTGGTGGACCCGGAGCGGCGCCAGGGTCTGATCTATGAGGGCATCTGCTGGTAAAACTTTAAGTAAACACGGCTTTTATCCTCCTTGTGGGCCCGTAGCCTAGCCAGGATTGGGCGGCAGCCTTCGGAGTTGCAGACCGTGGGTTCAAATCCCACCGGGCCCGCTACCCTCCTTATAGAGGTAATTTCAGTCGACAGCTTCGGTTTTTGCCGTCTGTCGGTTTTAATCATACACAGTGGGGAGAAGGAATCTTAGAAACCCCTCACCTCTTGGATAGGCTGGTTCCTTCCCCCCGTCCCTCACGTTTACACTATCGGGCCGGGGATTTTTGTCTTTTGCCTTCGGGATACATGGTGCCCTGGCCCGTCCTCCTTTTTCACAACATCATGGGAGGGAGGATACCGTGTCGGTATAGACGACTTTTTTTGTCCTCCCTCCTTCCTCCCCCTTTATTCTCCGAGGTGAAAAAAACATGACAAAAGTAGTGATAGAAATAGATGAGGAAAACCTGAAAAAAGTGGGCCTGTCGGTTGAGCAGGTCAAACGGAAGCTGCAGGAGGACGCCCGGGTGATCGGCGCCGGGCTGTCCGTGGGGCCGATTCGGCGATAACCATGTCGGGGAGCTGCGGGGTGAGAGTTCCGTATTGTCCATTGCCTGGCCGTCCATCCAGGTTCCCGCAGCTCCCGCCTTTCACGGTTGCCGACCAGCAACGACCGAGGGAGGGGGATATCGGTAGCCTCCCCCCCTCCCCCATCATTGTGGAGGTGATAAGATGTAGCGGCCAGCGTCGCGGGATTCCCAGCTGGGAAGATGACCGGGGCGACGCCGGCGGTGGGCGACAGCCGGGCGGTGCAAGTCCGCCCACCTCTAATCTTGTTGTTGACAGTTGCCAGAACAATCATAGTTTACACTGTGGATCATTTGGAAACGAAAGAAGTACTGTATGCCAGAGAGGAAGGGGCAGGAACATTCTCTCTGGTAGTTGGCATAGTGCTCATTTCTTAAAGAGCATGGGCCAGCCTATTGCACCGCCCAGTCCCATGAGGGCGGCGTACGGGTTAAGGTTGAGTACACCCCAAGTTCCCAGGGCAATGAGCCCCAGTTCAACAAGGAGCCATACCAACCCGCTAAATATTTCCATTTTATCACTCCTTGATAGGAAGTATCCTATCCGTGATGTTTCGGTTCACACCCTTACATCAACGGCGATGTGGGTGGACTTTGGTATGCGGGTGCCAAAAAAATATAATCGTTCCGCCTACATCGCCGTCCACCTCCCAATATACACTAAACGTCTTTCGTCCACACACCCTTCATATCCACCACCAAATCCTGTTCCTTCTCCTGTTCTTTCTCCTTCATCTTCATCATCCATCATCATATCATATAAGCACACTGGCACACCAGTATACTTATTCTCACTCGCTCGCTTTGATGACGGACGAATCTTCTCTTCGATTCGAGTCAATTCGTTCGTTCGATTCAATTTACTTCGGTGTTTTGGTTTCCTGCCCCTCGGTGGTGTGCCACCGCTCCAATCCATAAAATGGTGGAGAATAAATGATAAAATTGTGAGGATAAATACTCTAAAAAAGACGACCCGCCGCAATTTTTCGAATAAGGTCTTATTTTGCAACGGAAATAATAAACTAGTCGATGGTATAAAAACATTGTGGCAACAGGGGATAGGAGAGCACTACAAGAATAGTCTTATTTTGCAACACTGCTATTTTTATGGTGTTCTCCCCCCAAATACCACGGCCACCTGGGAGATCTTGCACGTTGTCCACCTGGGCCTGTCCCGCCTTCCCGCCCCATTTTTTGCTCAACAGGTTAACTTTTACACCGTCTATAGGTTAACTTTTACACTTTCGCTCTCACCCCCCCTAATTACGGCAATTTCGCCAACAGGAGGAAATTTACACCTCCAACAGATTATGTGTAAATTTCGGTGGTGTAAACCTTACTTTCACGCAGACCATGCCGGCTAAAAAAATAGACGATAAACGCCTGCTGCAGCAGCTCGCCCACGGCAACAAAACCGTGTCCGAGTTAGCCCAGTTTTTCGACGTCACCACAGCCGCCATTTCCAGGAAGTGCAACCGCCTGAAAAAGCGGGGAATTGTGACCGTCGCCGCGCAGGAGACGTTGACCCGCCGCTGGACCCACGTGGGCAACTACAAAATCTACACTCTGACCCCCCGCGGAAAACAGCTTCTCAGGGGGGGTGAGGCTCACCCCCTGACGAAAACGCCGAAAAAGCCCGCTAAAATTGACCCGGCTGTTCAGTTGAACATTGACGATTTCAGCCCCCAGCTCCGCCGGCCGGAGGTGGACGTGCATGGTTTAGCGTTCAAAATTCCCATCCGGGGCCGCCGGGGCCGTGTCCCGGTCCGTATGCGGGCTCATCGTATGCGGAACTGGACGAAGTATGAGGGCAATCTGAATGGCGCCTACGTTTACATTACGCCCCGTCACATCGTCATCTATCCGCGGGGCCGGGGGGAGACCTCCGAAAAAGCCCTGGAGGCTGCTAAGGAGACGGTGAAGGGGTTGTGGATGGCCTTCCGGCATGACTTCGGCTGGGAGATTGAGAATACCGTGCACTGCTCGAACCCCACCACGGGGGCGAAGTGGGGCGCCCTCTACATTGACACCTTCCGGGAGGTTCGGGCGCCGGCGGAGGGAGACCTGGCCGTGGTGGACAACACGCCGACCTATGGCACTGTTCATGCCAAGGCGGAGAACCCCCTGGACTGGCGGCCGCAGGATATCGTGGACACCCTGGTGCTGGATGCCCGGTGGCGTCAGGATCACCGGGACGAGCTGGTGCGGAGGCAGGATCTGCAGGTCATCGTGGACGGGATTGTGGAGAAGGTGAGCGATGTGGCCGCCGACCGGGTTATTCATGCTCTGGCCGAGGAGATGAAAAACGGCCACAGGGACCGCCGGAAGGGCACAGAAAGCGCAGATGATGACGAGGGAGGGGTGATGTATGGCTGACCGCCGAAACGCCGCTGTCCTGCGCCCTGCTGGCTGTATCGTTATTGGACGTGCGAGGTGAATAGAAAATGGACTGGTGTAGTAGATGTGGGGCCCCGGTGCCGGAGGGCGAGCTGCGCTGCCCGGCCTGCGGGGGCTGTATGGGGTGTGGCTGAATGTCGCTGAATGTGAGCCGGGGGAACATGTTTCCCTGGGTGACGCATACCTGGAACCCCCGGGCGGGGAGCTGTATCCATAACTGCCTGTATTGTTTCATGTTGGATCGGCCCTGCGACAAGTACCGGGGGGCGCCCCGGCTGGAGAAAGGCGAGATGAGCTACCCCCTGGGCCGGGACAGGGTGATTTTCGTGGGGAGCGCATCGGACCTGTTCGCCCGGGACGTCCCCGACGGCGTGACCGAGCGCGTGGTGCACACCCTGGACGGCCAGGAGGTCACCATCCGGCTGCGGAAGGTGATCCCCTACCGGCTGCGTAACGACATCATGGACCGGACGCGGGGCATGATGCCCCGCAGCGACCAGATCCTGGACTACGCCCGGCGGGAAAACCCGAGACTTCGAATGCCGTCGAGGAGGGCTGGAATGACCGCCTCCAGCTACGAACGTGAACTGGCCCAGGCCCTGGAACGGGAGGGCTGGATAGTCATTCGCAGCGCGGGCTCCATGGGCCATGGCGACCTGGTGGCCCTGCGTCCCGATGAAGCCCTGGTGATTGAGTGTAAAAAGACCCGGGATAAGGCGTTTTACACGGGGAGACGGGCCCGGACCCGGGAGCAGTACCATGGCCTGCTGCGCCTCCGGGAGCGTGGCCTGCGTGCCTATTATGCTATTAGGTTTGTTGGTGAACGGGTGTGGTATTTTTATCCCGTGCGCCCCGGCTATCCGGCATTGAAAAGGGGTGAGGCTGAATGGACCCTCCCGGTGCGCTGATGGATTTTAGGGGCCTTCACCCCTGGTTTTTTGTCGACGGCAGCGTATCGATAAAGTCTTATAGGGTGGGGCTGTTGCACGATTGTATGGCGATGGAAACCGTCGGCCTGCGTCTCCCGCGGGAGCTGCTGGCCAGGATTGATGAGGAATGCCGTGAGCTGGGTGTGGACAGCCGGAGTGAGAGGATCCGGGGGATTCTGGAGCTTTTTTACAGCGGGGACATTGTGCCTTTCCGCCGGATGGTGGCGGTGGAGCGTGAACGGGACGTGTTACGAACCGAGAACGAGATGCTGAAGGAACGTATAGCGGACCTGAAACACACGGAGGGTTTTCTGCTGAAGGAGCTGGAGGACGTCAAAAGGTACTATCTCCCCGGTCCTCAGACCCGGGATCACTGGTGGCAGTTCTGGCTGCCAAAAACCCCCGGGGAACGGTGAGGAGGAAAAATAGTATGGTTGTGGGTGTTTGTATAGGCTTTCCCTTCACATACTACACTACCCACCCATACACACCGCAACCTATATATACCCCTTTTGCATTACTATTATGATGACAAACAAAAAACATGGCGGCTCTGAAGGGCCGCATGGAGTGCTCCTGCGAAAGCAGGACTGTGAAAGGCTGTTTTCGCAGGTGGCGGGAGTGTACAAGGAACTCTGGCCGTACCAGTACATCGAGAAAGCCCCGGAGGGAATAAGGGGCTTTGGTACACCCGTTAAGGACAAAGGCATACCGATTCTTTACAAAATTCAGGATGAACATATCCCCAAAATCGAGGAAATGTTGGATTATTGGAAAATCGGATTTGGCAAGCATAAAGGAAAAACCCTAAAAGAGGTACTGTTGGATGACCCACAATATGTCCAGTGGGCGGCGGGTAATGTGTCCATCGGCCCTGTTTGGCTGTTGTTGTAAGAGGAGGTAAAAAAATGAGTAAGATTGAGCTTGAGGAAATAGAGGCAAAGATTTACCGGTTTGTCTGTCCGGTGTGCAGGAAGCAAATCAGGGATAGCAGCCGTGCTCGGTGTCTGAATCAGGCTCGGCAGCACATGATGAAACACGATGTTCAGAGGTGAAAAAAATGATAGAGAGAAACATTGGCCGTCTGTTCCCCCGGCTGGCGGAGAGGATGGACCAGGTGGACCGGATCCTGGACAACGTGGAGGCGGTGACCGACTCCGCCCGGGATGCCCTGGTGGCGTCAGGATCACCGGGACGAGCTGGTGCGGAGGCAGGATCTGCAGGCCGTTGTGGAGGGGATTGTGGACAAGGTGAGCGACGTGGCCGCCGACCGGGTGATTCATGCCCTGGCCGAGGAGATGAAAAACGGCCACAGGGACCGCTGGAAGGGCACAGAAAGCGCAGATGATGACGAGGGAGGGGTGATGTATGGCTGACCGCCGAAACGCCGCTGTCCTGCGCCCTGCTGGATGTATCGTTATTGGATTTATGAGGTGAATAGAAAATGGACTGGTGTAGTAGATGTGGGGCCCCGGTGCCGGAGGGCGAGCTGCGCTGCCCGGCCTGCGGGGGCTGTGCGAGGTGTGGCTGAATGTCGCTGAATGTGAGCCGGGGGAACATGAGGAAAATATACCGTGGTGATTATTTCGATGGCTATGAGCTGCTGGGGGATCTCCATGTCTGAGAGGGCTGCTATTTATGCCCGGGTGTCCACGGATCGGCAGGATGCGGAGAGCCAGCTGGGGCCCTGTCGGGCCTACATCGAGGACCGGGGCTGGGAGTTGCATGACGTCTATATTGACCACGGCCGGTCGGCCTACAAGGACGAGGTGGAGCGCCCGGAGTTTAACCGGCTGCTGGCGGATGCCCGCCGGCGGCGGTTTCAGCATATTGTGTCGTTTGCTCAGGACCGGTTTAGCCGGCAGCCGCCGGTGAAGGTGCTGGATCTGTGTCGGGAGCTGGCGGTGGTGTATGGCGTCCAGGTGCATGCGGTGAATGGCGACGAGTGGCGGGATGCCATCGAGGTGATCAACCAGCTGGCCAGTCAGGGCGGTTCTGGCTATATGTCCCGGGTGTTGCCGATACTGGCGGAGATGTTGGAGACGATCATGCGGGGGGCCATGGCCGAGCAGGCCCGTTATGAGTCCCGGAAGCTGGGCCGGCGGGTGGTGGAGTCGCGGCGGTATCAGCGGGCTCTGGAGCGTGGTGAGGTGGGCCGCCCTGCAGTGAAGGTGCCGGAGGACCGGGCGGTGGAGGTCATGCGGGAGCATCCGACGTGGGGCTGGCGTCGCGTTGCCGGGCAGCTGCGGGCGGAGGGGCATGATATTTCCACGGCGACGTTGCGGCGGCGTCTGGCGTGGCGTGTCAAAAAGGTTGACGGAAAATGGCGTGTTGTGTCGGGAGGGCCGGAATGACCGTCGGGGCGTGCCAATATGGGGGCATTGTGGCACGGCTTGAGAGGTTGAATAGTGTTTTGACGGGCCATCTTTTGAGGGAAACGAGGGGTAAACGGGTGCTGCTGGATGTGACGGGTGGGCATGACACCCGGGTGAATCTTTCTGTTCTTGTGAGGCATGGTGTTGAGTTTGAGGCGTTTACGTATGACCTGTCTCATGGGGATGTGAAGATTGCCTCAAAAATCTGTGAAGAGCTGGGGGTGACGCATCATGTTACGACGAGGGAGAAAGCGGCCGGGTATAGGGATTCGTTGGAGTATGACGTCAATGTTTGCGGTGTCGGGTATAGCGAGTGGATGTGTGTTTTGCACAAGTTGAATAAGAGTATACGGCAGATTCAGCGGCACAATAGGGCGTATGTGGATAGGTTGGGACGTGACGGTAGTCGGTATTCTCCTATGGTTGAGTCTGATGTGGTTGAGGTGATAAAGGATATTCCTCTTGTGTATTTGGCGGGGGGGTATATTCAGAAGAGGTTAATTGGGATGAACCATCCTGGTTTGTTGAGGTTTCCGTTTACCTATTACGATTTTAGACATTTGTTGTTAAATTCTTTTCATCGTCGTCTTGTGGATCTGGTTTATAGGTCCTATTATCGTGGTGTCTGTAACAATCCTTATGAGGATAAAGGGTTGAAAGAATGAGAAGACGTCGGTTTCTGTGTGCTTTGGCGGTGGTGGTTACCGCCGGGGTGTGGTGGCCTTTTGTCCGGGATGGGGATGACGTGGTGTGGCTGCTGATGGTGGTCGCGGGTTCTGTCTTGTTGGTGTGGCTGGTTGGTCCGGAGGGTGGTGACGATGGCGGGTGAGGGGAGGAGGCGGGTTCATATCGGCACGTCGGTCTACGAGGAGGAGCTGGAGAGGGTTATTGACAGGGAGTGGTGGAATTTTTTGAAGCTGTCTGAGGGCGTATTGCGGCTTTTTTTGGGTGGGGCGTTGCGGGCGTTGGAGCTGCGGCTGGAGGAGGAGGGGGATCCCGTTAAAAAGCGGGAAATCGAGCGGAATATAGACCAGATTCGGACATTATTGTGATGTGGGGCAGATATACATCAAATCATATTCATAATATATAAAATATATAGAAAGTGCACTTTCCCAATATAGATATAGTGGTTTTTTATCGAGGGAGTGGTGAATGGACCATGAAAGACCCAAAAAAGAACCGAATAGTGGGGTTTCTGAGAGATGAGAAAGCACGGACCAAGGTGCTGTCCGGCCTGGCCTCGGCAATGATGATCGTCATGTTGATGTCTGCAGTCATAGTGGGAATGCTGCCCGTTGAGAGTGAGGCTGCTACTCCGGCCTCTGTCACCTATGTGGATGGCAATGTGACGGTGGATTCCATTGACGATAACTTTGATTGGGATGCCCTATGGAATAGGGGAAGCTTTTCGTATCGGTACGGTGATTTCGTGGTCAAGGGTGCTCGTAACATGAATGTGCCGGGTTACGTTGCTTGGTACAATGTGACTACGGGTGAGGGCGGCGTGGTGGATGCCGTGGCTACTAGTGAATCGTATTCCGGTGATAACCACGGCTCTACTAGCGTCAAAATTGACAGTGATGGTACCCTGTGGATGGCGACGGGCGGTTACGGCTCTAATAATGCCCTCAAACTGTTTAAGTCTGACGCCCCATTGGACGTTAATAACTGGACTGAGTTCGCCTCTATTTCAACGGGTGTGGGGACGTGTGAGCCACGGATTGTCCTCAATGATACTTTGGTGACTGTGTTTTGGCGTGACGGTGTCAATGATGCCTCCAGTACCAATATTCGTCAAAAAACATGGTACAAGGGTACTGGGACGTTGAAGCGTGACCGGGACATTGCGGTGGGTGGTGCCAGTCATACCAGTAATGCTGTTACTAACTCCTATGTGGACACCCACTACGATGTTTATAGCGATGCTTGGTACCTTTCATGGTCCTACAAGGAGACTGATGCCGGACTGGACGATTTGTGGGGTGACTTCCCGTTTATCAAGGTTACTGATGCTGCGGATACTGGCGATTTGTCCTGCTTTTTCGCTCCTGATGGAACGTCTTATGAGGCATTGGACGATGGGGACGGCCTTTTGGAGTACGATGAGCTGGATATTCCTTATCAGTTGTTCCCGGACGATATAGATTTGTCTGTCCCTGCTGCCTCTATTCCACGTGGTCATCTGCCCGACGGGACGCTGTACTGGATTCAGCCCTACGATAAAGACAACAGTACGGAGGGTATTGATAACGCTGGTGCCGTATTTTTGACTCATGACGGTACTGGCTGGTCCAGTCCCACCTATCTCGGTGATTGGGACTATATAGGCCACCTATTCAGGTTTGTGGTTACTGACAATTATGCTGGTCTTATCCATGCAAATTCCACCGACATTTATCTCCGTGTCTATGATTACTCGTCCGGGACGTGGGACTCGGACGTGCTGCTGATTTCGGAGTCGGAGAATATATCTGGTCTTGACGTCTCGTTCCCGGTGAGGGCGTCTGACATTGACGATCAGGCGGTTTTCCTGTATGCTACTACCAACATGGATTTGGCTGGCGGTGAGGATCCGAAGCATGGCCAGAATAATTACCGGGCTGCCTCCTTCGATATGTCCGTCTTTGCCTCCGGCGGCGGTGAGACTAATTCTGCCCCGGAGATAACCTGGAACAGCCCGGTGGATGGGTCCACTGATGTGGATGTAAATGTTAGCTTTTCGGTGACGGTATCTGATCCGGATGGCGACACTATGACGGTCAAGTGGTGGAACTGGACTGGAGCCACATGGGAGGCCTGGGGGCAGAACAGTAGTGTGGCCAATGGCACGTATATGTATTCCCCGGGTACCTTGGCGTACAACTATACCTACACGGTCCGTGCATCTGTTGAAGATGGGGAATATACGGTCAACTCGGAAACTATCACCTTTACCACGGTTGATGATGGCGAAACTCCCAACGAGCCGCCCACCGCCGATTTCTCCTGGACGGCTGACGGCCTGACCATCTCCTTCGCTGACGACTCCACCGATGTCGACGGCAGCATCACCGGGTGGTCCTGGGAGTTCGGCGACGGCTCTGGCAGCAGCCTGCAGAATCCCACTCACACCTACACTGCGGATGGCACCTACCAGGTGAACCTGACGGTCACCGACGATGACGGGGCCACCGACACGGCATCTGCCTCCCTGGTTGTCTCGTCCGGGAGCGGGGACACCACCTGGGGTTCGGATGCTAACTTACTCCTCTATGGGGGTGGTGCCGTTTTTGCCCTGTTAGCCTTCGCTATCGCCGCTTTGTATCTAAGTAGTAGGAAGAGGCGGCGATAAAAAATGGATGTGGACGTGGACCAAAAAAGGGAGTGAAACAATGAAGGAAAAAATAGCCACACTGGCTGAGACCGTGAAGGGGAGCAGGACGGCTCATCTGGCCTTTATCGCCGTGATGATCTGTCTGCCGTTGCTTCTGGCAGCGGTGTCCCCGGCACTTGCGACCAACAACAGCACCGACATGTACGATCAGAACGAGGGCGGCGTCCTGGGCCTCCTGGTATTCTTTTACCTGGTGGGTGCAGTCGCCGTGTTTCTGATCCTGCCGCAGAGTAAGGAAAAGAAGCTGGTTCCCACCATGATAGCGATTGCTATCGCCATCGCGGTGGTGACGGTGATTTTCGGCGTGATCGAACTGGCGGTGTACGTGGAGGGCGTCAACTTCGCCTTCTGGACGACATGGTTCAACCTGTCGAACATGGGTGCCCTGGCCGTCGCCCTGGGATGGTTCGTCATCCTGCTGGCGACGCTGATCGCGGTCTATCAGATAAAGGATAGGAAACAGGAGATCATGGCCATGGAGCTGGGGATCATCGGATTCCTTCTCTGGGCCGTGTTCTTCCTGGTGGCCTACTACGTGCTGCAGTGGGATTTCCTGCTGGGTGGATAACCATGGCCGGCCTGTTCTTTGTCCCTCTTTCCCCCTTTTCCCTCTTTAGTCTCAACGGAGTGATAACGTGAAGAAAATAAAATCTGGAATTGGAAGGGCCCTGGCTGGGCTGATGGTTGTGGCTGCGTTGCTGGTTGCGGTGGTTCCCCCACCGGCCGGGGCGGAGCAGCTGGATGAATCTCAGACCACGGTGGACACCGCGATATCGTTTCAGTGGGGTGCCTGCCAGAGTTTCCGGCCCGACCTGCCCTGGATCTACCAGGTGCGGTTTTACCTGGATCCGGGCAGCGAGGTGGAGTATCTCACCGTGCGTATCGACAACGATCAGGATCTGGAGAACGGCTGTCTGGGCAGCAGGGCGTTTGACGTCACCGGCTGGTCTGAGGGCTGGCACATCTGGCGGCCTCGGTCCTATGGGGGCGATATCCCGGTGACGCCGGGGGAGACCTACTATCTGCAGATCGTCCCTCTGTTTCCGCCCATGGTGGATTTTCCGACCTGGTATGGGACGGACCGGAATCTGTACGCGGCGGGTGGGGCCTACTGGTATGATGATGCGAACACGGCTCATGCCATCGCCGGCCGGGATTTCGGTTTCGAGATCTACGGGGACTGCAACCCGGTGGCTGATTTCACCTACTACACCGACAATCTGACGTTGTACGTCAACGCCTCGAACAGCTACGCTCCCGATGGCGGCACTATTGACTCCTATGAGTGGGACTGGGACGGCGACGGGACCTATGAGAACACGTCGTCAGATGCCGCCTTCAACCATACCTATGAGGTTGCTGGGGACTATACGGTGAAGCTGCGGGTGACGGATGACGATGGCCATACCGATGTTAAGTCCCGGACTGTCAGCGTGACGGAGGGCGGCGGGGGTTACCCCCCGCATGCTTATTTTGTGTACCACGTCGAGAACTACACCATTTACGTCAATGCCAGCCAGAGCTATGACACCGATGGCACCATATCCAGCTACATGTGGGACTGGGACGGCGACGGTTTTTATGACGATACGGAGAGCGATCCCCTGGCGAATCACACCTATCCCTCTGATGGCACGTATAACGTGACGCTCAGGGTCCAGGATGACCAGGGAAACACGGATACCTACACCCGGACCGGCGTCCAGATCCCGGCAGCGGAGGAGGAGGAGGACGACGGCGGGGGTGGTGGTGGATGGTTTAACTTCAAGATTCCTTTCGAATGGTTTTCGATGTTCACCGTTATGGCCATCGGCATTCTCGGGATGGCTGTATCCGCGGTTTTTTTCAAGCCGGAATCGGTAAAAAGCTTGGGTGTAGCTCCGGCACTGGGAGCGGTGTTGATCACGGTGCTGGCGGTGGCTGATATCCTGATGTACCATGCTGGTTTCGAATGGTACTGGCTGGTTCTGGTGGCTGGTCTTTGTGTGTTCATATTGTACATGGTGATTGTTACCGTGAGAAAGAGGTAGAAAATGGGATGGACAGACGACCCTGATGAGGAAGGATTGATTGAGGAGAACCCGTTTGTCTTTATCGGGCTGGCCTTGGCTGTTATTGTGGCTGCTGGCATTCTGCATTTCATCGGCATTTCGTATGACCCGGGCTGGTTTGAGGGTCAGAACCTCATCTCTACCATGGGGGTCATCTTCCTGATTTTCGGCATGACGGTCATCGGGGTTTCTACGCTGACAGGGCATTCTGATTTGGTGAAGTGGGAGGCCCTGTTTTTGATTATCGCAGTGGCCATGATTCTCATAGGGAACGACTTCGACTTCCGGGGGGCGTTGGAAACACTGGCGGCGGAGGTATCGGGTCTGGGGTCACTCAAGATTGCCGATGTGATGATGGCCATCTTGTTGCTGGTGGGTATAGCGACGGCGGTGGCTATCGGAACCGGACACCGGGTGGGTATGGGTGCCGCTGTGTTGATTGTGGTGCTGGTGGCGGTCATGGGCGTCATTAACATGTGGAATGCGGGCACCTTCGACGGTTGGGGGGCCACGGTTCAGGAGGAGGGGTGGGCTTATGCCCTCGGAAAAGCTCTTTCTGATTTCACGGGCGGGTTGGCCGCTGGTCATGCGGGAATGGCTATTGGATTTGGCTGTCTGGTCATCGGCTTTGTCCTGGTGATAATCCCAAATTTTTCTACCCCCATCGGTGTTGTGCTGCTCATCATTGGAGCCGGGATCACGGGCATGACGCTCTGGGAGGACTACGGCAAGGATTGGTTTGAAGCGGTGAAAGATGGAGACTTTAAAGCATGGGCAGTAGCGGCTGGGCTGATCGGTGGGCCGGTGGGTGTTTGGTGGCTTGTGAATTTTAAGCTGATGACCGGTTCAAAGTTTCTGAGGTGATAAAGATGGCGTGGAGTAAAGGAAAAATAATGGCTGGGTTGGGTGCGGCGGCGACGATGATAGCTCTGGCCGTGGCGGCTGTTGTGCCGCAGCTGGCCGGCTGGGTGTTCCTGGGCCTGGGAAAAGTGTTTGTCCTGCTGGGGGTGGCCTTCGGGGGCCTCTCCGCCTGGTTTTTCCGGGCGTCTGATGAGCCCCATGAGCGGGCCGTCTGGGGCGTCATCCTCCTGGTGATGATTTTCGCCGGGGCGGCCCTGGCGGGGATCACCCTGGCGGAATACTGGGAGATACTGCTGATCATCGGCCTGGTCATCGTGGCCGGCGTGCTGTGGGGCCTGTGGAGATACAACACCGATAGGTGACCATGGACCTGTCAGCCGTCATCCAGTACTGCCAGAGCGGCGCCACGTGGTTCATATTGTTGGCTGTGTGGTTCGGCATCAGCGTAGTATTCTGGAAATCGGGCATCCATCGTGAAACCTGGAGCCAGTTTTTCAACTTCATGCTGGGTCTGGCGGGGGTGGTGTTCGGGGTGGGATTCGGATTTAAGGTGGTTCAGGACGTGCTGGGTGACCAGTTCCATTTGGACTACACGGTGGCCAGCATCGGGCAGTTTCTGGTCATGGGGTTCTGGTTTGTGATTATCTGGCGGGCGTGGAGCAAGCTGACGGATCCCCAGGAGGGGGCGGCCGGGTGGCGGTGGCTGGGCATCCTGGTGAAGGGCTATACGCTGGGGGCGGTGGCCAATATCGTGCTGTCGGGCGGCAGGACGCTGCCGTTTGTGGGGCTGGTGACATGAATCTGACGCCGGATCAGGAGTGGTCGCTGATTACTCTGGGCGTGTTTCTGCTGCTGCTGGCGGTGTGGTGGCGGCTGCGGACGCCGGGTAAGAGGCGGTCGAAGCTGTCTATCGTGGCCCTGATTTTGATTTTCTTCGGGGTGTATATGCTCCCGGCGGGGGCCATCGACCTGTATAAGTTGACGGAGGAAACCTTTCATCTTACCTACATCCAGAATTATTTCCTGTGGCTGATCATCACGGTGTCGCTGATTGCCATTGGCCTGGGGGTGTTGCGGTGGAGGAGATGATGCGGCGGATGGCGGCCTTCCTGGGTTCCGTTCGGGGCGTCCTGGTGGTCGTGGCCCTGGTGCTGCTGGCGGCCCTGTTTGTGGGGGTGGTCTGCTATGGATAGAAGGACCATCGCCGTTATTGGGTCGGTGGCGGTGGTCTTTCACGTGCTGGGGGGGATGGTGAACGTCTGGCACTGGTACAATGTGGGATGGGATGCCACCTCCTACCATGTTTTTGTCCCCTATTTCGGCGTGGGGGGCTGGCTGCTGCTGGTGGCCGTCTACTGGTACAATGATGTGAGGAGTCTGGCGGCCTGGGCTATTGCCGTGTGGTGGCTGGTCTACAACATCATCTTGTTTTGCATGGTCCACGGGGTGATATCTCTATGAAGGCCCGGTATTTTCTCATAGGAGGCTTTTTGTGTCTGCTGGTTGCCTGGGTGCTGCCCTTCGCTCTCTATGAGCAGCTGCTCCAGGAGGGGGCGGAGTCCCTGGGCGACATTCTCTGGCTGATCGTGGCCCCCGGTGTTTTGTGTCAGTACGCTTGGCCGTTCTGGATCATCGGCGTTGTTCTGCTGGTGGTTGCCGTGGGGGTCTACATCCATGGGAAGGTGAAGGGATAATGGTCAGAGTCAAGAATTTACCCCGGAGGGCACAGAAGGCGTTCTGGGCCAGGGTGGGCGGCAAGTACCGCCGGGTGAAAAAGAAGGTGACGGGGCGGCTGTCGCCGCGGTCGGATGACACTCGTGTTAACGTGACCGCGGTCCGGAAAAAGATGCTATCGAGATCTAAACATGCGAAGGCCGCCGACATGGCCCGGACGGCCCGGATTGTGCTGCATCCCCGGTCGAATCTGCTGCACGTGTGGATGGAGAACCCGGAGCTGGTGGACGTGGAGGGTGTTGACACCGAGGGGTCCAGCCTGGCGGATATCCGGAGAAAGCTGCAGCGGGCGGTGCAGCGGGAGCAGCGGGCCACCCGGAGGGACGTTGAGGACATTCGGAAGCGGGAGCAGGAGATTGAGAGGGAGCAGGAGAAGGAGCGGCCGGACAGCAAGAAGATAACCAAGGAAAGCCGGGCCATCCGGGGTCAGGTGAAAAAGGGTCTCCGGCGTCGTATGCGGGCCTATTTTGATATCGGCCGCTACAAGAAGCAGATGGCCCGGCATATTGCCAGCGAGGGCGACATGACCTATCTGGAGGTGGTGCATCTCATCAATCTGGCTCCGCGGGAGTATGACCGGCCGGCTGACACCATTGACTGGTACAGCCACATCGACCCCACGTTGACCTATGAGGAGAACAAGGCTATTCTGCAGGGGCAGCTGGACCGGATGGGTGGCTATTCTGCGGAGGAGCTGAGCCGGCGGGAGGTGGACTGGATGGAGGACAAGTACGAGGATGAGTGGCGGGACTACGTGCGGCGGTATGCGGAGGAGGAGGCCCAGCGGGCCCGTCAGGCCCTCAAGAGCCCGGAGCGGTATTTCGAGTCGGTGTACGGTCGGCCGCCTGCCACGGAGGAGGACCGGCGGGAGGTGGAGGAGTTGAGGGAGGACGCCCGGGAGATGCTGCGGGAGATAAGGTCGGTGGGGGCGGCGGGATGATGCTCACGAATATAATGTGGAAGGTGAATGAAATATGGATGGAAAAAGGAAAAAAAATAGGAATGGTGATGGCAGCAGCGACGTGACCTGGTTTCAGACGGCTCACGTGATCGCGGTGGAGTCGAGCAACCCGGTGAGGACGGAGCAGGAGGTGATGGAGGCGGTGCGGTCCATCGAGAAATTGATACCCGGGGTGACGGTGAAGTATCAGACCAACCACGTGGGGAAGATCCGCATCCATAAGGAGGGCCAGGACCCGGCGAATGACGCCATTGTGGACCGGAAGGGGGTGACAAAATAATGCCTCCGGTGGATTTCTATGTGGGTCTTGGTTTGGGGGTGGCTACCGCTCTTGTGGCCATCCGGATCTTGTTCGTACGTGGGATTTTTGTCCGGTCCTGTGGGAAATGCCGGACGGGTATTATTCCCTATGTGTCCGGTGATGTGATCCACAACGGCGACAGGACGGCGTATTTGTGCCCAGGGTGCCACCGGGAGGTGGGCAAGGAGCTGACGGAGCAGCTGGTGGAAAAGTACGCTGTGGAGCCGGCGGAGGCGTCCTGATGGCCCGAAGGCGTCTGCATCCGCTGCTGTGGGTGCTGATGGGCATTCTGGCTCTGATCGGCCTGAACGCCGTCGTCATCCATGTGTGGGGCGTGAACCTGTTTGAGGAGTTCGCCGAGTTTCTCACCGGGATGGGGGCCATCGTGCTGGTGGGTCTGGCGGACGGGGATCCCCAGCAGGACATCATGGACCTGGTGAATGCCAGGGAGCGGTCCCGCCGGGCCTCCCGGAGCCGGCTGTCCCTCTGGCTGAAATCGGTGCTGGCGGTGATGGTGGTTGTGCTTCTGCTGCTCTATTTGTTGCAGCCGTCGTCGGCCGTGTTCTACTGGTTCAGCGTCGCTGTTCTGGAGCTGTCAAAATTCGTTTGGTTTGTCGTCACCACGTTCTGGCTGCTGTTCGCGGGGGTGTTCATCGGGGTGATGGCGGAGAGCAAGCTGCCCCTGCTGTCCTTCCGGCATCTGAATGACCCCCGGCCCGTAAAAAGGTGGGTTAAGCCCCGGACCATCACCGTGCATGACGGGGAGGTCCTGTCGGTGCAGGGCTGGGATGGTATGACCTACGTGACTCCCCTGGACAACACGGTGTGGGAGGGATGGCGGATCAAGGTGAAGCGTCCGGTGGTCACCGAGATGAAGGACCGGAAAATTGTGGTTTTGGACACGGCGGATAAGGCCACCTCGGAGCGGGTGGACCTGAAACGGGAGCTGTGGGAGGCCAAGCAGACCATCCAGCGGCTGCGGTGGGAGAGCCGGCAGGCCCGCCGGAACGATCAGGATCTGCAGCAGGGGAGGTGACCATGAACCGGACGGCTGCCTTCGCTGTGCTGTGTGTGCTTCTGCTGGCCCCGGCGGCCATGGCGGCCGCCTCCGGCGATAAGGGCAGGGTGCAGACGGACTTCGTGTTCATCCAGACCAACATCAGCGACCAGTACCGCAACGACCGCGACGTGGTGTTTCAGGTCCGCTGCAAGGCCTACCAGCAGGGTATCCCTCTGGACAGCAGCATCAGCCTCTACGTTTACGATCAGAACGGGCAGTACCTCCTGGACACCGAGTCCCCGAATCCCATGACCGTGGAGCCCGGGCAGATCGCCTCCGTGAACATGGGCCGCTGCGAGGTAGGGCTCTACCGGGCTAAGCTGCTGGCCCGGTCCGGCAGCCTGGAGGGGACGCTGACCGCCCAGTGGGTGGTGATGTATCCCCCCCACGACTACTATTTCGCCTGGCGGGGGCAGACCACCTCCATGCACGGGCTGGGGACGGTGAAGGCCGAGTTTCGGTCCCGGGAGACCTACACCGTCAGGGTGTTCAACGAGAGCTCCAACGGCACAGAAACGGTTGAGCGGCTGCGGGGGTTCGACGTCACCATTTACACCTATGACGCCGGCGGCAGGCACGTCATCCGGCAGTACATCAACGTGACTGGGATCGATGAGACCTTCCGGGAGATTTACCAGGCGGGTATCTATGCCGACGTGCGGGACGTCCACGGCTGGGTGAATGCGGGAAACACGGACTATTCGGGGCAGCGGCAGCCCTACCACTGGCTGGGAGCTCGGAAGTGGACGGCGGAGCCCCGGTGGACCACGGAGCAGGTGGTGATATCGGCCATTGTCCTGGTGGCCCTGATCATAGTTGTGGGCCAGCATCGTATCGGGGGATATAGGGAGCAGCGGCGGCGGGAGAGGATAGTGAGGCGGCGGCGGGAGCTGCAGCCGTTCGCCGGGGAGGACAACGATGAGTAGGGATGACAAGAAGGACCGGGCGGCCACCGAGCGGACGGAGTGGCTGTCGCAGGTGTTCAGCAGTTTGAACCAGTATGATCAGGACCTCCGGGGGCTGCCGGAGCATGCCACGGAGATAGACCCCGGGGGGCCCGCCATGGCCACGGTGATGCGGGCCGCGGCCTACATCGCCCAGCTGAAGCAGTACCGGGACCGGATCGTGGTCCGCCGGGACGGTATTTCCCTCCGGGATGAGGACGGCGACGGCGACGTGGGCCGGGCCTGGGAGACCTATACCCTGTCTGAGCTGCGGGATTTCGTCACCTTCAACATCGTCCTGGGCACCGTCCAGGGTATGATTCAGAACGCCCGGATTGAGTACGAGCCACGGAAGGCGATATGATGGGGGAGGACGAGGGAGTTGAGGTCATCCAGGAGCAGCTGAACTGGAGGGCCCTGTTTGTGGAGCAGTCGATGAAGTTTCAGCGTGCTCTCAACAACGGGGATCCCCGCGTCGCCGGCATAGCCCGGGTGTGGCGGGCCATGATCCCCCATGGGTATCGGGACGCCGAGCTGGAGCGTGCCTGGGGGAAGCATTTCATGTCGGACCCGGATTTGAAGAGGGAGGATGATTTCAGGCGGTTCGAGGAGATCTTTACCGCCTTCTGGGACTGGGCGGACCGGAACAACATGCTGCTGCGGAAGGAGTTCGGCGACCCTGTAGAAGTTTTATGGATGCAGGTGAAGGAGCTGGCCCGCCGGGGAGACCTGGAGGGCCTGCGGGAGCTGCTGCTGGAGGGTGAGTGTGCAGAGTGACTATAAGAGTGCGAAGCAGATTTCGACTATTTCCCGGAAGGCCTACGAGCACTACAAGGAGCGGTATGGCGTCCAGGTGGCCGACGCCGTGTTTCTCTGCGACCTGGGCACCGGCCGGGAGATCATCATCGACATCTATGTGGACAAGATTCGGGACCGGCTGGACCTGCAGGCGGGTGTGGATGCCGTGAAGGATGCCATACGGGAGTGTGAGACCCTGCTGGGCGTCCATACCAAGAACTGTCAGGTGATGCAGACCGAGCTGGGTTTCTACGGGGCCATGGTCCCCCTGGACTTCGGGAAGGAGCGTCTGAGCTTTTATGACTTCTGCGACATGAACTTCACCCGGATGTGCTACGCCGGCAGCCACACCATCATCAAGGGCGGGAAGGGCAAGGGGAAGTCCAACCTGGCCATGGCCCTGGCCAGCTATGCCCGCCGCCGGGGTTTCAAGGTGGCCCTGAACATTCCCCTGGTGACCACGGAGGAGGGCCATGAGGACGTTCATGAGATTTACAGGATGTCGGAGCTGCTGCAGCTGCGGATGGAGACCCCGTTCAGCGTCCCCATTCTGCTGATCATCGATGAGGCGGAGCCGGTCTGGAAGCGGATCCTGGGGAACACCCGGGAGCAGCGGCATCTCAACGACTTCGAGAACCTGACCCGGCATTTCAACATCGCCATGATCTCGATCTGGCATTACCGGAGGGATCTCCCGGACACCCTGGCCACCCAGATAGACGACCAGGAGGCCACCCTGGTGGTGAAGGACCGGAAGGACACCGCTCTGACCTCGGGGCTGCTCAGCTGCCAGATCGTGGATATCCCCCCGTCTCCCATCGAGTACGTGAGCGAGGGGGAGACCAGCATGGGGACGTTCTACATGGACGTGGACGTGAAGAGGGCCCTGCAGACCACCATGGGCATCAAGGACGGCGAGCGGGCCCGGGAGGTGCTGTCCAGGGCCCTGCGGGACCAGAGCATCATCCTGGAGGACTACGCCGCCGGGGGGGAGGGGGAACGGCCGCTGTCGGAGGTCATGCTGGAGGTCCTGGACAGTCTGCTCGACTACGTGTCCCACACCGGCCGGACGATCGACTGGCGGGCCATCCGGGAGAAGAAACGTCTGGGGGAGAATGACGCCAAGGCCATCAAGAGCGAGCTGCTGCGGCAGCTGCAGCAGCATTTCGAGGGTGATGATCTCCGTGAGGTGCCGGATTCCGTGCTGCAGCGGGTCCGGGAGGCCATAGCCGGGTAGGCCCGGGCCGCCCGGCGTGGCCGTCGATGGCCGGCACCGGCCGGGGCTTTTTTGCCCTCGAGGGCCGTTTTCGCTGCCGTAGGCCGGGCTTTTCCGCCCGGGGAGGGTTGTGTGTGGTGTGTTTCCGCCCGCCCGTGCACGCGTCGGGGTAGGGGTGTTCTATCTCTACGTATTCTACCGCCCTGTCATCTCTCTCTTTTTTATTGGAAAAAATACAAAATTCATTGGCTTTTTACTGTAAAATGTCGTAACCTGCCATATTTCCATCAAAAGGTGTTGGATTTGTAATGAGTGTTTGGTGAGTGTTTTTGAGTGGAAGGCGAGTGAATGGTCTGTAATGGCCCGGATTCGAATCCGGGCCATTAGAGGCCCATACTGCGGCATGCTGCAGGTGCACCACGTGCACCACTACCCAGTCGGTCACCGAAAAAATTTTACGGGGACGGTGGGGCCCCCCTCTGTGTTTTTATAGGGTGGTGTTTTTGGGTGGGTGGTGAGGAAAAATGGCCTATAATGCCACCGCAAAGACTGTGAGAAAAGTGTATGTCCGTCCGGTGGATGTAGCGGAGTTTATCTACAACGTGCTGGACAAGAAGGGGATGTTGACCCGGGAGGTGTCGGATATCCTGGAGACCATCATCGTGGACCTGAAAAATGAGAAGTTCTGCGAGCTGGGCGAGAAGTGGGGGATAGATCCCTAACCTCTCCTATCTTCTTTGGAGTACTTGATGAATCCGAAAACTATGAGAATAAAACTGAAAACTGTTCCGGCTAAACCGAATAGTAGAAAGGCTGAAATTTCGGACTTGACGGATTCAGAAAAGAGTGGATATAGGGGGTTCGTATATCTTCCGTAACCGTCAATAAAGAGTATTAAACTCAGTATCAGGATAACGCCTCCTACTACTATCTCTAAAATACCTGGCTTATCCTCTGATTTTTTGGCTAATATTTTATGAGGAGGAGTTTTTGCAGTATCTTTTCCCGTTACGCCAGCATAAATGAGAATGATGCTAGCAATAGAGAAAAAAAGACCCACTCCAAAGGATATCAGGAACGTCTCAAAAGTGTCGGTTCTTGTTGAATCATAGAATGAAAAAAGACCCATTATCAGGACAATAGACCCAGCGATGAGGTACACCACAGTAAATTTATTTTTCATTTTCCATTATCTCTTCTATCTCTTTCAACTTTTGAGCGACTTTTTTCCCCTTCGGTGTGAGAGATATCCAAATAGTCTTTCCACCAATAATAATACCATTCTTTTTAGTTGGTTTTTCTTCAACGTTTATTAATCCAACAGAGAACAATTCATCTCTTCGGCTGTATAAACTGGATATATTTGCACCTGTAAGTTGCTTCAATTCACTAAATGTTACAGAATCTTTATGATTGTAAAGAGCCAAAAGTATAGAAGTAGAACTGGCTTTTTCCAACCATGATAATTCGTTCATTGGATTTTGAATAATGGAATTGAAACTTTAAACCTATGTTTATTTTTATCAAAATTTGAAAAATAGAAACACTTATTAATTAATTACACATTCCAATAATTGGAAATTAAAAGCACGTCTTTGGACGTGCAGGAGTTGGGTATGAAGGAACAGGAAAGGGAACCGGATGTGTGTGCGGCTGGTGGCAGGCCAGCGGGTTTTGAGCGTATTGTGCCTCATCTCCGGGGGACGTTGAAGAAGTATGATATTCTGCGGGATGACCGGGGCCGTTATGTCCCGGTTGAGAGGCGGCGGGAGTGGGCCGTCCGGGAGATTGTGGGGTTGACGCGGCGGGTGGTGGAGCGGTTTCCGGGGGAGGTGGGCCTGTGACCCGAATCGAACTGTCCGGAGAGCTGGAGTTCAGCTCGGGTGAGACGGAGTATGTGGTCCTGAAAATCGACAATGAGCAGCTGCGGGCAAACCCGGATATTTTGCGGATGACGAAGGGGGAGATAAGGGCGGTGTTTTCCAGGGATGGGGAGAGCGTCACCCTGGACGGCAAGCTGCGGGTGAAGGGCAGCGGCACCTCGAAGGTGAAGCTGTATCCCACCGTGAACCTGGCGGATTTTCCGGAGCTGTGTGAGATGCTGGAGGGGGAGGTCCGGGCCACGTATGATGACCATCAGGCCACGTTCAGGGACGATGAGAACCAATCGAAACTGGACGAGGAGGCACCTTTTCCTGAAGGAACGGAGGCTGACTAAATGATAGGGCAGGGTGATTATTCATGGCGTCATTGGTGAAGGTGGTCTATGAGGAGCTGGATTCCCGTGATGATCAGCCCCATCATCGGGCCATCACTGGTTATCGCATTGATTGTCCTGATGACCACTTTGTTCAGATTAAGCGGGAGAGTGACGGCCGCCGGTTTTTGATTAACCGGACGGCTATCGTCAAGATTGAGACGCTCCGGGAGGCATAAAAAATGTCACAGGTACTGCAGGAACGGCAGGCGTATCATACCTGGGCAAAAAGGGATGATTTATTTATTGTCGCTGCTGATCGGAACGGTCTATCCTGCCAGGAGGTGGCACATATCCTGGGTGTCACTGTTGAATCAGTGTACATGCGACGGCATTTGCTTCGACAGCAGGGTTTTTTTGACAACGCTCTTAACGTGGTGCCCGTCACTTGTGCTGGTTGCCCTCATTTCCATGCTTATTTCGGTGCCTCCGGCGGTTGGTGCTGGCTAAAGAAGTCAAAGGTGGCCCCTGAATGGCTGATATGTGTTCAGAGGCAAAAAGAACTGAATGGAGGGGATGGACCATGACCGATATCTGCTACATGGCGGTGAAGTGTCGCCGCTGCGGCTTTATTTTGGCGAGCACTGATCAGCGGGATATCGGGCCCTGGCAGGAGCTACTGGACCGCGACTCTCTGCCCTGCCCCCTGTGTGGTGGGAGATTCGCCCTGTATAGGGCTCTATCGAGAAATGGGCGGGCCGGAGGTGATGAGGATGCCCACGGAGATATCTCCGGTCCCCCGCCCTTTGCCTCGATCGTGGAAGTGTAGATTTCATGGAACTGGAGGGACGTAAAAAATATGGTGAGGAGACGTAGGCCCTGGCTGGATCCGCAGGAGTGGACCTATGAGCAGCTGTATCGGTATCTCCGGGTCACTAAGGGGATGGCCAGGTCGACTGCTGAGTGCCGGATCCGGTATCTGCGGTTTTTGGAGCGGCCGCGGTCGAAGGGGGGATGGGGACTTAATTTGCATCAGGATCCGGATGACGCGTATATGGAATTTTTTGATTATGTGCTGGAGCGTCGGGACACCGAGGACGACCCGGAGGACGCCCTGAATAATTCGCAGAAGGCGGTTAAATCGCTGTTTGAGGCCCTGGGGGTGAAGGGGGGGTATGAATGGGTGCGGATACGTCGAAAGAAGCGAGAGAAGCAGGTGTATGACGATCAGACGGCGTATGAAATCATCAACGGTGAGTATCGGGATGACCCGGCGGCTAATGCCACGTTGCAGCATCTGTTTCACTACGGCCATTATGTGGGCCCGCGGCCGTCGGAGCTGTTGACGTTGAAGGTGTCGGATATCAACTGGAAAGAGCGGAAGGTCACTATCAGGGAGCGTAAGACGAGGAAGGTTCGTGCGGTCATCGTCGAGGATTTTGTCATCAACAGCCCGGTTGACAAGTCCCTCTGGAATTATTTTGTGAACTGGCGGCCGAAGCTGCAGAAGCGGAGCGGGTATGACGGTGACGTGTTCTGGCTGAATGGGAAGGGCCATCCGGTGTCGTACAACATGGGCCGTCAGCAGTTGTCCAAGGCGGGAAAGCAGGTCTGCTCCTATTTTCATCCGCATTTGATGCGGAGTTTCTGTATAACCTGGAGGCTGATATGGTCCTACTGGCAGACGGGGGTGTTCGATATCATCGGCGTCAACATGTTCATTGATCACGGGTCTCTCGACCAGACGGCGGAGTATACCAGGATAGCGGAAAAATACATCAGGGAATGGCAGCAGAAACCAAAAATGGGCCGCATCAGAGCCGGCCGGATGGAGGGCAGAAACAATGCCTGAAAATCTGTCGACCAAAATCCCTTCTGTTGACGTCCTCAAATCCCACCGGGCCCGCTGTTTTTTGGCCCCAGGCCGCCAACAACCCAAAACTACTTATATGATAACCAGATTGAGGCGCAGAGGAACCACTATGGAAGGAACAGTAAAAAAATGGTTGACCTC
>Ga0209164_1001895_pt1 | contig 24472 bp, 18 predicted proteins | sample MTBNYHSulfiMetaG_FD_187458 | JGI IMG/M metagenome (GOLD analysis project Ga0209164, IMG submission 187458) | Enrichment culture microbial communities from rom New York Harbor, USA that are MTBE-degrading - MTBE-NYH (New York Harbor Sulfidogenic)... | ecosystem: Environmental > Aquatic > Marine >... | reverse complement strand
AATGCACCCTGGCACAAGCCTACTCCCAGGGCTGCGATGCCAGGACGCGATTTGTCAAAAGTCTTCATCGCATTGATAAACCCTACCCCTTCACGGCCAATCAAACGCTCTTTAGGCAGACGGCAATCCTGAAAGACAAGCTCCCTCGTAGCCGAGGCTCTGATACCCAGTTTCTTTTCTTTTTTGCCAAAGGAAAATCCCGGATCTCCCTTTTCAACGATAAAGAAACTGGCTCCGCGAGGTCCCTTGCTGCGGTCCGTCAAAGCCAGCACCGAATATATTTCCGCTTCCCCACCGTTGGTGATCCATTGCTTGGTGCCATTCAGCACGTAATGGTCGCCATCCCTAACAGCTGTCGTCTTGATGCCGGCAACATCACTGCCCGCACCCGATTCCGTCAGGCCGAAAGCGGCTAGACGTTTGCCACTGGCAATTTCAGGCAAATAGCGCTGTTTCTGCTCTTCGCTCCCATACAGTAGAATCGGATACGCACCCAAGCCACTGGCGGCAAATGTGGTCGCCACCCCGATGCATACCTGTGCAATCTGTTCGATTGCCAGACAATTCTCAAATATTCCCCCACCCATGCCGCCGTAGGCTTCCGGAATGTAAAGACCGAACAGGTCCGCTTGCGCCAAAATCTTCATAATCTCCCAGGGAAATTCTTCCTGTTCGTCCAACTGGGCTCGGACCGGTTTTATCTTTTCTCGGGCAACCTGGGCGGCCAGTTCCTGGATCATTTGCTGTTCTTCGGTCAGAAAATAATTCATTCGTCCTCCTCTGCACCCGGGCAAAAATACACAGCACCCAACGAGTCGCTTAGCAACCTGCTCCGGTAAGGGACTTTACCTCAATGTTACCGATATGTATCGGAAATCATCATCTTATCTTGATAGCAAACGGAAGCTGTCACCAGATCGTCTCAATCCGGACATTGCAGACGGACGACTGGCGGTGGCCACAGTCGCAGAGCCGCCGGCAGCGGGAGTTTTTCCTTTCCTCGCCATCCTGCCAGCAAACGTCCAGTCACGGTCCAAGATGCTTCACTCTTTGCTCTTCTTGCCTCAGAACCCGGTTTTGCTGTCAAGGTGATTCAGGAGCAAGAGTAACTGGATACACCGAATTGTATTCAGAGCAATCCGGAATCGGCTGTCGCTTATTTCGGCTATCTACCTAGTCCGGACCGGGGGGCACTACGGCTTTGCTATGGGAGTCCCTTCGGTCGATTCTTATGATCTACGATCGACTCCCACAGCGTCGTCCCAATCCTCATAAGCATCAGAGTATTCCGCTTGTGAGAGGAAAAAATTATTCTTCTGCTTCAAACTCCAAAACGACGCGATCCCGGTAATAGCCGCAGGTCGGGCAGACTCTATGAGGCAGGCGCGGTTCGGAACATTGAGGGCAACGAGACAGAGACGGCAGGCTGAGGCTTTTGTGAGCACGCCTTTTATCGCGTCGAGCCTTGGACGTTTTTCGCTTTGGGACACCCATTTTTTTTTATTCTCCTTAACGAATTAAAATGTAGTGGCTGCAAACAGCCATTAATCTCAGTTATGAAACGAGCTGATCCTTTATTTCCTCAAGTGCGGCAAAGGGTGATTCTTTCGTCGATCGATCACACCCGCAAAGCTCTTCATTCAAGTTCGCTCCACAGCGCACGCAAAGCCCTTTACACGTTTCCGAGCAGAGGATCTTGTAGGGAAGAGCAAGAAAGATCTGTTCGGCTATCAGCTGATCTATTTCAATGTTTTCCCCATCAAAGAATTCGTGCTCCATCTCATCGACTTCCAGTTCCGTTTCTTCATCCTGTGGGGACCTGGATTCTTCCACCAAGAAGACATCCACTTGTTCCTCAAACGGCCAGCTAAAGGCTTTCAGACATCTATGACAGACCAGCCTGAGAATGGATCGGATGACACCGATGATACGGATGTGATCCGGCCTTCTATATATTTCCAGGTCCACGTTTACCGGACGCATGAGCTCCATATCAAAGGGGTCGTCCGGCGGCAAGAACTCTCTTAATCGATCTTCACTCCAATGCAAATGAAGAAATCGACCTGAATCAGGTATTTCATCTACACGTATCCGCATAACAACCCCTTGCTGGAATGCGTAAATGGGTGAGTATAGAAATTCATAGCAAACTGTCAAGGGATTTTAACCACAAGGTCAAGCCGGCTCAAAATCAACGCTCCCGTGCTTCAGAACGGAGTATTTGAAGCGTCTATTTTTCTATCAAGTGTTTGACGCGGTGCAAAAATAAAGCGAAAATAAAAATTATAACCTGGCCACAATTTGGACAATCAGGTCTTCTGCAATTTCCGAAAAAACCTTACGCCAGGCATTTCTAGTGAATGTGCCATCGCCAAATGATACTTCCTTCTGAGCCTCAACTGTGGCAATGATATGACCATCTTTTATTACATCGCATTTAACGACCAGATCGGTATTCCCCCACATCGGCAACGCCCAACGGTACCAGGCGCTTCCCTTTTTGTATTGCAGAATTTGTGCCTCTATTTTGTACGGAGCGTAGGCGGCTTCTCCCGGCCACAGCATGCCTCGCCTTTTCAGGGAATCATCGAGGGAGCTCCACAGCATCCCGATCACATCCACGTCAAACAGCTCAGCGGTGCTGTTGGAGACATCGACAACTCTCATTTTAATGTTCGGCATCTGCCGGTACGAGCCCTCAGTCTCTTCAGGAGTCGAACCGCACGCCCACAGAGAAACGGACAAAAAAACCACAGCCAAACAGCAAATCAATCTTCTCATATACTATCTACCTTTCTCTAAAATGGCCGGCTTCCAGCCTGAAAAATGGAATGGCAGCTTTCGCGTTGCGCCATAGTGCCAGAAGGTTAACCGCAGAGCAAGTTTCCAGTTAATCTTACGAGAAGTTTTTCCAGCGGAAATGGTTGCCAAACTTATTTGAACGACGAATTTGTCATCCTTGAGTTTAAGAGGCTTGTGTGTTATCCGATACTCGCATTTTCCAAAGAAAGCATTAAATATCGAATCCGGAACAAAGGGATTTGCTGAAAGAATCGACAGAAGGAGCATGAGGTTCATGGAACCAGTAATCACTCGATTTCCCCCCAGTCCTACGGGTTACCTTCACATCGGCGGCGCTCGCACAGCTTTGTTCAACTGGCTTTTTGCCCGTCATTACAAAGGGCAGTTCATTTTAAGGATCGAAGACACGGATTTGGCTCGATCAACGGATGAGTCCATAAAGGCCATTCTCGATGCCATGGAATGGCTGTCCCTCGATTGGGACCAGGGTCCCTTTTATCAAACGAAACGTTTGGCAGTTTACCAGGAGTATCTGCAGAAACTGCTTGATAATGGCTCGGCTTATTACTGCGACTGTACGCCGGATGATTTGGACAAGCGCAGAAAAGAGGCAATGGCCTCCGGCCGCAAGCCGAAATATGACGGCATGTGCCGCAGTCGAGGGCTTGGTCCAGGCGCGAATCGAGTGATCCGTTTCCGCTCCCCCGATTTTGGAGCGACGGTCTTGAACGACCTCATCAAGGGTCCGATTTTTTTTGAGAACTCCGAATTGGACGATCTTGTGATCCAAAAAAGTGACGGCATACCGACTTACAACTTCGCCGTGGTCATCGATGATATTACTATGAATATCAGTCACGTTATCCGTGGCGACGATCACGTCAACAACACCCCACGACAGATTCTTATATACCAGGCGCTTGGCGTCGAACTGCCTCATTTTGCCCACGTCCCCATGATCTTGGGCCAGGATCGAACGAGAATGTCCAAGCGACATGGAGCAACATCGGTGATGGCTTACAAGGAAATGGGCTATCTGCCGGAAGCTCTGGTCAACTATTTGGTTCGGTTGGGATGGTCCCATGGAGACCAGGAGATTTTCAGTCGGGAAGAGCTCATTGAGAAATTCAGTCTCGAAAATGTCGGCAAGTCGGCGGGTGTTTTCGATCCTGAAAAGCTACTTTGGTTGAATACCCACTACCTCAAAGAGAAAAAGCCTGAAGAGTTAGTCACTCTTCTGGAGCCCTTTCTGGTGTCCCTCGACTATCCTGAAAAGCCAGGGGATTACCTGGCCAAGGCGGTGCGGACATTGCAACCGCGCGTTCGCACGTTGCTTGAACTGGCCGAGTCGATGAAGTTTTACATGATGGATACGGTTGAATATGACCCGGCTGCTGCAAAGAAGTTTTTGACTCCCGCGGTCAAAGAAGCTTTTTTGAAACTGATGACGGCTTTGGAACAGTTGGAAATCTTCGATGAGGCTAATCTGGAGCGGGTTTTCAAACAGATTGTGGTGGATGAGCTACATCTAAAATTAGGCAAGGTCGCTCAACCCGTGAGGGTGTCTTTGACCGGGATGACAGCCAGTCCGGGGCTTTTTGAAGTCATCGACGTATTGGGAAAAGATGCGGTACTGAAACGCATGAGAGTAGCTCTGGATTATATTGGCTGAGAATAAATTCGCAACAGTGGATAAAAATGCTAAAATTATTATTACATCTTTTGAGCGCAGCTCAGATATTTCGTTCAATGGATCGATAAAAACCGGTACCGCTGAGACTTCAATCGATGGGGACTAGAGAGACCACCCAATATTCAAGAGGGTTTCTGCGCGATCTGCCGCTCAGATACCGGCTGAGTATTCCCTTCCTGTTCCTTGCTTTTTTTGGCACTTTCTCTCTCGTCGCCCTTGCCATCCTGAGCCAGAACGAACTAATCCGGCAGCAAGAACGTGAGCGACTGTTCGGGTACTACCGGGCATTTGAGCACAACATGCAATTGGAGGGACGCTGGGCAGTCAGCCTGGCATCCAACTTCACCCGCAACCCTGAAGTTGCTCGTGCATTAGCCCAAAGAGACCGTCTTCGTTTGATCAAGCTGTGTTATCCCGCTTTCGTCTTCATGAAGAAGAACTACGGCATAAGCCAGTTCAATTTTCATGTGCTGCCGCCCAGAATGTTTTTGCGCCTGCATCGGCTTTATGAATTTGGCGATGACTTGAGCTATCGCAAGACCATTGCAGACACTGTTTCGGTGACTGAAGAGACGTACGGCCTGGAGGCAGGCCTTACCGGCTACGGCATCCGCGGAGTCGCGCCGGTTTTCTATCAAGGGAAGCTGGTAGGAACTAGCGAAATCGGTTTCAGTTTCGGGCCGGCATTTCTCGAGCAGCTTAAAGATCAATTTGGAATAGAAGCTTCTTTCCTGGTCCCAAACAAAGAAGGCGGCGGCTTTCACAGTTTTGCCACCACCTTTCCGAAATCCTTCGAACGTAATGATTCTATTTACAATGAGGTGTTCCGAACGGGAGAGACTCAGCTCCTGCTCCATCAGATTTCCGGCAGGCCTTATGCCACCCTGGTCGGCATCGTGCAGGATTATGAGCACAAAACAGTGGCGCTGGTCGAGCTGTGCGTGAGCCGTGCTCAGACTCTGGATTTGATCGATCGATATCGGCAGTTGATGCTCGGCATCGGAATCATCGGGATGCTTCTTTCGGTTGGCGGTATATTTATCATCAGCAGCTATTTCACTCGACCCATCGCGAAAATGGTGGCTCTTGCCAGAGAAATCGCTCTTGGCCGACAGGTGAAGCGTTTGGATGTTTTCCCTTCTGGAGAGCTTGGACATCTGGCGGTTGCATTGGACGACATGCTCACCGCTCTGAACAAATCTCGGGAAGAAATTCAAAATTACACTGACAACCTCGAGCATATGGTTCATTTGCGCACCCGCGCGTTGCGCGAATCCGAAGAGAAATATCGAACTCTGGTGGAAAACGTTCCCTTGGTCGTTTATCGTCTGCTGGGGGACGGCAAGACCATATTCATCAACCATTTCATTGAAGAGCTCACCGGACTTAGCGTCAGACAGGTGCTGGAGCAGGAAAATTTCTGGAAGGAGAAAGTCTGGCAGGAAGACCGCGACCGTATCTGGCCCTTAATGGATCGCTGCCTGGCGGAAGGCAAAGAGTTCAAGGCGGAATACCGCATCCGACACGTCAATGGCAAGCTCATATTTGTTCAGGGACACGCTTTGCCCATCCTCGATGAAAAAGGCAATGTCGAAACGGTCGATGGATTTCTGGTTAATATCACCGATCGGCATCGTCTCCAGCAACAAATCATTCAAACGGAAGAACTGCGGACTTTAAGCGAAGTTTCTGCTCGCCTGGCACATGAAATAAGAAATCCCCTTGTCGCCGCCGGCGGTTTTGCCCGAAGGTTGCTCCAGTCTCTCCCGGAGATGGATCCCAATCGCGAAAAAGTACAGATCATTGTCCAGGAAGTGGCACGATTAGAGAAAATTCTCGAAAAAACTCTGGCCTATCTGAAGCCTTTTGAAGTCGTGCGGGACAGATTCTCCCTCAACGACCTTCTCAGGCAGGTCATGGGAGAGCAAGAAAACATTTGCCGCGAATACTCGATAAAGCTCGAATTGGACCTGGCACCCAGCCTGCCCCCGGTTTCACTGGACCAAATCCTTTTTAAGAAAGTGCTCGAAAGCCTGACCAGAGCACTACTCGATTACTCTCAACCGGGCGGTGAAATGCAGGTGCGCACTTACCCCGGTGAACACGCGGTTCACTTGGAAATGGTGGTCAGGGTAGCGCAAGTTTCCCAAGACGACATAGAGCATTTTTTTTACCCTTTTACCACTCGGCTTGATCCATCCAAAACACTCGATCTTCCTCTGGCTAAGATGATCATTCATAAACACAAGGGACTGATCCATTTGCGGAAGATAAACACTGACAAACTGTCATTGACTATCAGCTTTCCCCATTAGACCATCATCACAACTCATCATTGACAACAGCAGAAGGTGGGGAATAGAACTGATACGCGCAAACTTGCTGACGATGGAATGTCCATCACATTAGAACACTTTAATTCTTAGCTGACCTATTTTTGGAGAGGAAACCGATGGAAATCAAAATGCAGGTTGCAGAGCAATCTCAAAGACGTGCGAAACCAAAGGACGAGAGCAAGCTGATATTCGGAAAAACATTCAGTGATCATATGTTTATGATGGACTACCGTTCGAGTCAGGGTTGGCATAACAGCCGCATACAGCCTTACCAGGATCTGTGTCTGGATCCGGCTGCCATGGTGCTGCATTACGGCCAGGGTATCTTTGAAGGATTGAAAGCTTATCGATGCCGCGATGGAAGGATTTTGCTGTTTAGACCGGAAAAGAACTGGGAAAGGTTCAACCGCTCCGCACGCCGCATGTGCATGCCGGAAATCGATCTACAAACGCAGTTGAAAGCCTTTGAGAGCCTACTGAGGTTGGATGTGGACTGGATCCCACACAGCGTTGGCTCATCCCTTTATATCCGGCCGACTATGATTGCCAGCGAACCGGCCTTGGGCGTTCGTCCTGCCAACGAATACCTCTATTTCATCATAACCGGCCCGGTTGCCGCCTATTATGCCGAAGGCTTCAACCCGATCAAGATCTATGTTTCCGACGAATTTATCCGCGCAGTGCGGGGAGGCGTGGGCGAGGCCAAGACAATGGCCAATTACGCCGCCAGCCTCTATGCGGCGGAAGCGGCCAAGAAAAAAGGCTTTACCCAGGTGTTGTGGCTCGATGGCATAGAACGCCAATATGTGGAAGAAGTCGGTACGATGAATATCTTCTTCCGAATTGACGATGAGCTGGTTACTCCCCCCCTCACCGGCTCCATTCTTCCCGGCGTAACCAGGGACTCAGTGATCCAACTGGCTCGCCACTGGGGCATCAAGGTGACTGAAAGGCTGATCACTATAACCGAGGTGATTGAGAATATAAAATCCGGAAACATCAAAGAGATATTCGGCACCGGCACAGCCGCCGTAATTTCACCAGTGGGTGAGATCAGCTATAAAGGGCAACCCCATCAGATTCAGGATGGCGGAGTAGGAGAATGGTCCCAGCGGATTTACGATGAAATCGTTTCCATTCAATACGGTGAAAAGGTTGATCCTTTCGATTGGATTCGTGAGATAAAAATCTAGCGCGACGGCCGCTGAGGAGAGATTGGACAGGAGCAAAAATTATACTTGTCGAATCTTGAATTCGGAAACTGCGTGATTAGCTTGTTTTTGAGGTTGACACAATGTCGCCTTCTCCTAACCCCTCCTGGCCCTGCTTAACTACCCCCCTCCAGTTAAGCGGGGCCAACTTTTTAGAGCATCACTTGCTGAACTGAAATGATGTTAGGGTGCTTCTGCAGGGCATCCAGAGCTTCCGACGGAGCCTCGTTATCCAACCGAATGATGGCGATGGCCCTGTCTCTTTCAGGCGTTCTCGCAAGATGCATGTTGGCTATGTTTACCTCATAATTTCCGAGAGTCGAGCCGATAAAGCCTATGGTGCCCGGTTTGTCCCAATTCTGGATCAGCAGGTTGATGCCTTCCAGCTCTGATTCCAATCGATAATCGTTCAGCCATACCAGGCGGATCTCGTTTCCTGGAAAAACCGTTCCCGCCGCCGAAGACTCACCCTTCCGCCCCTTCACTCTCACAGTTATAAGCCCGGTGTATCCCCTCTTTTCCGAAGTGGTGGAAGTCACCAGTTGAATGCGTCGCTCCTGAAGAAGCAACGGAGCATTCACCAGATTGACCTTCTCGGCCAAAATGGGATCGAGCAAGCCCTTGATTGCTGTCTGAGTAAGCGGCTCCAAAGAGACTTCCTCGAACACTTCGCCGTTGTACTCAATTTCCAGCCTGCTGATTGGCGAGCAGAGTTGCCCCTGCAATCTTCCCAACTGTTCCGCCAAGATCAGATAAGGACGTATTTTTTCATAGTCTTTGCGGCGCATAGATGGAAAATTCACGGCATTGCGAATAATGCCATACTGCAAGTAATCTAGAATTTGTGAAGCAATAGCTCGGGCGACATTGGCCTGAGCCTGAAAACTGGATGCGCCCAAATGCGGCGTGAAAATGACATTTTGCAGCTGAAGCAGCGCGCTCTCTTTGGGAGGCTCTTGCTCGAACACATCCAATGCCGCTCCGGCGACATGCTCTTTGATCAGAAACTGGTATAACGCTTCCTCGTCAATCAATCCGCCCCGTGCACAATTGATGATCCGAACGCCGGGCTTGGTTTTGGCAAGGTTTTCATAATTGAGGACGTGCTTAGTTTCGGGGGTCAGCGGAGTATGAACGGTGATGAAATCGGATCGACTCAGCAGTTCGTCCAGGGAGACCCACTCCACACCCAAAATGGCTGCAGCTTCGGGAATAATATAGGGATCGTATCCCAGCACTTCCATTTTCATTCCAATCGCCCTGTCCGCAACAACGGAGCCTATTTTGCCCAGACCGATAACTCCCAGGGTTTGTTGATACAGCTCGGTCCCCATAAAGCTCTTTTTTTCCCACAAACCGTCTCGCATGGATCGGGTTGCCTGCGGTATATGCCTGGCCAATGCAAGCATCAACGCCAGGGTGTGCTCTGCGGCAGCAGTAGCGTTTGCGCCGGGTGTATTCATCACCAGAATGCCGCGCGCACTTGCGGCCTGGACATCGATGTTATCCACCCCGGTGCCGGCCCGCCCGATTACCTTCAGCTGTTTGGCATTCTGCAGAAGATCTTCGGTCACACGGGTCCTGCTTCGCACCACCATAGCAGAGTAATCAGGCAGTATTTGCTTGATTTCATCGGCTGAGATCTGGTCCGGGACATCAACCTGAATATCTTCCGCCGACTGCAAAAGGGAAATTCCGGCCTCATGCATGCCGTCACAGATCAGCACTTTCATATTATCCAATTCCTTCCTTAACCTAGATAAGCCTTGCGAATCTCGGCGTCCTCGGCAAGATCTTCCGCCGCCCCCTGGATGACGATCCGTCCCGCTTCCATGACATAAGCGCGGTGAGCATACTTCAATGCAAGATGGGCATTCTGCTCGACCAGAAGAATGGTGGCTCCGACTTCGTTGAGCTGCTTCAAAACCCGGAACAACTCCTGCATAAGAAGTGGAGCGAGTCCCATCGAAGGCTCGTCCAACAATATGAAGCGCACGCCGCTCATGAACGCCCTGCCCATGGCCAGCATTTGTTGCTCCCCGCCGCTCAGGGTATCGCCGCGCTGGTGTTTCCGATCGGCCAGACGCGGAAACAACGAGAACACCCGTTCATAATCACGGAGCATCTGATCCTGATCCTTGCGGGCATAGGTAGCCAGTTTAAGATTTTCATAAACTGTCAGGTTGCCGAAAATGTGACGTCCTTCCGGGACGAGCCCGATTCCGTATTTGGCAACGATTGCATGGGCAGGCACCGGGAGCAAGTCCTCCCCTTTATAGCTGATCCGCCCCTTGGTAACAACCGGACCTTCCGGCGGAACCAGCCGCATAATACTCATCAGGGTGGTCGATTTTCCGGCTCCATTGGCTCCCAGCAGGGCCACGATCTCGCCCTCCTTCACCCGGAAGGAGATGCCATGCAAAGCCTCAATGTTGCCATAGCGTACGTGCAGATTATCAATTTCAAGCATGGGCTGAATCCGCATCTCCAAGATAGGCCTGGATAACTCGCCGGTTCTGCCTGACCTGTTCCGGAGTACCACGGGCAATGGTCTCTCCAAAATCCAATACTTCTATCCATTCACAAATGTTCATCACAACCCGCATGTGATGCTCAATCAGCCAAATGGTCAACGCAAACTCATCTCTTATCCAGCGGATCAGCTCGATCAGCTGGTCCACTTCTCCCGGATTCATCCCAGCTGCGGGCTCATCCAGCAGCAGCAGCTTAGGGCGAATGCAAAGGGCCCGACCGATTTCCACCCGTCGTTGCAGACCGTATGGTAAGTTCTTCGGCAGCTCGTCCGAGTAATGGCGCATGCCGAGAATTTCAAGGATTTCTTCCGCAGTCTTGTGCACCCGCTTTTCGCTGGCGAGATATTTGCGAGTTTGAAAGATCGGTCCGAGCAGCCCGTAGCCGAGTTGATAGTGCTGTGAAATACAAAGGTTTTCAAATACCGTCAAGGTGTTCCACAAACGAATGTTCTGGAAGGTGCGGGCCATTCCCAATGCGGTCACCTCATGCGGGCGAAGCCCGTTGATCTTCTTGCCTTGAAAACAGATTTCTCCCTCGGACGGCTGGTAAAAACCACTCACCAGATTGAAGACAGTGGTCTTGCCGGCGCCGTTGGGGCCGATCAGCCCGAGCAGTTCTCCCCCTTCCAGCTTTAAATCGAAATTGTAAACAGCTCGCAGCCCGACGAAATAATGAGTGAGATTTTTAATTTCCAGCACCGCCATCGTTACGCCCGCCTCCCCTGTGGAGCAAGCATCCGACGCAAGCGGGGAAACACATCGGTAAGTTCACGATTACCTAAAAGTCCCTCCGGTCTGAACAGCATCAAGAGAATCAGCAGTAGAGGAATCACCACCCATTTTGCCACCTGCAGCGGACGAAACAGCTCCAGAATGACCGTGAAGCCAATTGCACTCAGAACAGAGCCGCTTAAAGATCCCATACCGCCTAGGTAAACCATCACCATGATCTCGGTTGATTTCATAATGGTAAAGGTCCCCGGATTGATATAGCCCAAAATGTGGGCGAACAGCCCTCCGGCCACGCCTGCAAGCCCCGAGGAAAGCATAAAAGCGGTCATCTTTATGCGGCGGGTATCGACGCTCATGATTTCCGCAGCAATTTCGTCATCGCGGATGGCTACAACACCCTTTCCATAAGTGGAATTCACGAATCGATAAATAATCCACACCGATAATCCGGTAACCGCAAATACCCAAATCATTATCCAGGGGATGTCGGCGATGGCCTGCATGGCATTGACTACGCTGCGCATTCCCATGAACCCGCGGGCGCCTCCTATTCCCTGAATGTTCTCGATCGAGCTCTTCACGATATAATTTACAGCCAAGGTGATGATTGCGAGATAATCGCCCCGTGTCTTGAACGATGGAACGGCAACCAGCAAGCCTACCAGCGCCGCCCCAATTCCTCCCATCAACAGAGTCACGGGGAACAGATAGAGTACACTGGACGGGGGCAATACGGCCGCTCCGAACACTCTATCGGAAGTAAACAGCCACACATTGAGTACGGAAGTGATGTACGCTCCGACGGCCATGAAGCCAGCATGGCCCACTGAAAACTCTCCCATGTAGCCATTCACCAGGTTCAGGGAGGTGGATAGAATGATATTGACTCCCATAAACATGATGATCAACTGCAGATAAGCATTCAGCAAATTGCTCTCGACGGCAACGAGGATCAGCAGGCAAAGCAGAGCATAAAGCAGGTGAGGAACGAATCGTCGCATGTTTTTATCCTGAACCTCAAATCTTTGTAGCGCGGGCCACGCCGAAAATCCCGGTGGGTCTGATGCTCAGAAAGACAAGCAGAATACTGAACGCAATAAGGTCCCGCAAAGTGGACGGGAAAAAGGCTGCCACGAAAATCTCCACGAATCCAAGCAAAAAGCCGCCGGCAAAAGCTCCGCGGATTTCCCCTATCCCGCCGATTACGGCTGCGATGAAGGCCTTCCAGCCGACCAGGGCGCCCATATATGGCTCCAATACAGGATAAGCGGTGGCGAACAGCACTCCCGCCAAGGCGGCCATCGCCGAGCCAAGGGCGAAAGTGAATACGATCACCGTATCGACGGGAATACCCATCAGCGGCACCGCCATTCGATCGTAGGATATGGCGCGCATGGCCATACCCAGCTTGGTTTTGCGCACGATCGCCTCGAGCAGCAGAAACACCCCGATGGTTGTCAGAATGACCAGGATCTTGACATCACTGAACGTGATCTCACCAATCGAGTAGACGGTATTGGACAGCAATTGCGGGAAGTTGCGCCGGCTTGCTCCCAGCAGAGCAAGATTGCCGTTTTCAAGAATGAGCCCACACATCAACGCGGTAATGACAACATAGAGCCTATTTGCCCCTTTGCGGCGAAGAGGCCGGTAGGCTACCCGCTCCAGAGTCACACCGGCAAATGCTGTCAGCACCATGGTCAGCAGCAGGGTCACCACAAAAATCATTGGGGGCGGAAGTGCAAACGGAAGGGCGAAAGCGTACTGCCCCAGGAACAAGGTCGCCAGGAAAAAACCGATGTATGCACCCACCATGAAGATATCGCCGTGTGCGAAGTTGATGAGCAGCAGCACTCCATATACCAGCGTGTAGCCCAAAGCGATGAGAGCATAAAAGCTTCCCCACTGGAGAGCATTCAAAAGATTTTGAATCAACATCTCAAAATTCAACACCACCTCCCATTGGCGGCACCACATGGAAAGGCGGGAAGCAATTCCCGCCTTTGGATGTTCTCAACTAACACTGCAGCGATTCAAGGATTTAGGGACAAACCGATTTGAAGAACTCGAACTCGCCTTTATCACTGATCTTAACGATAACAGCACACTTTGTCGGATCACCCTCCGGAGTAAAGGTCATCTTGCCCGTAATGCCTTCAAAATCTTTAATTTTCCCAAGCTGATCCTTTATGGCATCCCGGTCTTTTTCAATATTTCCAGTCAGGCCGTTGGTATTTTTGATGGCATCGAGCAGCAGACGCGTGGCATCCCATGTGAGAGCAGCCACGTCATCAGGCACGTACCCGTATTTGCTGTTATATTGGTCGATGAACTCCTTGGTGGCACCTTCGGCCCCTGCGGCGGCATAGTGGGTACTAAAAAAATAGCCGTAGCAGGCTTCACCGCAGAGCTTCATGAGCTCCGCAGAGCCCCAGCTATCGCTACCCATGATCGGTTTCTTCCATCCCAGCTCTTGGGCCTGCTTAACGACCAGGGGCACTTCATCGTAGTATTGGGGCAGGAAAAGAATGTCCGCACCGGATTTTACGATGTTAGTAAGCTGAGCACTGAAGTCGCGATCCTTAGTGGTGAAGGTCTCGAATGCTACTACTGAACCGGGGCCATGAATCTTCTCGAAGGCCGCCTTAAAGTACTCGGCCAATCCCTTGGGATAATCACTTGCTATATCGTAGAGCACGGCCGCTTTTTTGGCACCGAATTCCTGGGTCACAAAATTGGCTGCTACAGGTCCTTGGAAAGGATCCAAAAAACATGCCCTGAACACATAAGGCCGATCCAAAGTGGTCTGAGGATTGGTTGACCAGGGTGAAATCATGGGGGTCTTGAAGCTGTTGCAGATTTCACCGGCCGGGACAGCTTGCTTGCTCGCTTGCGGTCCAATTACGGCAAGGACTTGATCCTGGGTAATGAGCTTCAACGCCGCTGCTGTTGCAGATTCAGCCTTGGACTCATTGTCTTCATAAATAAATTCCAGCTGGTAGGTCTTGTCTCCCACACTGACTCCACCCGCACCGTTGATCTGCTCTTTAAGCATTTCGGCGGCATATTTGGAGCTCTCTCCCACCTGAGGAATATCGCCGGTGAGGGGAATATCAAAACCAACTTTTATGGTCTCCGCGCTCCAGGAAAAGGGTGAAGAAAAAACTGTTACCAGGACCACCAACGCCATGGTCAGCACTGATCTTCGCATAATCCAAGCCTCCTTTGTAGTAACTCAGCCATACACCCAAACAACCTCACCAGCCGGGCCCAACAGGCCGCGCAGGAAACAGAATCCTCTGCTTCCTCAAAGTATGGGCAAATTCAAGCCCCTTACTTGCATGGGATAACGCGAGCGAAGCACTGATAAACAATCGAATGGGAAAGGATGAAGTGTCCTTACAACACAAAAAGGACCCGGTGTCAATCTTGATTCAGCTGCTCAACTCTCAACTGTTTGTGTCAGATAAAGATTTCAATCTGTTCGCTATCATCGCAGTACTCGACTTTGAAACATTGTTTCTCAATGAGCCTCAAGCAGGCATCCACGGCATCGGCGCAATAGCGAGTAGCGCGGTACTTAGAGATTTCCTGGAGTGCCATGTCGATGCCCAGAGCAGGTCGATAAGGTCGATGAGAAGCCATGGTCTCAACTACATCGGCCACCGCCAGGATCTTCGCCTCCAGCAGAATCTCGGCGTCCAATAGTCCTTGCGGATAACCCGAGCCATCGATCCTCTCATGATGCTGAAATACAGCCGCAGCAACCGGCCACGGAAACTCCACATTTTTCAGAATATCGTAGCCCACCCTAGGATGCTGCTCGATTATGCGGCATTCCAGCTCGGAAAGCTTGGACGGCTTGGCGAGAATCTCGGCGGGGACCGAGACTTTGCCAATGTCATGAATGAGTCCGGCTACATGAATACCATCGATTAGATCCTCGCTGAGGCCCATCTCGCGGGCGATTGCACAGGCCAGTTTGGCCACCCGCACTTGGTGGCCGGCAGTGTACGGGTCGCGCATTTCGACCGCGGAGCCTAAAGCGTTAACCGTCTCTTGAAGGGTTCGGCCCAGCTTTGCATAAGCCTGTTTGAGCTCTTCATTGGCCCGTTCAAGCTCATTCAAAGTTCGTTTTTCCCTTTCAATACGTTCCAGTTTAGCCTTGAGCTCACCCAATTCGAAAGGCTTACCAAGATAATCCGCGGCCCCTGCATCTATGATGTCCTCGTACCGGTATTCACTCGCAAACCCGGTCATGATGATGAAGCTCAAGGATGGATAAATCTTTTGGGCTTCCTTCATCAATTGCACGCCGTCCGTGTCTTCCATACGAAGGTCTGAAATGACCAGATCGAAGCTCCTTCGGGCCAATTCTTGCATAGCCTCAGACGCATCGGAGGAAGCTTCACAGCTATAGCCCATTACCGTTAGGGCTTTCTCGAGCATCTGTCGGCAAGACTCTTCGTCATCAACTATCAGCACGTTTCGAAGGAGCATTCTGTCGCTCACGATCTGCAAAAATCCCTGAAGAATAGTTCGGCAAAGAGGACCGATCTGATCGTTCACCTTCTCTTCAGAGCGGGCAAATCCAATCAGCTTGACTTCTCGAAAAAAGCTCAGCCCATACCCAGAACAGTCCTCATTAGTCCCTCTTTGGCCTAATTTTAGATGTGCTTCATTCTAAGCGCTTTTTTCATCTAAATCTACGATGAAAGTACAGAAGGCTCGTTCGAAAATCGTTAGCAGTCTAATATTGTGCCAACGAAATGGCGCATCCTTGACAGGAATGGGAACGATCGAGACAAGGGCGCTTTAGCGTTGGCCGGCCTTCGCATCTGCCCTGCTCAGAGCGCAGCAATGCCGATTGACTTGCCGGCGTCGCTTCAACTAATATGATTGGTTATGGAAAACCGGCTATCAAGCCGTGATGCAGCAAAAAGAAATATTCGGACAGGGGTGGCAGGAAGCAACAGCCATGATATTCGGAATCAGAACAAAGCTCTTCTTATGGTATTTAATTCTTCTATCGATTTTTTACGGCACTATTTTCGCGCTGCTCATGCAAGTCAGCCAAATCATGCAGACATCGGAGACAATGGTGAACCGAAATGTGCAGATATCGGCTTCCAAGAAAATGATCGAGAGTCTGTTATCCATGGAGGAAAACGAAAAAAAGTACTCGATTTTGAACAAAAAAGAATATAAAGACTACTTCGCCGCAGCCCAGAACGAATTCGAGAACAACCTCACGAAGGTTCTGCAACTCGCTCTGGACGAGAATAGTACAGATGCATCCTGGCGAGAGCTGTACCGAAATTACCGGTCACAACTGCCGAAACCGGTTACCGAGCTGGATGAAGATGCGTCGCGAAAGAACTTGTGGGTACCTGAAGCGGCGATTGATGATTGGCGCAACAGGATTTACAGGCTCTGGTCGGAGAGCGAGAAAGCGGTTGAAGCACAGATTATAGAGCTCAATCAACGTGGACGTACGGCCGTCCATTGGGGTTTCGTCGGGCTGGGCACCTCTCTAGTGGTCGGCCTTCTTGGCAGTATGTTTCTCGGCTACACGATGCACCGGCCTCTGAGAGAGCTTACCAAAGGCATTCTTTCTATCCCGCAAAGGGGGCTGAGCGAACCTATCCCGATTCTATCCAGGGATGAATTTGGCGAGCTTGCCAAAGCTTTTAATGAAATGGCGGGCCGGCTGCGCAAGGAAGAGCGCATGCGCTCGGATTTCATCTCCATGTTGAGCCATGAGATCAGAACGCCCCTCACTTCAATCCGTGAGTCGGTCAATTTGATCGCCGATGAAACAATGGGAACGATCAATGAAAAACAGAAAAGATTCCTCAATATCGCAAGTGAAGAAATCGAACGAATTACCGAGTTGTTGAATCATCTCATGCAGGTCTCCCGGATGGAGGCGGGCATAATCGAAATTCATCCCCGGCCGCTTGAGCCAGAGCCCCTGATACTTTCCAGTATTCATCGACTCTCCCCGGCAGCAGAGGCTAAGAATGTGAAAATCAGCAGCCTTGCGAGCGCCGATATTCCTTCTGTAATGGGAGACCCTGAGCACTTGCAGCAGGTGCTGCTGAATCTTTTGGGAAACGCTATCAAGTTCTCGCCTCGTGGCAGCGAGGTGCTCATCAAGGTTGAGCCCAATGCACAGCACGATGATGTCAGGTTTTCCATTTCCGACAACGGACCCGGCATTCCCGAAGAGGAGCGAATGCTCGTTTTTCAGAAATACTATCGAGCCTCCGGAATAAAGGATGAAGTCGACGGAGTCGGGTTGGGCCTCAGTATATCCAAGCATATTGTCGAGGCTCACGGTGGATTTGTGTGGGTTGAGAGCCAAGTTGGCAGAGGGAGCACGTTCGGCTTCACCATTCCGGCAGTTGGTAAGGAATAGCCAATGAAAACGAGAAACCTGTCAAGGGATTTCTTCTTGTTTTTTACATATGGGGCAATGTTTTTCGCTGTCATGAGCCTTTGCGGTTGCTCTTCAACCCCTGCTGCACGTACGCAGCTCCAGACAAAGGCCGAAACCGAGAGCGCCGAAATGAATATTCTACAAGAAGGGATAGAAGCTTTTTCGAGAGGGGATTATAATACTGCGCTTGATTTATTTGAGGCACTGAGTCGGCAAACACAAAATTCTGTCATGTTGCGTCGGACACTTTACGGGTTAGCCTGTGTCAAGCTGGCGCAGGCCCAGGAACAGAACGATCTAGAAGAGGCGCTGCTGGCGTGGCGTCGCTGGATAAATCTGAAGCCCAAAAAAACTGGCTTTGAAGATCCACTGATGATTACTCCATTCCTCGAATTTATTGCCTCCTCGCGCCTTCTTACCCAGGCAAACGATTCCGTGGACGTCGATGAAGCGCAGACCGTTGAAATCTGCAAGACAGCGCTGGACAGGAAGCAGAGAGAGGCTCTGCAGATCAAATCAAAATACGAATCCAAACAAAAAGAAGTTGAATTCCTCCGGAATCGGATTGAGAAGCTCAAAGGCCAGATCAACTCTTTGGAAAAGATCCATCTGGAAATTCAAGAAAAGAAGAAAGAGGTATCCTCCCCATGAGCATCCGCAAAGCCGAGGCTGCCGCAGACCCACAAAAGACTGTGCTGGTGGTGGATGATGACATTCATATTCTGGAGGTACTGGAAGCTCGTTTAGCATCTGCGCAGTTTAAGGTGCTAACCGCAAGCGGTGGAAAAGAAGCCCTGGAAATCCTCCACGCCACACCTGTAGACCTCATGATTTCAGATATTCGAATGCCAGGGATAGGAGGCATGGAGCTTCTCACTGAAGTTCTGGCTTTTCAACCGGACCTGCCGGTAATTCTGCTCACGGCTTACGGCAACATACCCGATGCGGTACATTCGGTTAAAGCGGGTGCGCTGGACTATATCACCAAACCGTTCGACGGCCGCGAACTGGTACGTAAGGCAATCGAAATTTCGAGCCGAAAGACAGTCGGCAAAGTAGAGGCCCGGTCTGCCGGATCTGCCAGGGCGATTCAAGACCGACCTGCGTGGGGCGGTAAAAGTGCGGTCATGAAAGAGCTGCACGATGTACTCGAGCGCATCGCCCCCAGTGATGTGAACATATTGCTGCTTGGTGAAAGCGGGGTGGGCAAGGAGCGAATCGCCCGCCTGATTCACCAGAGCGGGCCTCGCCGCGAACAGCCTTTCATTGTCGTAGACTGCGGCTCGACACCAACCGGCTTACTTGAAAGTGAGCTGTTCGGTCACGTGCGCGGATCGTTTACGCACGCCGTTCGCGACAAAAAAGGCCTGATCGAGGCTGCGGACGGCGGCACCCTGCTGCTGGATGAAGTGGGTAATATTTCTTCCGAAATGCAGGTGCGATTGCTGAGATTCCTGGAGGAGCGAAAGATTCGTAGAATTGGCGACATTAGAGAAATCCCCGTGAACTGCCGCGTGATCGCCGCGACTAACGTGGATTTACCGGCGGAAGTTGAAGCCGGCAATTTCCGGGAAGATCTATACTATCGACTGCGGGTCGTTACCATCAAGATTCCTCCTTTGCGCGAAAGAAGAGAGGACATACCCTTTCTCGCCCAACACTTCGTCGAGACATTCTGTAAAAGTCAGGGAATTCCTTTGATCAAGCTGCCGGCTGAGATCATTGAGTGGTTAAAGGCTTACCCCTGGCCCGGCAATGTCCGTGAGCTCAAAAATGCCCTGGAAGCGGGGATGGTCCTTTCGCGCGAGGGCATTTTGCGGCTTAAAGATCTGCAGCTTGCCGGTCTGCCCCTAGATCCTCCCCTACATACCGGCACGGACAGATCCACGTCGCTTTCACTCGATGAAAGTGAGCGCAATGCCATTCTCCGCGCGCTCAAAGAGGCAAGCTGGGTGCAAAAGGATGCGGCCCAGTTACTTGGAATTAGCCGGAGAGCCCTTCATTACAAAATCAAGAAATACGGAATCGACTTTTCCGGCAAGAAGTCCGGAATGGGCGATGAGGTTACCGACCACTGAAACAAACCGCCCATCTTGCACCCGAAAAAGCTTCTTTAAGGAACCAGGTTATGGACAAGCCCCTGCTCGTCTCCAGTAAAGTTACCTTTTGGCTCGGAGCTTTCTTTTTGGCCGGCTTGTATTTGGCCAGTCTTCATAGCTATCTTCTTTTCCATAGCATAGCCGAGATATTCTCCATTGTTATTGCCTGCGGCATCTTCATGGTTGCCTGGAACTCACGCCATTTGCTGGATAACAATTATCTGCTGTTTCTCGGCATAGCCTTCCTGTTTATCTCCGGGCTGGATTTGCTGCATCTGCTCGCTTACAAAGGCATGGGGGTTTTCAAGCCGGACGACGCCAATTTGCCCACCCAATTATGGATCGCGAGTCGGTATCTGCAGAGCATATCCTTTCTGATCGCACCGATATTTCTCGGTCGAAAGATAAACCTTAAATATCTATTTGCGGCATACGGATCGATACTTCTCCTGGTGCTGGCATCGCTCTTTTATTGGCGCGCCTTTCCCGCCTGTTTCGTAGAGGGAGTCGGACTGACCAGTTTCAAGGTGATCAGCGAGTATATTGTTTCTCTGATTTTCTTAGCTTCAGCGGTGGCCCTGTTTCGAAGACGGGAGGAATTCGAGCCCGATGTATTCCATCTTTTGATCGCCTCCATTGGGGTGTCCATATGCGCCGACCTGGCCTTCACGCTGTACATCGATGTATATGGCTTTGCTAACCTGCTGGGCCATTTTTTCGAAATCGTTGCCTCTTATCTCATCTACAAAGCTATTATCCAGACGGGCATCATCAGGCCCTTCAACATACTTTTCCGCAACCTGAAGCTCAGCGAGCAACAACTTTTTGCCGTATTAGAAGAGCTGCCGGCTTTCGTTTATATCCAATCGTCCGATCGTCATGTTCATTTCGTAAATCGCTATTTTCGCAACAAATTCGGCGATCCGGGCGAAAGGAAGTGCCACGAGATTCTTCATGGATCGCCCGAGCCTTGCCGGGATTGCAGGGCATTTGAGGTGTTGGCAACCAACATGCCGCAGCAAAAAGAATGGTCTCGATCCGATCGAGAAATTTATGAAATTCATGAATACCCCTTCAGGAGCGTATCTGACGACAGCGCACAAGTCTTGAAGTTTGGAATTGACATCACGGAGCGGAAGCATTCCGAAGCAATGTTGCGCAAAGCCCATGACGAACTGGAGGTGCGCGTCAACGAAAGAACAGCCGCATTGAGGATCTCATTTGAAGCTTTACAGCTCGAAATAGAGGAGCGGCAAAGAGTGGAAAACGCACTGCGCGAGTCGCAAAGAGAGCTTCAGGTTCTTTCATCCAAGCTTATGTCTGCGCAGGAAGAAGAAAGAAAGCGCATCGCCATGGAACTGCACGACAGCATCGGAGCTTCACTTGCTGCGATCAAATTCGGGGTCGAGAAGACTCTTCTCTATGATTGCAAAGACTTACCAGAAGCTTCATTGTCCTCGCTGAGGGCGATCGTGCCCGTGGTGCAAAACGCCGTTGAGGAGGTTCGTCGCATGCACTCGGGTATTTGGCCCTCTGTATTGGATGATCTCGGCCTGGCCGCCGCAATCAACTGGTTCTGCCGAAATTACCAGAGCACTTACCCGCAAATCGAAATAACCGCTAACCTCGACCTCGATGAAGAATGCCTGAGTGATGCGATGAAGATAGTAATTTACAGGATCATGCAGGAAGCGCTCAACAACGTTGCCAAACATAGCCGGGCCAATGCCGTGCGGCTCTCACTGGTGCAGGATGAGAGCAAGATCGAGCTGGTTATTGAAGACAACGGCAGTGGCTTCGATCTTCAGAACACGAGGAACAGAGCAGTCCACCAGGGCGGATTGGGGCTCTCGTCGATGAAAGAACGAGCCAGGCTTGCGGGAGGAACATTCAACATTACCTCCGCAAAGGACGCCGGCACTGTTGTTCGCGCCGCATGGCCGGTCGATCTCGGCTTAAGCGACACAGGGCAGGAAGCATTGACGACTTGCAAGCTTGCGAACCATTGATGCTTATTCGTACTCATGCGAGAAGGAACAGAAAATGACACTTACTGCTGTGATTATGGTTTTATGCGGCATCGGAGTCGGAATCGGGGCGGCCTTTACAGGGCTGGGCGGTGGCTTCTTGATGGTTCCTTTACTGCTTTTGATGGGCTACTCGGCGCAGAAGTCGGTAGGGACTTCTTTCCTGGCGATTCTCGTCATTTCCCTCTCTGCATTGATCGCTCACAACAAATTGGCCAACGTCGATTACAAGCTCGGACTGCTGCTTGGAGTCGGGGGCGTTATCGGTGCGCAGATCGGAGCCAGATTGGTGGAGCACGTATCAACGGCCAATTTCAAGAGGATCTTTTCCGTTGTACTTATCACGTTGGCCGCCTATCTTCTATTCAAGAAATAGTATCAGCTTCGGGATTTCGCAGAGCACTGCAGCATGGAAAGTAGTTCATGGCACGAGACCGCACCTCATTGTTTGAGAAACCTGTGGAGTTGTTGACTCAGCAGGAGGCCGAGGCCGAGTTGGCCGAGCTCGCCCAGCTGATAGCTCACCACGATAAGCTGTACTATGAAGAGGACCAGCCGGAAATCGACGATGCCCGCTATGATGCGCTCCGTCAACGCAATGACGCAATTGAGGTGCGGTTTCCCGAATTGATTCGATCCGACGGTCCGTCGCGACGGATCGGAGCAGCGCCGGCAACGGGCTTCAAGAAAGTGCAGCATGCGGTGCCCATGCTCTCCCTGAACAACGCCTTCTCGGAACAAGACATCGCTGATTGGCTCGACGGCATCCGCAATTTCCTTCTGGAGCTAAAGGACTCCTCGGTACCGATTGAAATCGTCTGTGAACCGAAGATTGACGGGGTATCGCTCGGGATACGCTATGAGCACGGTGAGCTCAAATTCGCTGCCACGCGCGGCAATGGCCTGGAGGGAGAAGATGTCACCGTCAACGTCAGGACAATCGACGAAATCCCGCATCGCCTGCATGGAAAGAGATGGCCGGATGTGCTCGAAGTGCGCGGCGAAATTTATATGAATGATGAGGATTTCCTGAAGCTCAATGCGCAGCAGGAGCAAGCGGGCGGAAAGATTTTTGCCAACCCGCGAAACGCGGCGGCCGGAAGCTTGCGTCAGCTTGATGCAAGCGTAACCGCCTCACGCCCATTGCGCTTTTTCGCCTATACCTGGGGTGACATGTCTGGGCCGTTTGCCGATAGCCAATGGGAGGCGCGATACAAAATAAGAGATTGGGGATTTCACATCAATGAACCTTCACGACTGGTCGAGATAACCGAGCAAGAGCTGAGCGAACTGATCGACTACTACGACGATCTGCAGCTGCAGCGTTCGGAATTAGGCTTCTCCATTGATGGAACGGTCCTCAAGATCAACCGCTTGGACTGGCAGTCCCGACTCGGGTTCGTGAGTCGTTCTCCGCGCTGGGCAATCGCTTGGAAATTCCCTCCCGAGCAGGCTCTCACCGTTATTGAATCGATCCAATGCCAGGTGGGGAGAACCGGAAAAATAACTCCTGTAGCCTTCCTGAAGCCCATCAATGTCGGCGGCGTGCTCGTCCAACGGGCGACTCTCCATAACGAGGATGAGATCGCACGAAAAGATATCCGGATCGGCGACACGGTGATTATTCAACGGGCCGGCGATGTTATCCCCCAAGTTCTTGCTGTTGTGAAAGAGAAGCGTCCCGCATTCAGTAAACCCTACAAGCTTCCCGACAAATGCCCGGTGTGTGAAAGTCTGCTGGAGCGCAAAGAAGGTGAAGCGGATACCTTTTGCACCGGCGGGCTGGTCTGTTACGCCCAGGTGGTTGAGCGCTTGAAGCATTTTGTCTCGCGCGACGCGTTCGACATCGAAGGTCTGGGCGGCAAGAACATCGAGCTCTTTCACAGCAAGGGCTTGATCAATACACCCGTCGATATTTTTACCCTGCAAGCACGCGATGGGCAGACATTACCGCCGCTGCAGGCATGGGAAGGCTGGGGGGAAGTCTCTGCGCGCAAGCTTTTTGATGCGATTCAACGGGCCTCCACCATTTCGCTCGATCGCTTTATTTACGCACTCGGCATTCGCCAGGTGGGGCAGGCCACCGCCCGCCTGCTGGCACGCAAGTATGTAAGCCTCGATCACTGGCGCCAATCCATGGAGGCTGCCCAGAATAGGGATTCCGATGCCTATGCCGAGCTCCTCTCCATCAACGGTATCGGCGCCAGCATTGTCGAGGACCTGATCCATTTTATGCTGGAACCGCACAACCGAGAGATTCTCGATGAGCTCACCGGCGCAGGGCCGGGAAGGAGTGCGCTGGTTAGAGTGAACGATTTTGAGGGGCCGGCGGGCTCCTCACCGGTGGCGGGTAAAACCGTCGTCTTCACCGGCACCCTGGAAACCATGACCCGCAATGAAGCCAAGGCGCGGGCAGAGGCTCTGGGCGCCAATGTTTCCGGTTCCGTATCCAGGAAAACCGATTACGTGGTTGCCGGACCGGGCGCCGGATCCAAAGAAAAGAAGGCGAGAGAGCTCGGATTGACGATCCTCAGCGAACAGCAATGGCTTGATTTGATTCTTTCCAGTGACGAAGCCGAGGCGAGCTGAAGCCGCC
>Ga0209164_1001894_pt1 | contig 24472 bp, 17 predicted proteins | sample MTBNYHSulfiMetaG_FD_187458 | JGI IMG/M metagenome (GOLD analysis project Ga0209164, IMG submission 187458) | Enrichment culture microbial communities from rom New York Harbor, USA that are MTBE-degrading - MTBE-NYH (New York Harbor Sulfidogenic)... | ecosystem: Environmental > Aquatic > Marine >... | reverse complement strand
ACCACGAACTGACCGACATTCAGCGCGTTGGAGTCGGCCAACTGAAGCGGCTGCGGAAGATCCTCCCGTGCCACTTTGATCACAGCGAGATCGGTCGAAGGATCGAGTCCGACGATCTCCGCGGAGCAGCATTCGATCTGATCAAACGAAACGGTGATCTCGTCTGCGCCCTCGACGACGTGGAAGTTCGTGACGATATGCCCCTCGGCGTCGAACAGGAATCCCGATCCGCTGCCTTCGACCGGCACAGGCTGCATGAAGACATTCTCGGCAGTCCCGCGCACGGCGATGTGGACGACCGCTGGTGCCGCCGACTCGAACACGCCCATGACCGCATCCTGCAATCCCAGGCTCTGATCTGAGCCGGATGCACAGAAGCCGATAGCCAAGGCAAGTGCCGCGACACTCCACTTCCATCCACTCATCGTTCCCTCCTTCATCCGTACGAGCGCATCGTAGGTCGGCAAGGATGCCGCGAGCAAGTGATGGAGGCCCCGTGCAGGGCAAAGCGCCCGGCTGATGGGTCGATCGCATCGACGACGAGGACCGTCGTCTAGGTCTCATCGGCAGGCGCCTTCTTTCCATGACTGCGGTCAATGAAGCGGCCGCATATGCCCTGCGGGGTTGCGCTCGCACAACAGCCGGGTCGGGAGCCGGACTGCCACAGCTCCTCCGACGTCGATCTCCCTGGATCCGACGGGCCACGCCGAGCACGGCCAGCGCGAGCATTTGGCGTGGGCCGTGGATTGCGGCAGACTGGTGGCCAGGAGGTTCATGATGGCTGCTTCCCTTCGATGGATCTTGATTCTCGGATGCCTGCTGGTCTTCGTCTCCCAGTCTGCGCTCGCGCACAAGCCCGCGTCGATCGGCGGCGTCTTCTCCACGGCCGATCAAGCGCTGCGGATGGAAGACATCGACGTGAGCCAGGTCGTGTACTCCCCGTTGAGCGCGGCCAACAGCCGGCTGTGGTTGACCTTCCAAGCGACTGCCGGCACGACGCTGGACGTGTCGCTGGGCCTTCCTGCGCTCGATCGGTTGTCGGACTACCGTCCCAACCTCGCCGTGCTGGGGCCTGGGCTCCCGCCCGCGGATCTGCCGTTCGCCATCCCTTCGGGGGTTGGGGGCGTCGTCTTCGCGTCGGCAGCTCGGGGCGAGCCGCGCTACTTCCATGAGCACGTCACGGGAACGGCGTCGTGGATTCTGATCGACGAGGCCGTCAGCCTGCCCGAGACGGGTACATACTACGTGGTCGCCTATCCGTCGGGCGATCTGGTGGACAAGTTGTGGGTAGCCATTGGGACGCGCGAGCAATTCGGGATCCGCGACCTTCTGTCGTTCCCCGTCATCATTCGCGACGTACGCAACTTCCATGAAGTCGGCGACGAGGCGCACTGGTTGCGAACCGTGGGCATCGTCCCCTTTGCAGCCCTTGCTGTCGCCGTCATTGCCTGGGTGGTCTTCAGAAACCGGTGATCGCGTCGAGGGCCTGCCCTCTGCCCCGCGCCGCTCACCCTGGGCCGCTCACTTCGTCTGTTGGCAGAGACAGGATCGAGCTTGTTCCAGAATCCAAGGGCTGAGCGCTTGCATTGCCGTCCTCAGGCGCTCGATGTCTGCCTGTGTGCTGGCGCCTGCTGGGTCATGCACCGATGCCTTGCGTTCTCGCCGAGACATCTCGATCACGACGGCAGCCGCATCCCGTCCCTCCCGAACGATCTCACGAGCGCGACGGATCGTGTGGCGGTGCTACCCTGAGCTTCCCAAGCGCTCTGGCGCAACGTTCAGTGCTGTGCCCCCAAAACCGCCCGAACTGCGGCTAGAAACCGCGCTTCTGGCCGACCCAGGGGGCAGGGGCGCCCGACTGAAACTCCTCGACGCTGGGGCCGCGCAAGCGCCGCCGTCACGGTCCCAGTCATCATGCCGGGGAGGAAGTAGCCCTCTGCTCGGGAGAGGCCGACCGCCAACAGAGAGGCGAAGCAAGCCGCCGCGAGACCACCCAGCGCGTACCGTGGAGAACGCCGGCGCGCGATTCGGAACGCGGTGACAGCCAAGGCGGATCCCACCGCGCAGCCGACGGCGGGCCACAGCCCGAAGGCGAGATTGCACAACGCAAAGACGATCGGCGGAGCGACCGCGTCGCCCCAGGGTCTCCGGCCGGCGACCACGTTGCGAAACTCATCGACGAGTTCGGCCAGCTTGGAAGAGCTGTCCCTCACGCTGAGCGCCTCGCTTGACGTCCCAGGAAGAACGTGCTCCAGTCCCCGCGGCTCGCACGAGCGCACACAAGGACGTACAGACAGATCGCCAGGCTTCCCAGGGCCATCACCGCCGCGATCCAGGCCCATGATCGCAGCGAACCGCCGTCTCGAAACAGAATCCAGGCTGCGAACAGGATGAATGCCACGTACAGATCGACCAGCGAGACGACGCCCCACGGCATAGCCAGCAGCTGCCTGCCGTCGACGGCGAGCGTCCCTTGGATGAAGCCGTGCGCCAGCACAGCCGTCATAGCAGCGGCCCCCAGACAAGCCAGAACGATCAGGATCTTCATGTTGTCCTCCCGTTGGCGTTGCCGCCGTCCCATCCTACCCTAACCGCATGGCCAAGGGGACGCGCCGGTCGAGCAAGGCGAGGCTTGCAACCGAGTGCGACGGCGCACGTGAACGACAAGACGGGACTTCTGGGGACACAGTACATAACTCGACGTGAACAGGCTGGAGATAAGTACTATGTCCCCGGCATTACCCTCCTTGACTCACAGCGCGCTTTCAGAGATGTGCCCGATCTTCTTGGGTCGCTCTCGCTCAAACGTCCTCTTCTCGCAACAGCCACTCCACGGCGGAGTGGGCGACGATGCCGGGGGGGAGTCCTCCCATGTCCTCGGGGTCGAGCATGATAAGATGCCGCGACGCGTCCGGGTACGTCGCCTGTGCATCGATCAGGGCGCGCAGTTCCCGCTCTCGCACGTCGGTGTCACTGATCTCGGCGACCACCTGGATCAGCGCCGTCCGCCGCCCTACTCGGCGGGCGACGAAGTCAACCCCGAAGCCGCTCTGCGTTCGAACGTAGGCAACCTCCCATCCGCGACGCTCAAGGTCATGGAACACACACGTCTCCAGCGCGTGTCCGACGTTCGCTCGGCCCGACCGATCGAAGAGGGGGATCAGTCCCGGATCCACCGGGTAGATCTTGCGAGGGTTGACCATTCGCTGCCGCTCCGAGCCCGCATCGATCGGCACCGTGCGGAGAAGGAACGCGTCCTCAAGATAGGACAGGTAGGAGTGAAGTGAATCCTTGCCGACCGCTACGCCTTGTGAACGCAGCGCACCGAAGAGCTTGCTGACACTGAACTCGCCCGCTGCATTCGCGAGGAGCTGGCGCGTCATTGCACGCAACGCCGTGGGGTTCTTCACCTCATATCGTTCGATCACGTCGCGCAGGAGAACGACGTCGACGTAGCCGCGGAGCAGGTCCACCTGATCGCGTCGCGGGGCTCCGACCGCCTCGGGGAAGCCTCCCACAACGAGGTACTCGCGCAGGTCGCGAGAGAGGCCCGACCGGTCTGCCTTTGCCAGCCGCTCCGCGCCCACCCTGGGCTCCCGGCCCTTGTGGCGCAGGACCTCGCGGAAGCTGAACGGATAGATGTGCGCCTCCATCGCCCGGCCACGCATCGCCGTCGCCACCTCACGCGAGAGGAGACGCGCCGACGACCCGGAGAGGAACAGGTCAACCTCCTCCGCATCCAAGACCCGGCGCGCGAAACGCTCCCATCCGGGCACGACCTGGATCTCGTCGAGGAAGAACGTCGCCCTGCGGCCGTCGCGCCACTCCGGATGGAGGCGGTAGTACTCCTCGAGGACAAGGTTCAGGTCGCCCGCCGTCATCCCCGCCAGCCGCTCATCCTCGAAGCTGAAGTAGAGGAGTCCCTCGCGCGGCGTCCCCGCAGCAAGTCGGTCGGCGAGAATCTGCCATAGAAACGTCGTCTTGCCGGCGCGCCGCATCCCGAGAACAGCGATGGCTTTGCCCCTGACCTTGGGGAGATGGACATCGCGGCGCGTGAGCGCCTGCGGCTCGGCGGCAAGGGAGTCCACGACCTTCTGCCGAACGATGGCCCGCAATGGTCCTTCCATGAAGGACAGTATAGCCGTCTTTTGTCCTTTTGAGAAGGATTATCGCAGGTGCGGTGAGCCCGATCCGGATCGAGTCCGGGGCCATGCGGCCAGCTCTTCATTCTCGGGATTGCCGTGCTTCATCCGTCCACGTGGCGATCGCGCCGACCGTCGATCTCATCTACGACTCAGCAGGTGTATCCCTGTCTTTGTGCAAAACTCAATGGTAGACCCCTGCGCGTTTAGACCCCTGCGCGTTTGCGTCTTCGTACACAAATCGAATGGTAGACCCCGCCCTTTGGTGGTGCAGGATTTCGCCCGCAGCCCCGAGGCTATCGGTATCCGGTATGTCCATCCCTCACCGTCTCATGCACTCCCTGCCTGAGTGGTAGACTCACGGCAATGGGGGCAATCCAAGCTCTTCGAGATACTGGTTGTGCTTGTCTTGGGCCTCCGCGATCTCGTCCTCTAGCTTAGTCAGCTGCTTGTGAACCTTTCCGAGGTCGATTTCGGGCTCCGGTTCTGCTGTGCTGACGTACCGTGAGATATTGAGGTTGTAGCCTTCCTCGGCGATTCGTTCCATCGAGACGCGCTTGGAGTAGCGGTCTTCTTCGCGGCGCTCTTGGTAAGTCTCGATGATCCGCTGGATGTGCTCGGGCTTGAGGTAGTTCTGGCGCTTGCCTTTCTCGAAGTCCCTCTCGGCGTTGATGAAGAGCACGTCGTCGAACTTCTTGCACTTCTTGAGAACGAGGATGCAGACGGGGATGCCGGTGGAATAGAAGAGGTTCGAGGGCAGGCCGATGACCGTGTCGATGTGGCTGTCCTTGAGAAGCTTGGTGCGGATCCGCGACTCGGCCCCGCCACGGAAGAGCACGCCGTGCGGCAGGATGATCGCCATCGCCCCGTCATCTTTGAGGTAGTGGAATCCGTGCAGCAGGAAAGCGAAATCGGCGGCAGACCTTGGTGCGACGCCGTGGTTCTTGAAGCGCATGTCCTCGCTGGCTTCGTCGCGCGGCTTCCAGCGATAGCTGAATGGCGGATTGGCGACGACCGCATCGAACTTCGGTTTCCTCGCCGGGTTGGTCTCGCGAAGCCAGTCCCACTCGTTCTTGAGCGTGTCGCCGTGGTAGATCTCGAACTCGGTGTCCTTCACCCCGTGCAGCAGCATGTTCATGCGCGCGAGGTTGTAGGTGGTGACGTTGTACTCCTGGCCGTAAATTTTCCCAATCCGGCCCTCGGGTCCGGAATCCATCATGCGGCGCCTCACGTTCAGCAGCAGCGACCCCGAGCCGCAGGCGAAGTCATACACGCGTTCCAGTTGCTTGCGGGGGCCCGTCTCCGGCGCCTGGCTGTCCAGCGTGACGATGCCCGACAGAATGTCGGAAATCCGCTGCGGCGTGTAGAACTCGCCCGCCTTCTTGCCCGAGCCGGCCGCGAATTGGTCGAGCAGGTACTCGTAGGCGTCGCCAAGCGTGTCCGAATCGGTCGAGAACTCGGCCAGCCCCTCGGCGATTCGGGTGATGATCGTGCAGAGTTTGGCGTTGCGGTCGGGGTAGCCTCTGCCGAGTTTGTCCGAGCCGAGATTGATCTCCGAGAACAGCCCAGCGAAAGTGCTCTCGAATGACTCGTTTTCGATGTACTTGAAACCATCCTGAAGGGTGTTGAGCAGCTGGTCGCTCTGTGTGCGGGCGAGATGCGCGATGCTCGTCCAAAGGTGTTGCGGCTCGATGACATAGTGGGCCTTGCGGCGCATCTGTTTCTCGAACGTGTCAATGTCGGTGGGGTTCTCCTCGTACCACACAGACAGCGGCGTCCGCCCGCCGTTTACGGCCACATCCGAGGCGGGGTAGTCCTTGCCGAGTTCCTTCTTCGCTGCGGCCTCGTAGTTGTCCGAGAGGTAGCGCAGGAACAGGAACGCAAGCATGTAGTCGCGGAAGTCATCGGCGTTCATCGACCCGCGCAGGTCGTCCGCGATGCTCCAGAGGATCTTCCCAAGCTGCTTCTGGTCTTGTTCGGTCATAGTGTCTCTCCGTGCTCGCTCCCGTCAGAGTTCAGGTCGGGGAAGTGCTCCGGATTGAACGCATGTTGCCGGATGAACTTGCGCAGCATGGGACGGAACACGTTTTTGTTATCGTCCTGCATTTCAGTCGGCTCGTACAGCGAGTAGCCGCCGTGGCTCAGCAGGTCGAGCAGTCGAGTGTGGAGTCGACCTTCGAGGTCGTCAGCATCGCGCCTGATGCAGTCAGAGAAGTGGCTGTAGCCGAGGAAGCTGGCGGTCTTCTCCGCAATGGCGCGAAGCATGTTGAAATGGTACGTGTTGAGCGTCCCACTTCGATCGGTGTCATACAACTCAATCAGAGCCGCAACGTGGTGGAAGAACGGCGTCGCCTCCGTGTTGCGAATAGCGTACGCACCCGACCCAGGCTCGCGGCCGAGGAAGTACCGGCGTGATTTCTTCCTCAGCTCGTTCCACAAGACGTTGTGAAACAATGGATGGTGGGTCGAGATGACAACGCCGGGCGGATTGTCCGCTTCCTTCAGCATGCTCGCCAGGTGCGTTGCCACCATAACCGCGTTCTGCTCGTCCAGTGAGGAGACCGGGTCGTCAATGAAGATGTACCGTGCCCAGTCGTATGCCGTCGTTTCTGGATCGAGTCTGATCTCCACAATCGCTAGGAAGAAACACCAGATGAAGACGTTCTCCTCGCCACGAGAGATCTTGATGTTCTCGATCCTCTCCGACCTGGCTTCCCCTTCGCGCTCGACCAGCACTTCGCGATTGAAGCTCACCCGTCCGTCCTCAAGCGACCCATCCTCGTTGTATGTCAGATCGATGCGGAATCCGAAGTCGGCATAGCGATTGAGGAGCGTGCGAACACGGTTCTCTATCTCGAACTCGCTCAGGCCCTTGAAGAATGTCGACTTCGGGTTGAGTTCCAGGACCCGCCGCTCGTCATCGTCGAGATCATTGTCCCATGTGAACAGGTCCTCAGTGAACGCATTGAAGTAAAGCGTGTCTCGCGCCGTTACCTCGCCGTCGGCGTTGACTTGCTTGCCCAGGTCTTTGAACGCTGTGGATAGCCGCGTCTTCCCGGTGCTGTTGTAGGCATAGAGAAGCATGAACCTCTTGTTCTCTAGTTCATCGCGTAAGTGCCGAGCGAGCGCCGTAAGATCCGAGAAGGTCTGAACACTCATGCTCTGGCGTCCTCCGCCGTCGGGAAGAGTTGCTGCATCAGGCCGCGCTTGTGGGTGCGGAGGGCGTCGAGCTTCTCCACCTGCGCGGCAATCTGGGTGTCCAACGCGGAGAGGCAGTCGGCAATGTGGTGTTGCTCATGAGGTTTGGGGCAAGCAATCTTGAACGGGATGATATGCTTGTTGTTGATCTGGGGTATCGTCGAGGTGTCTGCAATGTGTGCTAGTCCGACATTGGAGATGTAGTGATAGAGGAACTCTACGTCTAAGCCGCCTTTGGGCGCAATTGCCATCATGTTTGTGTCCATCAGGATCGCGGTGCCCGTGATTCTGATCTTGTTCAACTCGATCGCTGCACCGCGCTTCGGAAAGATGACCGAGGCTCGTGAGATCGCGTCGTCACCGTCATCGCAGAATTCCCGAGCAGTGAGTTGGTACTTCGTGCAGTTATTGAGGTCTTCTACCTTAACAAATGGGTAGGTCCCGTTTGCCGAGAGTGAATACTGCGACGGACTCTTGCCGCTGCTGATCTCGACACTCTTGCCAAGCGTTGTCTCCTCCCACTCCGGCGCAGCGCGGAACTCGGGGAAGCGGAGGCGGGGTTGGGTTTCGCCTTCGCGGGGGAAGAGCTGTTGCATCAACCCCTTCCTGTGCTCCCGAAGGGCCTCCAGCTTCTGCCCCTCCGCCGCGATCAGATCGTCGAGCGAACCCAGGCAGGCGGCGATCTTCTCTTGCTCGTCTTCGATCTTCGTGTAGATAATAGGGATAGTCTCGATTGCCGATTTGCTGATCGCAGGCACGACTCCGCCTGCGAAGTCGATCAGGGCAATGTTCGACCAAAGGTAGAGCAAAAACTCATCCGAGATCTTGCCAGGAATTGCCTTGACCCCCGCAACGTTGTTGTCGATGATGCTCGACATTGCCGTAATGGCCCGGCGATTCGATCTGATGGCCTCTCCGATCTTTGCGAAGATCGTCGTGCCTTTTGGAACAGGTTTGGCACCGATCTCGGAGAGCACGTCTTCATCAACGTAGTTGTTCGCTTCAGTTATGTATTTCTCGCCGCGCTCAACAGCTGCCGATATGTCGCTTACCTTGTAGAAGGGATACAGGCCGCTCTTCTTGCCCTGGTAGCGCTCGGGAAAGCCATACCCCTGCAAGACGTCTGCAATATCGCCGCAGCGTCCATTGGTCCAATCTGCGGCATCCCGGAACGCTGGGAATCTACGCCTTGGGGCAAGGGCACCGGTTGTGTTGTCTCTACTCATAGATGCCAACTCATTTCTCGTAGGCGCTCAATCCGGAGATGGTCTGGCCAGCGGCGCGTTTCTTGAGGAGGGGGACGAGGTCGTTCATCAGTGCCAGCTCACGCTGTGTGCGCTCCCGCCACCCGAGATCCAACGGCGCGAGGAGATCGACGAGCTGTTCACCGTCGAAGATCATGCGTTGCAGGATCCCGTCCACGAAGGTGGAGAGTCGATCCGTGGACAGGCCGTGCTTCTCGGCGAGGTCCGCGAGTTCCTTCGCCTGCTTCTCTTCTTTGAACTGCTTGTAGCCGTCCCTGACCTGCTCCTCGTCAAGTCCCCTGCCGATTTCGAGTGAGCGGACGTACTCCGCGATCTCCTCGCGTTCATCCATGAACTTCGCTTCGGACGCGATCAGCCCGATGAGCTGCTCACGGGTGATCTCAAGCTTCTTCTTGGGGTCCTGGCCCGTGAAGCGCGCGATCAGGTTCATGATGTAGTCGTAATCGATCATGGCGGAGGCGAAGAGGACGAACTCGAAGTCGAGACCATCGACGGCCGGGTTGGTCACCGCACCGGGCTTGGCCTGCTGCTCGCGGAGGCGCTGAGCCGTTTCGAGGTAGGCCCCGCGGAAGGCGCGGAGCGTGTTCTTGTCCAAGATCTGCTCGATCTCCTGCTTCTGCTCCTCGGTGAGGTCGGTGTACTGATCGAGCTGGGTTTGGAGCCGCTGGACGTCCTTGAAGCGCTTAATGAACTGGGCGCGGGCATCATCGCCCCTGAGGTTGGCGACGGCCTCGGGCGTCGGTTCGAGGCCCTGCGACCTGAGGAAATCATCGAGGTCGGCCTTGGCCTTCTTGAATTGCTCGATGACTTCGGGGGCCTTCTCGACCAGCCAGATCTCGCGGGCGCTGTCGGGCTTGTCGCCCGAGAACAGGACGATGGCTTCGTCGACGTTGGCCTGCTGGCTGCGGAAGTCGAGGATGTTGCCGTAGGGCTTGGTGGCGTTGAGGATTCGGTTGGTGCGGCTGAAGGCCTGGATGAGGCCATGGTACTTGAGGTTCTTGTCGACATAGAGCGTGTTGAGGTACTTGGCGTCGAAGCCGGTGAGAAGCATGTCGACGACGATGGTCAGGTCGATCTTCTCCTTGCCCTTGCGAGGGAGATCCTCATTGGGGTGCTCCTGGTCCTTGATGCGCTGCTGGACGTCCTTGTAGTAGTCGTCGAACTCGTAGATGGAGTGGTTGGTTTCGTAGCGTTCGTTGTATTCGGCGACGATGGCGGTGAGTGCCCGCTTCTTCTTCTCCGGCTCCTTCTTGTTGTCTGCCTTCTCCTGAGGAAGGTCTTCCTGGAGCTGCTTGACATCCGCGTTGCCCTCGGCGGGCGGTGAGAAAACGGCGGCGACCTTCAGTGGCTCGAAGTCGGGATCTTCGGTCTGCTTCTGCGCCTGGATCTCCTTGAAGAGTCTGTAGTACGCGATGGCGTCGTTGATCGACCCGGTCGCAAGCAGGGCGTTGAAGCGGCGGCCGGCGGTGGCGGCATCGTGCTTTGCGAGAATCGCTTCGACAATGGCGCGCTTGGTCAAGGACTCGCCAGGCTTGGGAGCGTTCGCACCTTCGGGCTTGAAGTAGTCCACGTGGAAGCGGAGGACGTTTCCATCATCGATGGCGTGGGTGATGGTGTACTTGTGCAGCTCCTGCTGGAATAGGTCCTCGGTGGTCAGGAGAGTCTGCGCATCACCCTCGATCTGCTTGACGGTGGCGTTCTCCTCGAACATGGGGGTGCCGGTGAAGCCGAAGAGTTGCGCGTTGGGGAAGAACCTCTTGATGGTCTTGTGGGTCTTGCCAAACTGCGAGCGATGACACTCGTCGAAGATGATGGCCATTCGCTTGTCGCGGAGCGGATCGAGGAGGTCTGAGTACTTGGTTCGGCCTCGCTTCTGGCGGTTCACGTTGCGGCTGCTCTGTTCGTCGAGGGCGAGCCCGAGCTTCTGGATGGTGGTAACGATGACCTTGTCGGCGTAATCATCGGACAGAAGTCGACGGACGAGCGTGGCGGTGTTGGTGTTCTCTTCAACGCAGCCCTCCTGAAAGCGGTTGAACTCGTCGCGGGTCTGTTTGTCGAGGTCCTTGCGGTCGACGACGAAGAGGCATTTGTGGATGTCGTGGTTGTCTTTGAGGAGCGTGGACGCCTTGAAGGATGTCAGCGTCTTGCCACTTCCAGTCGTGTGCCAGATGTAGCCATTGCCGCTGTTCTGCTCGATGCAGTCGACGATTCGCTGGACGGCATAGATCTGATACGGACGCATCATCAGCAGCTTCTGCTCGCTGGCGACAAGGACGGTGTAGCGGCTGATCATTCTGCCGAGCGTGCACTTTGTGAGGAATTGCTCGGCGAAGTCGTCGAGGTGGGTGATCTTGCTGTTGTCTTCGGCGGCGAACTGGTAGATCGGAAGGAAACGCTCTTCCGCATTGAAGGCAAAGTGACGGGCATTGTTGTTGGTGAAGTACCAGGTGTCCGTCTGGTTGCTGACGATGAAGAGCTGGACAAAGCATAGGAGCGACCGTGTGTAGCCGTTGCCGGGGTCGTTCTTGTAATCGACGATCTGCTGCATCGCCCGGCGCGGGCTGATGCCAAGCGTCTTGAGCTCGATCTGGACGGCGGGGACGCCGTTGATCAGGAGCATGACGTCGTAGCGATGGTGGCTGCTGTCGGTATTGATGCGGAGCTGGTGCACGACTTCGAAGGTGTTCTTGCACCAATCTTTGATGTTGACGAGGGTGTAGTTGAGCGGCGTACCGTCATCGCGCGTAAAGCTGTTGATCTCTCGGAGGGTGCGAGAGGCGGTGAAGACATCGGGCGTGATGATCTCGTCGAGCAGCCGATCGAACTCGCCGTCGGTAAGCTTGACACGGTTGAGGGCTTCGAAGTGTTGGCGGAAGTTGGCTTCGAGAGCGGCGCGATCGCGAATGTCTTCGCGAAAGGAGTACTTCAGGTCGCGCAGCTTCTCGATGAACCAGCTCTCGATATCTCGCTCCCTGACAATAGAAGGCTCGGAAGACGGGGCCTGGGGATCTGTCATCCTAGATGGTGTCGGCATGGTGATACCTGTTGGCGGTATTGCGACGACAGGCCCGGAGGGTGTCCACTAGATCCTTGTCGCTCTTCTTCATCGCTCGGTTGTACCTCATAGAGTCCGCATGGGTCAATGCGGCTCAGCCTCGTTTGGCTGAAGACTCGGGTGCGCCCTTCCGCCTTGGCTTCAAGGACGCCGACGGGCTTGCTGTCGACGAAGATCACGTAGTCGGCCTCACTGTGCCCGCCGGTCAGCGCCGGCAGAGCGGCGAGAACCTGCTGCTGCTGATGGTTCGTGGAGCCCACCGTCCTCTCCACCCGGGCGATGTCCTGCACAGTCGTGGAGCCGTCGCGATCCGGAACGTGCCCTTCGTCTCCCCCGTGCATTCCACCCAAGTCTAACGCAGGACGTGTGAGGGACAAGCCCTAGCTGGGCCGTTCGACGTGGGGCGGGGAGGGAGTGCGGGTGGGTAGTTCGTAGTGAGTAGCGGGTAGTGGGTGGTGGGCCTTGGGTGGTGGGCAGCGGATCGTTCGCAGTCTGTGAATCGTCGTGGAAGGAGCACGCCGCGGGTAGATTGTGGCTGGTCGAAGGTCCGGAAGAACAGGCGCGGACTTGGCACGCGACCTCCGAGGACATCATGCCCAACTCCGAGAATCCTCCGTGCGCCTGAGACGCCGTTCGCTTATTCGCCGAGGCACGGAGCGCTTGCGTGGAGCATCTCGGAGCGAACGCCGGCGCGTTGCGCTTCGTCATCGGGATTCCTCGACGCTCCTGATTCCCTTGCGATAGGCTCTCACGAGATCTCCCTGCCGGGGACCATCAGCAAGTCGGTCGCTGAACAGATCCGACGCCAGAAGCACGTCGATCGCATCCACAATCGACGCCCTGGTCACGGCCGTCGCGAGGCTCGCCGCATCGAGCCCGGCAAGGAACGCGCCCGCCGTCTCAAACGTCAGGTCTCGCTGTTGCGTGTAGTCGATGTCGAAGCGTCGTGTGCCAAGGAGCTCGTAGGATTCCATCGCCACGCACGCGTCCGCCAGATCGTGCGCGCGTGTTCCCAATGCAGCGGTCCAAAGCTTGGTCGCGATCAACAACGAGAGCGGCGCCACTGGGAACGAGTGCTCCTCGAGGCGAATCCCAACCGAGTGATCCACCGCTTCCGCAAGACCTACGCCCCAAATCCGGTGATCGTCGGCCACGAGGATCTCATGAAGCGGCTCGTGCGCTGGATCCATCGCCAAGACGTCGATCTCGCCGCCATCCTCCGTGCGAAAACGATGCGGGATGCCTGTAGCGGTGAGACCCGCGTTCAGCAGGATCGTTCGCACGGTGTCGAGCCCTCCGTCGGCCGTCACGGCAAGATCGAGGTCACGCGTCGTTCGAGCAAGGCGGATGCCGTGCATCAACAGCGCCGAGGCTCCGATCACGGCGAACGGCAGGCGGGCGGCAGGCGGGCGGCTCGCAGAACGTCGTCAAGCCGTCCGAGATCGTTCAGCACACGTCGGCCGAGGAGGGCTACAAGGTCCATGCAAGATGCTCCTGGCGCAATCGAACGGCGACCTGCCCGAGGCGATCGTCACCCCCTGCCATCAGCTCGGCGTACGCAAGCACCGGATGGACGACGGGGGTTCCGCCGCCGGTCGTTGCGGACCCTTCCAGGTCGCGTGAGAACGCACCATGCAGCTCGACCGGTCCTGCGTCCGAGGGCGCGAGGCGAAGCGCTTGGCGGATGCGCGCCTCGTCCTCGTCGCGGATGTACAGATGGACGCCGCCTGCTTGGAGATGGCCGGTCAGCCGGTCGGCCGCAAGCTCGCCGCCGACGATGACGCGTGCGTTCGTTGGCAGCGACTCGAGCAGAAGGGCCAGGTGTTCCTCGTGGGGCGATCGGTATCTCCCGATCCGCACGTGAGCGGCGAGGGCGTCCGCGTAGGCGTCGCACCAGAGCGAGAGCATTCTGTCCGGCTGGAGGATGCGATGAGCCCCGCGGCCTGCGCGTCGAATCAGCCCGTACTCCCGCCAGGCGACGACCAGTTTCGAGATCATGCCCAGGGAAACGCCCGTCGCTTCGGCGATGTCGCGGTAGGTTGCCGTGACGTCCGGTCCGTGCCGTAGGAACTGAAACAGAACGCAGGCTGCCTGAGGGCTCGTCCAGCGCCCGCGCGGACCGACCGTGGACGGGCTCGGCTTGCGGCCGGTCACGGCGAGCAGAAGCTGCGACGTAAGGTCAAGATGCATGTTCCCGGGCGCGTCGACGAACCAGATCCGGCGATGGCGAAGCGCCTGGGCGAGCGGCTCCGAGATGACCGACGCGACCAACAGAAGCTCTGCATGTGGCAGGTGCGTCCGACATCGCTCTCGGATGTACTCGATCTCCGGCAGATGGGCCGGGCGCAGCGTCCGCTTGACCTTGGCGCAGACCGTGATCACGTCTCCGGACGGAAACCGCATCCGAAGGACCGCGTCGATCATCGGCTGCAGATCCTTCGGAACGGCGCGCGCGCGCGAGATCTCGATCTCCGCAGCCTCGCGGACCCGACGCAGACCGCTTGTCAGGAGGTCGCTGGCTCTTGTATCGTTCATTCCTGTCCAATGTTCACGTGACGTGAACATAGACCATCGGCGAACAAACGCTTTGTCAACCCCATGTCCAAGGCCATTCGCTCCATCGCGGCTCGGTGGCAGAAGAGCGAGGGCGAGCGCGGAGGCAAGTCGGCGTTCGTCGTGGTCGGCGATGGGGAAGCGGAAGCGCGAGGCGCGCAGTGCGTAGTGCGGAGTCCGTGGTGGGCAGTGGGTCGTTCGTGATCTTTGGATCGTCGTGGAAGCGGCACGTGGCCTGTGTTGGCCGTTTGCCCACAGACGTCGGCGGGTTGCCTACAGATCGACGCTTCCTCTTACCTTTGTAGGTTCTCCGCCTACACTTGTGTGCAGAATGCCTGCAACGAGCGTCATCGAGGCACCCTTTCCCGCAGGGCCGCATTGCGGTTCTCGCCGCGCTGACCGAGGCTGGGGACGAAGGGCTCCCTCTGCGCGAGGTCGCACGCTGCGCCCAACGGAATTCGAAGCCCGTGATGCGGGAACTTCACTCGCTCCGTGACGCCGGGATCCTCATCTCACGCGATGTCGGCCGTCAGGTGGTCTACCGCCTGAACCCCGGTTACCCGATCGTCGACGACCTTCGCTCGATCGTCCACAAGACGGTCGGCCTCGCCCACGCGCTGCGGACGGCCCTCGGCCCGCTCGGCGGCACGCACACCAGCGACGCCGAGACGGCCGGGGGTCAGGAGATGGCCGTGCGCGGATCTCGTCGAGCGAGGCGCTCCGGCAGAAGCCGGCGATGTCTTTGCACCCCTCACCCCCGCCCTCTCCCGCAAGGGGAGAGGGCGGAGTTCTTCCGCCGCCCGCCTGCGAGGCGGGTAGGCGCAAGGCGTGGTACGTCCTAGCGAGCCTATCTGCCTCCTCTTCCGTCAGCGCGCGATGGACGCAACGACCATCGGCGCGTCGTTCCATCACGCCCCACCGCAGCTACGGGGATGGCGCCGCTTCACCTCTTAGAATCTCACATCGGTTGCCTGCATCAGCCGCGCGCCGGCGCGCTCCCAGGCGGCGTTGAAGTGGTCGATGACTTGCGCTGCGGTCGAATCCGGGAAGGCCTGCGCCCCGTGCGCATCCTTGACGACGACCGTGTCGTAGCCCTTGCAGACGGCGCACATGACCGTCGCGTTCACGCAGCCGAACGTGGCGAGGCCGGAGATGTAGAGCGTCTTCGCGCGAAGCGTCTTCAGCCGCGCTTCGAGCGTCGTCTGGAAGAACGCGCTGCCGAACCGCTTCTCGATCACCGGCTCCTCTGACGGGCGCCCGAGTTTGGGGTGGGTGACCACGAGGTCGGGATCGTCCGGCTGGTCGTCGCTTCGATGCTCGACGTAGACGACGGGGACGCGGGCGACCCTCGCCTTCGCGATCAGTCCCCTGCACTTGTCGATCAGGTCGTCGCCGTCCGATGTCACCATCGGCTGGGGCTCCATGTAGATCCGCTGCACGTCGATCACCAACAGCGCCCGCTTCTCGCTCATGCCGCCTCCTCCTCCGCACACCGATCGCTTCTCGTGTTGCCTTGACCGCCTTGCGCCGTCGGCCCCGCTGCGGCTGACCGACCCACGCCGAAGTGACGGTCCAATCGTCGGAGCGCCTCGAGCTCCTCCTTCTGTCCGAGCTTCGCCTTCTTGATCGCCCGTCCGAGGAGATCGACCGTTTGATCGTAGAGCGGCCGATCGACCGGGTAGGGGATCCCGTCCTTGCCGCCGTGGGCGAAGGCGAAGCGCGCCGGGTCCTCGTAGCTCGGCGCGTCGCCGTACACGAGCTCGGAGACGAGCGACAGGGCGCGGATCGTCTTCGCCCCCACGCCGGGAAGGCACAAGAGCTCCTTGAACGTCTGCGGCTGCGCTTCGTAGGTCTTGGCGAAGATCCGCTCCAGCCGGTCCGAAGCGATGTCGGCGGCGCGGATCTCGTGGCGCCTCGGAAGCTTGAGCGTCTTCAGCCGCTCAAGCTCGCCGGTCAGCTCCACCGGCGGACGCAGCGCCAACTGCGCGCTCGTGGCGCGGGCGGCGGCGCTCTCCCTCGCAACGAGGTTCAGCGTCTCGCCGCGTCGATCGCAACACACGGCGGCGTGCGGCTCGCACACGAAGTCCTCGACCGTTTGCGACAGCCAGTGGTAGCGCCTGGCCATCCCATTCGCCTCGTTCATCCCTTGCTGAACGACGGCCCAGTCGCCGTTGCGATCGAACAGGAAGACATGGTGGTAGATCTGATACCCGTCCTGGACCGCGGCACTGTCGACCTTGGCCGACGTTCGGCTCGCGTCGATGAGCCGCTCCGCGTCGAGGCCGATCCGGTCTCCCCAGGCTGCGATCTCGCCCGGCGTCTTGCGCGACGTCGCCCCCTTGCCGCCGGCAGCGAACAGGCCGAGTTCCTCCTCGCGGTCCTTGATCCCCTCTTTGATGGCGCCGCAGGTCGTCGTTGTGAGGCCGCTCGAGTGCCAGTCGAAGCCCAGGACGCAGCCGAGCGCCTGGAACCAGTAGGGATCGCTGATGCGAGATAAGAAACCGCTCGTCCCATGTTCCAGCACGACCAGTTCGGCCATCTCGCAGGCCAGCTTCGTCATGCGGGAGAACAGCCAGTGCGGCGCGCGCCCGGAGTGCAGCGGCAGGTCGGCGATCCCTCGTCTCATCGGCCGGCTGCCCCCTACCACGGTGCCGCCCCCGGCCTACGGCCGCGGCGGGACGATCCGATCGATCAACCCGTACTCGAGCGCTTCCTTCGCCGACATGAAGTAGTCGCGGTCGGTGTCCTTGGTGACCCTCTTCTTCGTCCGCCCGGTGTGCTCGGCGAGAATGTCGATCAAGAGATCGCGCATCCGCAGAAGCTCGTCGGTCTGGATCTTCACGTCCGCCGCCATCCCCTGCGATCCGCCGAACACCTGGTGCAGAAGGATCCGCGAATTGGGCAGCGCGCCCCGCTTGCCGCGCGTCCCCGCCGCCAGCAAGACCGCCGCCATGCTCGCCGCCTGCCCGATGCAGATCGTCTCGACGTCGCACTTCACAAACCGCAGCGTGTCGTAGACCGCCAGCCCCGCGGTCACCGACCCGCCGGGGGAGTTGATGTAGAGCCGAATGTCCTTGGCTGGGTCCTTGGCTGCGAGGAACAGCATCTGGGCGATGACGACGTTCGCAACGTCGTCGTCGATCGCGTCGCGCAGGAAGATGATCCGATCCTCGAGCAGCCGCGAGTAGATGTCGTATGTGCGCTCCGCGTGGCCGGTGTGATCGATCACGAACGGAATTTGGGCCGTCATGTCTCCTCCTCCCGGACGGTCGCCGCCCGGCGAAGCGCCTCGAAGACCCGCTCGTTCACCTTCGCCGCGCGGTAGTCTTCCCAACGCTCGTTTGCCCGGATCTGCGCCACGAACCGCAGCGGGTCCTCGTCGCGGTCCGCCGCCTCCGCCTCCGCGAGGCGCGTCAGCTCGTCGTCGTCGACCGCGATCTCGAAGTGTTTCGCAAGCCGGCGCAGGGTCAGCTCTCGCCGGACGCGGCGGGAGGCGGCGTCGCGGATCTCCTGCCTGAGCCCCTCCTCGCTCTGCTCGCGGCGGGCGAGGTACTCGTCGAAGGTCAACGAGGAGGTCTTCGACGTGAACGACCCCTTGACCCGCTCGAGCTCCTCATCGACCAGCTCATCGAGGAAGGCGTCCGGCAGCGGGATGTCCGTCCTCTCGATCAGCCCGTCGACCAGCCGCGTGTGCGTCAGCTGCGCGTGCTGCTCCGAGCGCTGTTTCGCGAGCTGCGCGAGGATGTCCGCCTTCAATGCGTCGAGGTCGTCGAACCCGGCGTCCTTCGCCAGCTCATCGTCGATCTCCGGCAGGACGATCTGCCGCAGCCCGACGACCGACAGCGTCGTTTGCACCCGCTCTCCGTCCGCAAGCTCGACATCGATCTCCACGTCGGACCCGACCGCCGCCCCGATCAGTCGGCTCGCGATCGGCCCGTCCGCCGCGGCCCGCGCGTCCCACTCCCGGTCGCCCTCGCGGACGTGGACGATGTCGCCCTCCGAGACGGTGCCGCCCTCCTTCTCCTCGAGGGTCGAGAAATGCTCGCTCACATCCTCGAGCGCCAGGCGGACGTCCTCCTCCGATACCGGGACCAGCCTCGGCACGGTCGCGTCGAGCTCCTCGAGCTTCGGCAGCACGATCTCGGGGAGGACCGAGAACGTGAGGCGAAACACCAGCGGCTCCCCCTCGGCATGCGGATCCTCCTCGAGCTGCGGCGTCGTCACCGGCTGGAGCCCGAGTTCGTCGAACGCCTGCGGCGCGTACTGCCGCCGCAGCTCGGCCTTCGCCTCGGCGAGGAAGGTCTCCCGCCCGAAGCGGGACTCGAGCAGGTGCCGCGGGACGTGCCCCTTGCGGAAGCCGGGGATCCGGACCTCGCGAGCGTACTCGCGATAGATCGACTCGACCCCCCGTGCCACCTCGTCCGGCGCGATCGTGACCTCGACCGTCGCCTCGGTCGGATCCCGCCGCGTGATTGCGTAGCGTACCTTGTCGTCGCTCATCTGTGCGCTGTCTCCAAGTCCTCTCGTGAATGGGCGGATTATACGCCGCCCCGCAGGGACGAACAAAAGCGGCTCACCTACGGCATTACGTAAACAACGCGACCAGCCACCGCGTCCCGAGGAGGCTGCGCCACAAGCTGCTCACCCCATTGAACACAAGCCCCAAGCCCCCGAGATAGGCGAGGGCGATGATGAGGAAGAACCCGTAGCGTTCCATCGACAAGAGGAACCGGCGCCCCTCGGCCGGGAGGAAGTACATCAGGACGCGAGAGCCGTCGAGCGGCGGGATCGGGATCAGGTTGAACAGCGCGAGGAACAGGTTGTACAGCACGAACGCGCTCAAGAGGTAGAACACCCAGTACACGAGATTCGCAACGAACCCGCTGTGGCTGAACAGGATCGAGCTCGGGACCGCCAGAACGAGCAGTCGCCCCACTCCGGCGGTGACGAGCGCAAGCGCGATGTTCGTGCCCGGGCCGGCGAGGGCAACGTAGAGCATCCCCTTGAGCGGGTTGCGGAAGTACGCCGGGTTGATCGGCACCGGCTTTGCCCATCCGAAGAGGATGAGGTTCGTCCCGAACAGAAAGCGCATCAGCGCGATCAGGACTGGGATCAGCACCGTGCCGATCGGATCGACGTGGGCGAGCGGATTCAACGTCAACCGGCCGCGGCTCTTCGCCGTCGGATCGCCGAGACGAAGCGCCATGTACCCGTGCGACACCTCGTGCAAGACGATCGCCAGGAACACGGCGACGAGCGACAGGATGACCTCCAAGACGAGATCCAGATGCATGACACCTCCTCATAGGTCGATCGTCAGTGTATCGCCCTCGAGGACGTTTGCCAGCCCCGCCGCAGCCCCTTTGCGCTTGCGCACGTGCTTCGCTTCCGTCACCAGCACCTCGACCCGCCGCTCGCCGCGCCCCCTTGACCGCTCCGCGGCGAGCCGCGCCGCTTGCTCGATCACCGCGCGCGGGATCTCGCGGCGCCCGCCGCGCCGCACGACGACGTGCGCTCCGGCATGCCCCTTCGCGTGAAGCCAAAGGTCATCCGGCCGCGCGTCGCGGAGCAGCCGGTCGTTCTCCTTTGCGCTTCGCCCGACGAGGATCGTGAAGCCTTCGTGCTCGAGCCGCGCCGCCTCCTGCTTCCCTTCGGGCGCCGCCGCGGGCGGCCGTCTACGGCGCAGCAGCGCCGCCGCCTCGTCGGCAATCGGTTCGCCCGCCTCGCGGGCGATCACCGCCCGCTCGAGGGCGCCGATCTCCTCCTCCACGCGACAGATGCGCGAGCGTACGTGCGGCCGTCCGCGGCGCAGCCGCTTCGCGCGCTCATAGAAACGTTGCGCGTTCTCAATCGCGCCGAGAGACGGCGCGAGCGCGATCGTCTCCTCGCGCCCCGTCCTCGGGTCGGTCAGAACGGCCCGCTCCGCCTTCGCGGGGATCTCGCGGTGGTGGATCATCAAGAGGTCGCCGATCCCCTGCAACCGGTCCGCGTCGGCGGCGCCGTCCAGCCAGTCGCGCAGCTTCCCAAGCGTCCGCCGCCGCGCCGCGATCGCTCGCTCGATCTGGTCCACCTCGTGCTCGCCGTCCTCACCGGCTTGGATCCCCCCCGCGGTCGCGTCGAGCGCCTCCCCGAACGTCCCGCCCGTCGGCGTGGAAGCGAAGACCGGATAAAACGTCGCCCGCCCTTCTTCTGGGAGGAGGTGCCCGCGCGGCGCCTCGACCCGCTCGACCAGCCGGCGAAGCTCGGCGACGATCGCCTCCGCCAGGCGGTCCGCCGCGTGATCGCCGGCGGCGCGCAGGAGGTCCTCCGCCGTCTGACGGCCGACGCCGTCGACCGCGCGCGCCAGCGCCGCCGCCGCGGGGCGCCCCTGCAGATGGGCAGCGAGCCCCTCCGCGCTTAGCCGTTTGGGGTCGAGCCGCTGCTGCGACGGAACAGGAGCGTACGTCGCGCCGGGAGGGTTTCGGCGATCCCGATACGCCGAGCCGACGATCCTCTCCCCCTCGAGGAGATGGAGGTTCCCGTGAATCCCGACCAACTCCGCCACGAGCCGATAGGCGCGAAGCGTGCGGCCGTCTCGGCGCTCGACGTCGATCGTCACGACGCGGTCCCATCCGCGTTGCGTCACCGCGACGATCCGCCCCCCGCCGAGGCGGCGTCGCAAGAGCATCGCGAACCGGCTCGGCGTCGCCGGATTGGGAAGCTCAAGCTTCGCCACGTGGATCGCCGCGCGACGCGGGGCGATGAGAATTCGGCGCGTCTCCCCCTCTGCGTAGACGTGGACGATCAGCGTGCCGCGGAGCGGCTCGTAGATCGAGCGGACGAATCCCCCCTCGGCCGCCTTGCGGACCTCGGTCAGCGATGCCGCGATCGCGAGCCCGTCCATTGCCCCCTCCGGTTTGAAGCCCCCTATGGGGACGGTATAATCGCGATTGTATCGCCGGCGTAGCTCAGTGGTAGAGCAATGGTTTCGTAAACCATCGGTCGGAGGTTCGACTCCTCTCGCCGGCTCCCGCTCCTCGACGGTACGCCGCTGCGCGAGCTGACTCGCGACAGGGCGGCGTCGAGGCTCGCTCCCACCTCCCTACCCCCTGAGGGGCTGGACGTCCTTCGCGCTCAGCGTCCCCTCGGTTCGCGCAGCGCGCCCGCACCGAGGAGCGCGTGGTTTCGGTCGACCGCCGCGCCCGTCGATCACGGCTCGCAGCAGATGTCGTCCACCCAGAGCTCCTGCCCGCCGACGATCAACGACGCCTCCACCGCCGCGCCATCGATCCAGAAGGTCGAGGGCCAGACAGATCCCTCCAGCCTGACCGTGCCCCGATCGTTGCCGTATCCGTTGACAACGAACACCGAGACCCCTCCGATCACCGTCCCGTGGATGTCGGCGAAGTCCTCGAAGTTGCGGAAGTCGCCGTTGACGCCGAGGTTGATGTTCCCTCCGTACTCGCCAAACAAGATCTCGACGGCGTTGCAGGCCGTTGGCAGGGTGATCGCGAGGTTCACGTTGTTCGTCCCCGCCTCGTGCCCGGTTCCCCCAGCGTAGCCCGCGGCGCCGACGTCGAGCACGCCGCCATGAGTCCACGCGCCGCTTCGCCACTGGAACGCTCGAACCTCGATCCGTGACCCACCATCATGCAACGTGTCGGAGACGACATACGCTCCGAGGCTCGGGTCCTCGAATCCCACACACTTCCCCTCGGCCCCGGCGCCGCCTTTGACGAAATCGAAGCTCCAAGTGTTGTTCTCCTCATCGAGCTCCTCGATCACATGCGTCGCATCGAGGACCACTGTCAGCCGGTGAGGCCCTTCGGGCACCGGAATCTCGAAGAGGATCATCCCGTCTTCGCCGGGCTCCGGAAGCACGGCGCGATGCTGAAGCACGAGCTCGCCGTCGAGCAGCACGTCGATCGCGATCGGCTCATGCGTCAGCAGCTCCCCATCCAGTCGCAGCCAAAGCTGCAATTCAAGGTAGGGCCGAGCGTTGACGTCCCAGATCGTCCTCGGCAGAATTCGAAGATCAGGAAGGTGGGGTTGGTAGAGGTACGCGCGCGCCAGCGTCGGCACCAGCTTCAGGTCCGGATCCCCCGCGAAGCGGATGCACGCAGTCTGCGTCCACGCGTCGGTCGTCGTCGTGGTCCCTGTGGCGCAGGCGGGGTAGTCGGCGAGCGCCAGCAGATACGCTTGGTAGACCGTCTTCCCCTGCGAGCAGTACTTGAAGAACGCGTCCTGCCACTTCACCGTGTATCCCCAGCAGTGTGCGCTGCAGTAGGCTCCGGACATGCCGCAGTAGCCGACGGTCGCGGCGCCTGAAGCGCTGCCCTTGCGAAACTCGTAGGAGAAGGTCCCGGGCCCCGTGCCGCACATCCCTCCGCAGCTCCCGATGAACGTGAACGGCATCGGATTGTACGCGGCAATCCAGCTCCGAATCTCCGCCGCCGTCGTGGTCTCGGCCGTCTTGCCGTTGACGCAGCCGCTCGCGAAGCTCACGCTCCCGCCGTGCGCCAGCTCGTAGAAGACCGCCGTCGTCTGGCTCTCGACGTGGCTTCGAACCTGCGCCTCGGTGGGGTAACGCGCGGTCTCGGTGCTGTAGTAGCCCATGGTCGCGAACCAAGAGGCCGCGTTCTGGTACCAGGGATCCCAAGCTCCCGTGCAGCCGGTCGACACGACCCCCTTTCCCTCGCAGTTGACCGAGCCCTGGAAGCAGTGCGGGCCCGTCAGGGAGAATCCGGTGTACGGGGGAGGAACCGCGTAGCCCAGCCACTCGCCCGTCACCGCATCGATGATCGGCACCGCAAGCTGGACCGCATCCCCTTCGCGGCCGATGACCCCGCCGACAACCCAGCACGGATTCGAGCTGTAGACCGGATGGATATCCGAGTCCCGGGCGATGTAGTAGAGCTCGGCGAAGACGACCTCGCCGCCGACCATCCCGACGGCATGCTCCCGCGACAGAATGCCAGGAAGCGCATCAGGGAGATCGGTCCGCCACTGGATGCTCTCCTTGACCAGCTCTCCGGTCGCAACGTCGTACTGCCGGACGATGTAGTCCCCTTCCACGATCGCATCGCCGATCATCCGCTGGTGGAACTCCACACGAAGGTCCCCGAGGATGACTGTCTGGAACTCCAGGCCCCGTTCGTCTGCCGGCGAGGCAGACGAACCGAACAGGAGGACAATTCCCAACACAAGCAGAGCTGACGCGACGAAACGCCTCCGCTCGTCGCCACGGTGCCTTGTCACGGATCGACGCATTCGAACCTCCTTGGACCGCACCATCAACCCATCTGGCTCTTCCGCTGCGCTGCCAGGCCCCTCTCCCGCAGCTCGCCGATGCCTTCGCATCGGTCATCTGCGAGCATTCTGGGAGGGGAGACGATTCCCAGTCAAATCGCCGCCTTGTTCCAGCTCGGTCGGATCCCAAGCCCCGCTTCAGCCCCAAACCCATGACCGCTGCCGCTCGCCGTGCGCTCGCGTTGCATGGCCCCCCGGGCGGATGCAACGATCCAGGCAGCCTCGCTCGGAAGCGCGATCGTTCGTGAACCATCGGTTGGAGGTTCGGCTCTTCCCGGCGGCTCAAGCCTCCGGCCCGCATCGTGACGGACAGACTTCTGTTTGCGAGGGGCCAAACGGCCCGCGCGCCTCGATGTAATGCGCGCTACGATGGCTCCATCTGCAAGCTTCGTCGACGAAGAGGGGTGACCGATCGTGGATGATCTAGTCAAGATTGCGGTAATCGCAGGGATCATGGGGGCGTTCCTCGTGTTCGGGCTGCTGCTGAACGTGCCGGACCGAGCCGCGCCGGAGCCGGTCGCGGTGATCGAGCAACCGGAAGTGACACAGGTGACCGTCCTGCCGCCGACGACGCTCGAAATGCTCGACCCGGTCTACTCGGAGAAGGCCGTCTTCCAGGACGGCACGATTCGGATCGCGTTCAACGTGTCGCACACCGAGGCCGGTGTCGAGAGCCGACTGCCGTTCTGGCTTCACAACGTCTCGGGCGACGTCGTCAGCGTTCTGTGGGACCGCTGTTCGATGCAGCTGCCGTGCGCGAACACGGTGCACGTCGTCAATGAGGAGGGCCTCGCCTACGGCGGATCGATCTCGGTCGCCCCGGGCGGTGACCTGTTCGACGCCGTGATGCCGATCACCGAGGTCTCTTGGGAAGGGGACCCGAAGCCGACGACGGGGGTCCTCGATCAAGGGACGTTCACCTTCGTTCTCGCGATCGAACGCAGCGGCGCGACGCCGATTCTGCGCGCCCC
>Ga0209164_1001893_pt1 | contig 24486 bp, 22 predicted proteins | sample MTBNYHSulfiMetaG_FD_187458 | JGI IMG/M metagenome (GOLD analysis project Ga0209164, IMG submission 187458) | Enrichment culture microbial communities from rom New York Harbor, USA that are MTBE-degrading - MTBE-NYH (New York Harbor Sulfidogenic)... | ecosystem: Environmental > Aquatic > Marine >... | reverse complement strand
CTGTTGCATCCGGGAGAATGCCGACGATCGCCTCTACGGCACGCTGGGGCACCTGAAGGCCGCAAAGGGGCAGCGGCCGGGCCTCCGCATTGTGGTGGGGGGCTGCCTGGCGCAGAAGGATCGTGACCTGGTGCGCCGGCGGGCTCCCTGGGTGGACGTGGTGTTCGGCACGCACAACCTCCATCGGGTACTGGATCTGCTCGACCATGCCGAGGAGTGGGGCCCAATCACTGAGATCCTCGAAAGCTCGGCCGAAACCGAGGGGTTCGCGGCGGACCTGCCCTCCCGGCGGGAACTGGATCATTCCGCTTGGGTCACCATCACGGTGGGCTGCAACAACGCCTGCACCTTCTGCATCGTGCCCAGCGTGCGCGGGCCCGAGATCAGCCGCCGGCCGGGGGAGATCATCGAGGAGGTACGGCGCCTGGCGGCCGACGGGGTGGTCGAGGTCACCCTCCTGGGCCAGAACGTCAACTCCTACGGGCGCGACCTGGGGGTGGACGGCCGCCGCCGGCCCGTCTTCGCGGACCTGCTGCGGCGCGTGGGAGAGGCCCCCGGCATACGCCGGGTGCGTTTCACCAGCCCTCACCCGAAGGACATGAGGGAGGAGGTGGCCCGGGCTATGGCGGAGACCGCGGCCGTCTGCGAGCACCTGCACTTGCCTCTCCAGTCGGGGAGTGCCCGCATCCTGCGGGCGATGCAGCGGGGCTACAGCCCGCGGCGCTTCCTCGATCGGCTCGAGATGATGCGGAGCATCGTGCCCGGCCTGGCGGTGACGACCGACGTGATCGTCGGCTTTCCCGGAGAGACCGAAGCGGACTTCCGGGCAACCCTGGAGGTCATGGCGGAGGCCTGCTTCGACGGCGCCTACATGTTCATCTACTCGCCCCGGCCGGGAACGGCGGCAGCCGTCATGGAGGAACAGGTGGCCCCGGAGGTCGCTGCCGAACGCTTCTCGCGCCTCGCCGATTTGCAGCAGGAGATGTCCCTCGCCCGGAACCGCGAACTGGTGGGGAGCGTGGTCGAAGTCCTCACCGAGGGGCCCAGCCGCAAGGATCCCTCCATGGCTACCGCCCGTACCCGGACCAACAAGGTGGTCCACTTGCCCGGCGATTTCCTCCCAGGAACCTTCCTGCAGGCGCGACTCGAGCGGGCGGCCCCCAGCCACTTGATCGGGAGAGCGGTCTCCTGAGCCTCGTCGCCGCCCTGCTGGGGCCCACCGCCGCCGGCAAGAGCGAGGTGGCACTGGCGCTGGCCGAAGCGGTCGGTGGGGAGATCGTGTCGGTGGATTCCATGCAGGTCTATCGCGGTATGGACGTCGGCACCGCCAAGCCGGGCCTGGCCGAACAGGCCCGGGTGCGCCACCACCTGATCGATCTGGTGGAGCCATGCGCCTCCTTCTCGGTGGCCGCCTTCCAGCGGGCGGGTCGGGGCGTGCTGCGGGATCTTGCCGCGCGAGGCGTGCCGGCGCTGGTGGTGGGCGGGTCGGGGCTGCATTTTCGGGCTCTGGTGGACCCTCTCGAATTCCCGCCGCACGATCCCGCGGTCCGTCGCGAGGTAGAGAGCCTGGGAGCAGAGCAGGCGGCGGCCGAGTTGCTGGCGGCCGACGCCGCTGCCGGTGCCTGGGTGGACCTGGCGAACCCGCGGCGGGTGGCCCGGGCTCTGGAGGTCTACCGGCTCACCGGGGCTACGCCGTCGGCCCGTCTCGGCGGCCAAGGGGCGGCTGCAGTGCGCTCCTATCGGCCTTTGCTGCCGGTGGCCGCCATCGGCGTTGATCCCGGCGAGGCCTTGCGGTCACGGGTGGAGAAGCGCCTCGATGTGATGCTGGCCGCGGGGCTGCTGGAGGAGGTGGCGCGGCTGGCGCCCCGGCTCGGCCGCACGGCGGCCCAGGCGGTGGGGTACAAGCAGTTGCTGCCGGTGGTGCGAGGCGAGGCGTCGTTGGAGGAAGGTCGGGCGCGAGCGGCGGCGGCCACCTGGGCGTTGGCTCGCCGGCAGCGCACCTTCTTCCAGCGTGATCCCCGCATCCGCTGGCTGCGATGGGATGATGATTCGGCACGCCGGGAGGCGGCAGCCCGGATCGTCTTGGAGGAGGCCGGATGGACTTCGTGAAGATGGAGGGGCTGGGCAACGACTTCGTGGTGCTGCGGGGGCCGGCCTCGCCGGCGGCAGCCGATGTGGCCGCCTGGTGCGACCGGAGGCGGGGCATCGGAGCGGACGGTTTGCTGGTGGTGACCCCTCTGGCCTCGGACCGGGTACGCATGGAGTACTGGAATGCCGATGGCTCGCCGGCGGAGATGTGCGGCAACGGGCTGCGCTGTGTGGGGCGCTTCGCCGTGCTGGAGGGCCTCGCCTCGGGGCCGGAACTGGTGGTGGAGACACCGGTGGGGGAGCTGCCGGTGCGAGCGCCGGCCGAGGGCTCGGTGCGAGCCCTGGTAGGGAGGTTCGCCGAGGCGCCTGTGGCCCCGCTCGACCTCGCCGGCTACCACCTGGAGTCGGTGACCGTGGGCAATCCCCACGCCGTGGCGTTCGTGAACGACTGCTACACGGTGCCGGTGGCCGCGGTGGGGCCCATCGTCGAGGGGGATCCCCATTTCCCGCAACGGACCAATGTGGGTTTCGCCACCGTGGTGTCTTCGCAGCGACTGGACCTGCGGGTCTGGGAGCGCGGGGTGGGGGAGACGCTGGCCTGCGGCACCGGGGCGGCGGCCGCGGCGGGGCTGGCGCACCGCCGGGGGCTGACCGGCCCACGGGTCACCGTGATGCTGCCCGGAGGGCCGCTGGAGATCGAGATCGAGGGTGACCGGGTGTGGATGGAGGGCCCGGCCCGGGTGGTGTTCCGCGGGTCGATGTGAGCCGTCTCAGCGGAGCCGGCGGAGCACGGCCACCACCTTGCCCAGGAGCTGTACGCCCGCGGTGAGCACGAGGGGCGCGTAGGCCGGGTTCTCCGGGAGCAGCGTGACTACCCCGGGGGAGCGGTGCAGGCGCTTCACCGTGGCTTCCTCCCCGTCGATGAGAGCGGCCACGATGTCGCCGTTGTCGGCATCGGCCTGGCGGCGCACCACCACCAGGTCGCCGTCGAAGATGCCGGCTCCCACCATGGAGTCGCCGCGGACCCGCAGCATGAAGACCGGGTCGTGGCCTACCAGCTCGGTGGGGAGGGGAAGGATGTCCTCGATGTCTTCCTCGGCCAGGATGGGTGAGCCGGCGGCAATACGACCGACCAGGGGGACGTCACGCACCGGCGCCCGCCGCAGATCGGGCTGGGCCCGTCCCGGGGCGGTGACCTCGATGGCGCGGGGCTTGGAGGGATCGCGCCGCAGGTAGCCCGCCTTGACCAGGGCCGAGAGGTGGCTGTGCACGGTGGAAGGGGAGTTCAGGCCGACCGCCTCGCCTATCTCGCGCACCGAGGGCGGATAGCCGCGCTGGCGCACGGTGCGAAGGATGAACTCGAGGATCTCTTGCTGTCGGCCGCTGATCTCGCTGGCGGGCATGGGCTGTCTCCCCGGTGGCTCAAGAGGAGAGGCTAACCGGCCGCGCCGCCGAGGGCAAACATATGTTCGCCTTGACGCCCGAACAGGTGTTCGATAAGATCCCGACATGGCGAACGCATGTTCGTGTCACACCCGCATCGTAGGTTGTGCAGGTGTGAGCCGGCCCCAACCGGGGCCGGCACGGCGAGAAGCGAGCCAGGAGGCCCGCCCCATGTCGATCTCCGTCAAGAGCCCGATCCGGGTGGCGGTTCTCCTCACTACGGTCGCCCTCGGGGTGGTCCTCCTGCTCGCCAACGCCGTGGCCGCCGGCCATGGGGGACCCGGTGACGACTACCAGGGTTGGGTGGAGCACGTGGTCGTCACCGGGGACACCCTGTGGGACATCGCGGCAGGCCGCACCCCGGCGGGGGACGACGTACGCCGCACCGTGTACGAGATCCGGCAGGCCAACCGGCTCGACAGCCCCAGCATCGTTCCCGGCCAGGTGCTGCAGGTTCCCTCCGGCGGTTGAGGGGGCGGCCGTGCTCCCCGGGCGGTGCCTCTCGGGGGCGGTTAACCTCGGTCCACCGATGCACTGCCCCTTCTGCGATGCTCCCGACACTCGGGTGGTGGACAGCCGGCCCGCCGAGGGTGGCGAAGCCATCCGTCGCCGCCGCGAATGCCCGGAGTGCGGCAATCGCTTCACCACGTACGAGCGGCGCGAGGCGGCTCTGGTGGTGCGCAAGCGCAACGGCACCGTCCAGCCCTTCTCGGCTGCCAAGGTGTTGCGCGGGGTGAGTTTCGCCATCGCCGACCGGCCGGTGCCGCCGGGGGCGGTCGAGGGGCTGGTACGCGATGTCGAGATGCTGGCTCAGGAGAACGGCCCCGAGATCTCCTCCGACCAGATCGGGCAGTGGGTGCTTCAAGGGCTGCGCCGCATCGACCAGGTCGCCTACCTGCGCTTCGCCTCGGTGTACAAGGGCTTCGCCGGCACCCGGGAATTCCAGCAGGAACTAGCGGCACTCGAGGACCGCGAGTGAGCCGTCGCGCCGAGGCCGGCGGGACGGGGCGGGTCCTCATCCACCGTCTGGATCCCGACCTTCCCTTGCCTTCGCGAGCCCGGCCCGGCGACGCCGGCGTGGACCTGCGCGCTGCCTCTGAGGCCGCGGTGCATCCGGGAGAGCGGGTCACGGTGGGCACGGGGGTGGCGGTGGCCATTCCGGAGGGCTACGCCGGCCTGGTCACCCCCCGCAGCGGCCTGGCACAGCGCCACGGGCTGGGCATCGTCAACGCTCCGGGAATCGTGGACGCCGGCTACCGGGGCGAGATCCGGGTGATCCTGGTGAACCACGGCGCCGAGACCGTTACGGTGGCTCGGGGGGACCGCATCGCCCAGCTAGTGGTGGTGCCGGTGCTGGACGAGGCAATGCAGGAGGTGGAAGAGCTTCCTCCGTCCGAGCGGGGGAAGGGCGGCTTCGGCTCCACGGGCCTCTAGGGGATTGGCTTCGCGGCCGATGGTATGCTGAAAGGGCCTGCGGACGTAGCTCAGTTGGTAGAGCGTAACCTTGCCAAGGTTAAGGTCGCCGGTTCGAGACCGGTCGTCCGCTCCGGGGGCGGAGTGTGTCACCCCGCCCCTGTTTGGACTGCGGCGGCGTGGCCGAGTGGTTCAGGCAAGGGTCTGCAAAACCCTTTACCCCGGTTCAATTCCGGGCGCCGCCTCGCAGGGCTTCGGCGCCGCCGGGGCCCAGACTGACGGGCGCTTAGCTCAGGGGGAGAGCGCTTCCTTGACGCGGAAGAGGTCAGAGGTTCAAATCCTCTAGCGCCCACCATTGGGGGACCCGCAGGGCCGCCGCCTTTCCGGCGGCGGCGTCGCGTTGGTCGTTGTTCTTCTGCTTGCCTGCGGGCTCGCCGCCCGGCCACTCGGGAGGTCGACTGCTGTGCCCGCGGCTGGGGCGGGGAAGGTTCAAATCCTCTAGCGCTCACCCGTTCTGCCCCCTCAGGGGGGAGCGCCGGGACTCTGCGCGGCGAGGGGGTCCGTTTCGCACGCCGGACCCGTGCGGTGGTTTCGGCAACCATGGGCCCGCCGCCTTCCCGGGTGCAGCGTGTTCGGGGGTGCCTATCGCCTTGCTAGCCTCGCTGGCCGTGACTCGGTTGCGGATTTCGGCCGGTGCTTGCGTGCTGGCGGTTCTGGCGACGGCATGCGGTGGGTCGAACGAGTCCGGCACCACGACCACGGCCGTCGCTACGACCACGGTTGCTGCTGATGTCGTCCTCTTCGGCCTCCCCGGCCCTTCTACCGGTCTGGACGAGACCCTCTGCCGTCCCGAGCGCATCGTGCCCGGCGAGGCGACCTGGGTCCCCCCCACCTACGGCGACGCCGAGATCGAGTCGCTGCGGGCCCGCAGCCTGGTGGACCCGCCGGCCTTGCTGCCCGGCGATCCCTACAGCGACGGCTCCCTAGTGCCTGCCGATACCTCGGGGGTCTGTGCGGTATTGGCCGAGCCGGGCGTGCCCGGGGGCTACCGCCTGGCCACCTTCGGCGACGCGACGGCAGCGGAGGCGGCCGGTGGGGTCGTGACGCATTCCGGCGCGTGTGGAGCCTGCTCCTCGCTGCAGGACCTGGCGGTCTACCTGGCGAACCCGGATCTGGGCGAGCCGGTGCGGCAGTGTGCCCTGCTCTCTCTTGCTCAAGGGGACGCCGCCACGCTGGATTGCATCATCGGCCTCGGCTTCAGCGAGCCGTGCGCCCAGATCTGGGCGTTCAACAGCGCATACACCCGGGAGGCCTGTCTCGGCGTGTGCCTGGCGGCACTGGACGACCCCCATCACCTGCCCGACGGCAGCCTGAACCCTTGCCTGGCCTGCGACGAGGAGCAGAGCGGGCCGATCTTCAAGGCGGTGGCGGGGCGTACCCGCCGCAACTCGGGCATCCCGGTGGCCATCTGTCGGCCGCCGGAGGAGGTGACGCCGGTGCTCCACAACGCCTACCCGTAAGCCCTTACCTGCCCGGGGGTCAACGGGTCCGGTGGCTCTCAGCTCCCGGCGGCCTGTACCCGCCCAGTCCATACCAGCACGTCGCGGTAGTCGTCGCTGTAGGTAACGAGACCACCTACCAAGACCAGGCCGCCGTGCAACCCGATGGCGGTCAGGCTGCCGCGGCGGGCGCCTTCGACCTCGAAGGACCCGTCGGCTTCTTCGTACCAGTTACGCCCGTCCCCAGAGAGGAGCATCAGGGGCCGGGTGCCGCTATCCGAACGTGAGTATCCGACGGCGATGAAACCGAGTTGCGTGGCCACCACGCCGACGAGTTCGCCCTCGAAGGCAATCCCCGGGTCGGGTCGCTCCCAGGTGGCGCCATCGGGAGAGAACCAGATGGCCGGGAAGCGCCCGTCGCTGCCGAACTCGTTCCCCACCACCACGACACCTGCGGGAGACAGGGCGGCATCGGCAACCACCAGATCCCGGGTGCTGGTGACTCGCTCGCCGCTGAGTCCGGGACGCTCCCAGGTGACGCCGTCCGCGGAGGACCACACGGCGAGGTCGTCTCGGGTGCCGCTGTTGTCGACTCCAAAGGCCCATACGGTTACGCCGTCGGCCACGGCTGCGTCCATGCCGGTGCTGTTGCCGGGGCCGGAGAAGGCGCCCGCCTCGTCGGCCACCCGCTCCCAAGCCCGGCCGTCGGTGGACGTCCAGACGGCGCCGGCGTACTCCGGGCGGCCCGGCTCTCCCCATTCGGGGACCGTGTCGGAGCTTCCCACGGCCACCAGCAGACCGTCGAGCACTACCACGTCGAGCATCTCCTCCTCGCGGTCGCCGCCGAGGCCGGCCGCCTCGGCCGCGGTCCAGCCAGGAGGAGCACCGACCCCGACCCAGGCGGCGCCGTCCGTGTCGTCGCTGGGGAAGGTCCAGAAGCCCTGCACCTCGGTGGGGTTGGTGCCGGACTCGCGCCAGGCTCCCACGACCACCAGGTGTTCTCCGAATGGGGCCGCGGCGTACGCCCATTCGTCGAAGGCGCCCGGGAAGGGAAGGCCGGCCTGCTCACTCCACTCTGCGCCGTCGGGCGACGACCAGACGCGGACGTCGGAGTAGTGATCGGTCTGAGTCACCATACCGAGGTCGTGGACCCGGCCGCTGGTATCCGCGCCGACGAAGAGGTACGGCGCGTCTTCCCAGGAGGCGACCACCCGGATCCGGGCGTCGATGACCTCACCACGCTGGACGAAGAAGTCGGGGCGGAGGGTGAGGAGGGTCTGCGGATCTGCCCAGGCGACCTCCGGCGGCGGCAGGGTGGTGGTGGTCGTGGTGGTTGGCGGCAACGTGGTGGTGGTCGTCGTCGGGGCCGTCGTCGTGGTGGGCACGGTGGTAGCGACTGTTCCCGTGGTAGTGGGCGCCTGAGTGGTGGTGGGGAGGGCCCCGCCGTCGCTGCAAGCCGCCCCCGCCAGTGCCAGGGCCGTCAGAACCAGTCCGAGCCTGCGGTGCCGCATGTGCTGCTCCTGTGGTGGTTGCCCCCATCCTGGCACGGGCCACGCCGGGCCGTCATCTCCGGCCCGGCGGAATCTCGCCGGCGGCTGCTGATATCTCCGATGCCGGGCCGACGTTCCCCGGAAGCGGCAGGTCGCGGCGCTACCCTGGCTCTGCTGCGGAGGTGTGATGACCGTCGCCAAGTTGGACAAGCGGCTGGGCGAGCTGGAAGCGCGCGTTGGGGCTCTCACCGAGCGCATGGAAGAGGCCGCCGACCGCTATCTGGACGCCATAACGCCGTGGACGGCGCGACGCTTCGAATCCGACGTGACCGCCGCGGTGACGGGCGCGCCCGAGGTGACTCAGGGGCTGGGGGCCGAGGCTCTGGGGGGTTTGCGGCGCGGCCTGGATGACCTCGTGGCTCGGACTCCCGGGTTGGTGCGCAAGCGCGTCGCCACCGCCGGGGCCTGGCCACACCGTTGGGACTCGGCGCGGCGCCCCCTTCGCATCGGCCTCTACGGGGAGGAGGGCGCCGGGGGCAAGCGGGAGGTCGCTGTGCCGGCGTTTCTCGATGCCCGGCTGCGCCTGTTGCTCGGCACGTCGGGCCGCTTGCTGGCTCGCCACGGGTACGAGCACCACGTGCGACGCACCTTCGATCGGGCCTACCTTCGCTCCGATTACCACCCGCCGGAGTACCTGACGCGGTCGCTCGACGGGCACGAGGAGTTCCATTCGTTCCTGGAGGAGTACGGCGACCTCTGCGATGAGTACGCCCGGGTGCTGGCCGACCTGCAGACGGCAGGGCAAGACTGTGCCGTGCGCGCCGCCGGGGATCTCTGGAAGCAGGCTTGAGCTGCCGGTGCGCTAGCCGTCTACCTGGACCAGCAGCATCTCGAGGGCCTCGCTCCCGGTATTGGCCATGCGGCAGTTGGCGCCGGCCGGCACGCGCAGGGCCTCGCCGGGCGCCAGGGTGCGGGTGGCGTGCCCCACCGTGGCCCGGGCCCGTCCTCGGCCCACGATGCAGTGCAAGGTCGCCGGTGCACCGAGGGTGGCCTCGTTGCCCGGGTCCACCGTCACCCGGCGGGCGGTGATCCCCGCTTCGCACAGCAGCGTGGTGGCGGTGCCCCAGGTGTACCAGTCGGTGCCGTCGGATTCGAACTCCGGTCGCCCCTCCGCCTGGAGGCGCTCCACCAGCGCCTTCACCTCCTGGGCGTGCTCGCGGCCCGCGACCAATACCGCGTCGCGGGCCTCGACCACTACCACGTCGTCCACACCGATGACGCCGACGAGACGGCTGGAAGAGCGCAGCAGCGACCGGCGGACTCCCAGGGCAATCACGTCTCCAGCAACCGCGTTGCCGTCGGCGTCTTGGCCGGCGAGGTCCCAGAGGGCGGCCCAGTCTCCTACGTCGCTCCAGCCGGCATCGAGGCCGACCACCGCCGCGCGGCGGGTCTTCTCCATCACGGCGTAGTCGATGGAGATGGCGGGGGCGGAGGCGAAAGCCGCCTCATCGAGCCGGATGAGGCCGTTGCGCCGCTCGGCGGCGGCCAGGGCGGCGTCGCAGGAGGCCAGGACGGCGGGAGCGTGCCGGCCCAGCTCCTCGAGCAGGGCGGTGGCCGAGAACACGAACATGCCGCTGTTCCACAAGTAGCCCCCCGAGCGGAGGAAGCGGGTGGCGACGGCACGCTTGGGCTTCTCGACGAATCGGGCCACCGCGCGCACCGACGGGCTGATCTTCTCCCCGGTGCGGATGTAGCCGTAGCCCGTAGCCGGGTGAGTAGGGACGATGCCGAAGGTCACCAGGTAGCCCTGTTCCGCTTGGGGCACCGCCACGCTGACGGCGCGGGCGAAAGACTCCTCGTCGGCCACCACGTGATCGGCGGGAAGTACCAGCAGGACGGCCTCGCCGTAGCGCTGCACCAAGTGCAGGGCGGCCGTGCCCACCGCCGGGGCGGTGTTGCGGCCCACCGGCTCCAGGATGATCGTGGCGTCGTCGTACCCGGCGCGGTGCAGGTCGCGCTGGATGCCGGGGCGGTGATCCTCATTGCAGGCAACCAGCGGGGTGGTGACCCCCGGCAGGCCCCGGGTTCGCTCCACCGTGAGGCGGAACATGGTTCGCTCCTCGCGCAACGGCAGGAGGTGCTTGGGCTGGCGCTTGCGGGAAGCAGGCCACAGGCGGGTGCCGAAACCGCCGGAGAGGATGACCGGGACGACGGGGGTGGGGGCGCTCATGCTGCGGGGCCACACCCTACCGCTCGGCGGGCGGCAAGGCGGGGAGCAACCGGGCCTCCCCGGGGCCCTCGCCGCGCCGGGCCGGCGTTACGCCGCGGACACGCCGATCGTCCTAGGTTACGGCCGTCGGTGGCGGCTGGGCTGCGGCAAAGGAGCAACCATGGCACTCCCCAACGGCCGGGTGCGCGAGAGGCACATTCCCGGGTCGCTGGTCGCCGGCATCCGCTTCCTGGGGCATTTCGAGGATCTGCCGGAGAAGTTCACCCGGCTGCGCGCCGTGGCCGCCGAGGCGGTGATGGGCCCGGGGATGGTGCTGTACCGAGGCCGCGACCCCGGAGGCGCCTACCACCTCGAGGCCGCCTATCCGGTCGACGACGAGGTCGACGGGGGAGGGGTGTCCTCACGGCTCGTGCCGGCGCACCGGGCTCTCTGCCTGCACCGGCAGGGGCCGGTGGATTCCCCCGGCGCGGTATTCCGGGAGGTCTTCGAGGTGGTGGGCCGGGAGGGTCTGGATGTGTCTACGGACCCGCCCTACGCGGTGGTGTTCCTGCAGGAGCGGTCCGAACTGGAGCCGGTCGATGCCGACCACGAAGTGGAGGTACGGGTGGCTCTGATGCTGCCCGGCTGGGCCTCCCAACTGGCTGCCGGGCTCGAGCGCGTGGGCGGGGCCCAGGCTCGACGCGAGGTGCTCGGCGGGCTGCCCTGCCCGGCGGGGGGAAGCCCGGAGCAGTGGGCCGGCTGGGTCGCCGAGGCTCTGAGTCGGCTCGATGAGCAGGTGGAGGATCCCGCCGTGCGGCGGGAGGCACTGCAGGGTTGCGCCCACCGGTTCCCCGACTGGCGGATCGAGCAGATGCGGGCGCGCTACGAGGAGTTGGGGAGCCTGGATGCCCTGCTGGTGGCGATGCGCCTCGACCAGACGGTGCAGGGCCAGTCTTGGTACGAGTCGCCGGTCCGGGTGGGGGGCACCATCTACGTCACCAAGGATCCCGTGGACCAGGAAGGCTGGAAGACGGCGGCCGACGCCGCTTCGCGTCGTGCCGCCTACTGCCATTGCGGCCTGGTGGCCAACGCTCGCCGCCTGGGCGTCACCCTGTCGGCTTCCCACTGCTTCTGCGGCTCGGGGTGGTACGACCAGCTGTGGGAGGGGATCCTGGGCCGTCCAGTGACCATCGAAGTCCTGCAGTCGATCCTCAAGGGAGACGACTGCTGCACCTTCGCCATTCACCTCCCGCCGGGGATCAGCTGAAGAGCTTCGCCGTCGGGCCCGGGCCGGCGGGACGGCAGCGCCGGCCGCCGCGGTAGTGTCGTGTCGTCCAGCAGGGTGCGGAGGGTTGACCATGGCAGAGCCCGCCATCCGGGTCGAGGACGTACGCTTCTCCTACGGGAGCCTCGAGGCCCTGCGCGGCGTCAGCTTTGAGGTGGCCCCCGGGGAGATACTCGGGTTCCTCGGCCCCAACGGGGCCGGTAAGTCCACCACCATCAAGATCCTCACCGGCCAGCTGGCGCCGGGCTCCGGCCGGGCCGAGGTGCTGGGGCGCGAGGTCGCTCTCGACGATCCCGTGCTGCAGGCGCGCATCGGGGTGTGCTTCGAGGAGAAGAATCTCTACGACGCTATGTCGGGGCGGGAGAACCTGCGGTTCTTCGCCCGTCTCTTCGGTATCCGTGACCTGGACGCCGACGGGCTGCTGGCCAAGGTGGGCCTGGCCGAGCGCGGTCGCGACCCGGTGAGCAAGTATTCCAAGGGCATGCGACAGCGGCTGATGATGGCCCGGGCGTTGGTGAACACGCCTCAGGTGCTGTTCCTCGACGAGCCGACCGACGGCCTCGACCCGGTCTCCTCGCGTGCCATCCGCACCCTCATCCGCGGCGAGGTGGAGCGGGGGGCGGCGGTGCTGCTGACCACGCACGACATGTTCGAGGCCGACGAGTTGTCCGACCGGGTGGCCTTCATCAATGAAGGCCGAATCCACGCCACCGACACCCCGGAGAACTTGAAGCTGCAGCACGGGCGCCGGGCGGTCAAGCTGCGCTACCGGCAGAGCGGCAGCGTGACGGAGGAGTCGGTGCCCCTGGACGCGCCCGACGCCGGCGAGCGGCTGCGGGCGGTAGCGGGCCACCCCGGCCTCATGACGATCCACACTGAGGAGGCCACTCTGGAGAGCATCTTCGTGGAGATCACAGGGAGGGCCCTGGCGGGATGAGCCGGCCCGTTTCGCGATGGGCCGTGGTGGGGGCCATCGTCCGCAAGGACCTGCTGGAGTACGGCCGCGACCGGCTCTGGGTTCTCCTCACCATCCTGGTGCTCGTGGTGGTGATCACCCTGTTCTGGGTGCTGCCCGCCGCAGTCGAGGGGTCCGTTCATTTGGGGGTGGCGGGCCTGCCCGATCCGGGGGAGGCCCTCGAGGGGGAGGGGCTGGTGGTGGTCCCCTTCGCCTCCTCGGATGAACTGAGGCGAGTGGTTTCGGGGGAGGCGGAGGCCTGGCTGACATCGGCGGGGACCCTGGTCCGAGGCCCCGGTGCCGCCGAGCCGCTGCCCGCCGGGGCCGAGAGGGTGTCGATCGCCCTGGGCGTCGCCTTCCCCGAGGGCTTCCCGGAGGTGAGTGAGGGGGGCCGGGCGACGGTGTACACCGATGCCGGGGTGCCCCAGGAGATGGCCGGTGCTTTGGCGGGGCTGGTGCGGGAGATGGGGTACCGCGCGGCCGGCCTGCCCTTGCCGGTGGAAGCGCCGGACGGCCTCTACGTGATCCTGGGGCAGGATCGGGGCGGCGAGGAGCCCTCGGCTCGCGAGGGCTTCCGGCCGCTCTTCGTCTTCATGATCCTGATGATGGAGCTCTTCGCCATGGCGAGCCTGATCGCCAAGGAGATCCACGAACGCACTGTGGTAGCAGTGCTCGTCACCCCGGCGACGGTCGGCGACGTTCTGGCCGCCAAGGGCATCTCCGGGGCCGCCAGCGGGTTCGTACAGGCGGTGGTGCTGCTGGCGGCGATCAACTCGCTATCCGCCAACCCCGGGCTTCTCCTCTGCCTGCTGGCGCTGGGGGCGCTGCTGGTGGCCGGCACGGCGATGCTGGCCGGTTCCAGCGGACGCGACTTCATGTCCACCCTGTTCTGGGGGATGCTGTTCATGGTCCCGCTGCTCGTGCCGGCACTGGCCGCTCTGTTCCCGGGAACGGCCGCGACTTGGGTTCGGGTGCTGCCTTCGTATCCCCTGGTGCGGGGACTGGTCGAAGTCCAGTCCCTAGGGGCCGGCTGGGCCGATACCCTCCCCGAACTCGGCCTCCTGGCCGCCTGGGCCGTGGGCCTGTTCGGTGCGGGCTGGCTGGTGCTGCGGCGGAAGGTGAGGTCGGCGTGAGCGCTCGCCGCATCCTTCTTGTGCTGGGCAAGGACCTGAGGCTGGGGCCGCGTTCCCCGGTCTTCCTTTGGGTGTTGGTGCTTCCGCTGCTGATCACGCTGGTGCTCCAAGTGGCTTTCGGCGACCTGCTCGACCCCCGGCCCCGGCTGGGCATTGTGGACGAGGGGGAGTCGGCGGTCGCCGCCGCCGCTCGGCAGGCCTCGGGAATCGAGGTGGCGCCCCTCGGATCGGCCGAGGCCCTCAAGGCGAAGGTGGAGGCCGACGACCTGGATGCCGGCCTGGTCCTCCCCGCCGGGTTCGACGCCGCTCTGGGGGCGGGAGAGCGGCCGGCGCTGGAGTTGTACTTGAGCGGCCGGAGCTCCGCAGCCGACCGCCTGGTGTTGACCGCCACCACCTTGGATCTGATCCGGCGGGCGGCGGGCGGCGCGCCGCCGCTCGAGGTAGAGATGGTGGCGCTGGGGGAGGAGGCGCTGCCCATCACGGTGCGACTAGTCCCCCTGATCGCCATGTACGCCTTGCTGGTGGCCGGGGTTTTCCTTCCCTCCTTCAGCCTGGCCGACGAGAGGGAGAGGCGGACCCTCAACGCGGTGGTGGTCACCCCGGTGCGTTTGGGGGAGGTGGTCGCGGCGAAGGGCAGCCTCGGCTTCCTGCTGGCGGTGCCCATGGCGGTGGTGACGCTGTGGATCAACCAGGCTCTCACCGGGCAGCCGCTGGCCCTCCTCGTGGTGCTGGTCGTGGCCGGGGCCCTCTTGGTGGAACTGGGCCTGGTCTATGGGACGGTGGCCGGGAACGTCACCGCGGTGTTCACCCTCATCAAGGGGACCGGGTTCCTGCTTCTGGCTCCCACCGTCTTCTATCTCTTCCCCGATTGGCCGCAGTGGATCGCCCGCCTCTTCCCAACCTACTGGGTGATCAACCCGGTCTACGAGGTGACCATCGAGCGGGCCGGGTTGGGGGATGTGTGGGCCGAACTGGTCGTCGCCTTGGGGGTGGGGGCGCTCCTCGGGCTGGTGGTGGCGGCGACCACGCGGCGCCTCCAGGCTCGGCTCGCGGCCGGCTGAACTCCGGCCGCCGGCGGCTGCGACGCCGCCCCGCCGGTCCGGCGTTGGCTTACGAAGCGGCTCACTTCTCCTTGGGGTAGGGCCAGGCGGCGATCCCGCCCTCCAGGACCTTGACGTTCTTCCAGCCCCGTTGCAGGAGGATCCGGGCTCCCTCGTAGCCGCGGAGCGAGATCTTGCAGTAGCAGATGATCTCGGTCTCCGGGTCGTCGGGAAGCTCGGCGAGTCGCTTGCGCAGAGCGCCCAGGGGGATCAGGTGCTCGCCGAGGCCCAGTCGGGTCATCTCGTACTCGTCGGGGCCGCGCAGGTCCAGCAGGAAGGGCACCTCGCCGGCATCGAGCTTGCGCTTCAGATCCTCGGCCGAGATGCCCACCATCAGGCCGCGTCGCTTGTTCTGCAGGCATTGCGCCGTGGCGATGATGTTGTCGATCGCCAAGCTGAAGGGCGGGGCGTAGGGAAGATCGGCGTTGGCGACGTCGTCCACCGTGAGGCCGCCCATGATGGCCATGGCCGCGGTGGCCACCTGTCGGGAGGCGTCGCCGGGGCCCACGCTCTGGAAGCCCAGTATGCGCCCGGTGGCGCGGTCGGCGACCATCTTGTTCACCAGCAGCTGCCCTCCCATGAAGCCCGGGCGATCCGGGCCGGCGGTGACCACCGATACGACGTCGTCGAAGCCGGCTTTGAGCGCGGCCGACTCCGACAGCCCGGTGGAGCCGGCGGTGTGTTCGAAGACCTTGCAGATGCCCGTCTGGATCACTCCGGGGTGGGTGGCCCGGTTTCCGGCGGCGGCGTTCTCTCCGGCTACCCGGCCCTGCAGGTTGGCCAGGTCCCCCCAGGGGGCATGGATCTTGGCTCCGGTCTGGCGCTGTACCGACTCCACGCAATCCCCGGCGGCGTAGATGTCGGGGTCGGAGGTCTGCATGTGCTCGTCCACCAAGATGCCGCCGGTCTTGCCGATCTCCAGTCCGGCCTCTCGGGCCAGGGAGGAGTTGGGGATCACCCCTACCGCCACCACCGCGAGCTCGCAGGGGAGCTCCAGGCCGCTGGCGAGTTTCACCGCTTGGAGCTTGCCGTCCCTGCCGAGGAACTCGGCGACGGAGTTGCCGGTGATGACCATGGTGGCATGGGAGGCCACATGGGCCTCGAGGACCTTGGCCAGCTGCCAGTCGAGGAAGGGGAGCACTTGGGGGAGGAGCTCGACGACGGTCATTTCGATGCCGGCCAGGTTCAGCGCCTCACAGGTCTCCATGCCGATGAGCCCGCCCCCGACGACGACCGCCTTCTTGATACGCCCCTCATCTCGGACTCGGCGGAGGAAGTCGGCATCCTTGATCGACTGCAGTGTGGTCACGCCGTGTAGGTCGATGCCCGGCAGGTCGGGCAGGCGGGGCCTGGCACCGGTGGCCAGGATCAGCTTGTCGTAGGGCAGGTCGTACTCCATCCCCGAGGCCAGGTCTCGGCCGCGCACGATCTTGCCGGCGCGATCGATGCCGACGGCCTCCGAGTTGACCAGGGCGCGTATCGCCTTCGCGTTCATGTAGTAGGCCGGGTCGCGCACGATGCCGGTGGGGGTGGCGAGCAGTTGGTTGCGGTCGTCGAACACGCCGCCCACGTAGTAGGGGTAGCCGCAGGAAGCCATGGAGAGGTCGGGATCCTTCTGGATGATGGTGATCTCGGCGTGCTCGTCCATGCGGCGGGCCCGCGCCGCGGCCTTGGGCCCCGCGGCCGATCCTCCGATCACGACGATCCTGAGTCCGGGTTCCGAGTCGGCAGGCATGCGGCATCCTCCAATAGGCGTGCAGGCAGGTGCGCCGGTGACCCTTGTAGGGGCAAGAGGCGTCTGTGGGAAGGCTATCGGCACCAGGAAACCACCCCAGGGCCCATAGGTCCCAGCGAGAGGGGGGCTTTCGGCGGAGGCGGAGCCGGCCCCGGGCCACTAGCCGATCCCGGCCTCCTGCAGCGCCCGCCACACGCGCTCGGGGGTGAAAGGAGTGCGGGTGAGGCGAAGCCCGGTGGCGTGGTAGATGGCGTTGGCGATGCTGGGGGCGGGCCCGTTGATGCCGATCTCGGCGATCGACTTGGCGCCCATGGGCCCCGTGGGCTCGTAGGAATCCACCAGTATCACCCGGATGGGGGGCAGGTCCATGGTGCCGGGGATCTTGTAGCGCGACAGGTCGGCGTTGCGCACCTTCCCCGTCGCGGTGAATAAGTACTCCTCGCTGAGGGCGTAGCCGATGCCGTTGGCCACCGCCCCCTCCACCTGACCTTCGGCCATGCGGGGGTTGATGGGCGTGCCGCAGTCGACGGCGGCCACGTAGTCGAGCACCCGGACCTGGCCGGTCTCCACGTCGACCGCGACCTCGGCGAAGGAGGCCATGAAGGGGGGCGGCGACTCCTCGGGCACACACGAGGCGGTGGCCCCGATCTGGAACTGGTCGGCCCCGTAGTAGGCGCGGGTGCAGACCTCGGCCAGGGTGACGCTGCGGCCGTCGGGGGCGATGACCCGCCCGTCACCCAGCTGGACGGCTCCGGCCTCCGTCTGCAGCATCGCCGCCGCCACCCGGCGGATCTGCTCCTTGACCTCCAGCGCGGCTCGCTCCACCGCCTTGCCGGTGACGTAGGTGGTGGACGAGGCGTAGGCGCCGGTGTCGAAGGGGGTGAAGTCGGTGTCCGAGGAGTAGACCACGATCTGCTCCAGGCGCACCCCCAGCACTTCGGCGGCGATCTGGCCGAGGATGGTGTCCGACCCGGTGCCGAGGTCGGTGGCCCCGACGAGCAGGTGGAAGGACCCGTCGTCGTTCATCTTGATGGTGGCCGCCCCCATGTCGATCAGCGGGATGCCCGATCCCTGCATGTGCAGCGACATGCCCACCCCGCGGCGCACCGGACCGGTGTCGCGAGGGCGGGCTCGCTTGTGGGCCCAGCCGAAAGCCTCCATGCCGGCCGTAAGGCACTCGCCGATGGCGCAGGACTTGATGGTCATGGGCACGCCCTCGCGCCCCTCGCCCATCTCGGCGAAGATCGGCGACGTCTCCCCGGAGCGGATGTGGTTGCGGCGGCGCAGTTCCATCGGGTCGAGACCCAGGCGCTCGGCCAACTGGTCGAGGGCGGTCTCCAGCGGGAAGGAAGCCTGGGTGCCCCCGTAGCCGCGGTAGGCCCCGCCCACCGGCAGGTTGGTGTACACGGAGCGGCCGGTGAACCGGAGGTGGGGAGCCTTGTTGTAGAGCGGCAGCGTCTTGGAGCCGGCGTTGGAGAGGACGGTTAGGGAGTGGGTGCCGTAGGCGCCGGTGTTCTGGGTGGCGTCCATCTCGAGGGCGTGTAGCACACCGTCCTCGCGAGCGCCGACTTTCACCCGGATGCGGAAGGGATGGCGGGTGCGGGCGGAGACGAACTCCTCACTTCGGTTGTACTCCCAGCGGGCGGGCCGCCCGGTACGCATGGTCACCAGGGCGCAGACGTCCTCCAGCAGGACCTCTTGCTTGACCCCGAAGCCGCCACCGATGCGGGGCTTCACCACCCGGATGCGGTGGATGGGCAGGTCGAGGATCCGGGCGACGATGCGGCGCAGGTGGAAGGGAACCTGAGTGCTGGTGTGCAGCACCAGGCGCCCGTTGTCGTCCAGATACGACTGGCAGACGTGGGTTTCGAGGGGGGCGTGCTGGGCGTACTGCGTCTCACAGGTCGTCTCGACGACCGCGGCGCACTCCGCGAAGGCGGCCGGGGCATCCCCCACGGCCACATCGAGCGCCGCCGCCAGGTTGTGCGGGGCATCCCAGATGCCCTCGGCGTCGGCCTCGTCGTGGATCACGGGTGCACCCGACGCCAGGGCGGCGTCCAGGGAGAGGGCCGCCGGGAGGAGCTCGTAGTCCACGGCGATCAGGCTGAGCGCCTCGCGGGCCAGGCGCGGCGACTCGGCGGCGACCACCGCCACTCGATCGCCGACGAAGCGCACCTTGGAGTCGAACATGCGAGCGTCGTAGGGGCTCGGCTCCGGGTACCCCTGTCCGGCGGTGGTGAAGCGGATGGAGGGGGTGTTCTCGTGGGTGAGGATCAGGGCCACGCCCGGCAGGCGGGCGGCGGCGCCGGCGTCGATGCGGCGAATACGGGCGTGGGCGTGCGGGCTGGCGAGCAAGGCGAGGTGCAGGGTGTGCGGCAGATCGAGGTCCCCGGCAAAGACCGGGCGGCCGGTGACCAAGGCGAGGCCGTCCACTTTGCGCTCGCTGGTGCCCACCACTTCGAACTTGTCGCTCACTCCGCGGCCTCCCGCATCTGGGCGGCGGCGGCCAGGATCGCCTCGACCGGCTTCACGTAGCCGGTACAACGGCAGTAGTTGCCGGCCAGAGCCTCGCGCACTTCGTGCTCGGTGGGTCGCGGGTTGTGGGCGAGGAGATCCAGGGCCGTCATCACGATGCCCGGGGTGCAGAAGCCGCACTGCACCGCTCCCAGGTCGAGAGCGGCGCGCTGCGCCGGGTGGAGGACGCCCTCGCGGCCCAGCCCCTCCAGAGTGTCCACCCGGTGTCCGGCGGCGCGAGCGGCGAAGACCAGGCAGGCGTTGACCGCCCGGCCGTCGAGCAGCACGGCGCAGGCCCCGCAGTACCCGTCATCGCAACCGTTCTTGACGCTCTTGCAGCCGAGGCGTCGGAGCAGATCCATGAGGCTCTCGCCGGGGTCGGCCTGCACCGTGCGGCGGAGGCCGTTGAGCACGAGGTCGAAGGTCACAGCCGGCGCCCTTCGAGACGGCCCCGGGCGTGGAAGAGGGCGCGGCGCACTCCCACGCGGCACAGGGCCCGCCGGTACTCGGCGGAGGCGCGCTGGTCGTGCTGGGCCGGGATGACGGCGGCGGCGATCTCGGCGGCGGCGGCAATGCGGTCGTCGTCCAGGGGCCCGCCCTCGAGGTTCTGCGCCGCGGCCTCTACCGGCGCGCCGAGGGCCGGGGTCTCCCCAACGACGACCCGGGCCTCCTCCACGACGCCCTTTCCGTTGAGGCGAACTCGGACGGCACAGTTGAGCAGGGCGAAGTCGTAGGCCACCCGGGTGAACTTCAGGAAAGCGGCCGCGGTGTCGGGCCCGGCCGGCGGGAGGCCGACCTCGGTGAGGAGGGCCCGGGAGCGGTGCAGGCCTTCGCGGTAGTAGTCGGCCAGGGACAACGTGCGCTCCGTGCCGTCGAACAGCGTGAGGGTGGCGTCGAGGGCCAGCAGCAGCGGGACGATGTCGCTGTAGCGGCCCCGCGCCAGGTGGCCGCCGATGGTGGCCGCGTTGCGCAGCAGCGGGGAGCCCACCCCGCGCAGCATCTCGGTGACCACCCCTTCGAGGTGGGCGGCCAGGCCCGGATGCTCCAGCATGTCGCTCAGGGTGGCCGTGGCCCCGATGGCGAAGCCGGACTCGTGGCGGAGGTAGCGCAGCGGGAGGGCACCGAGGTCGACGAGGGTGGTGACCCCGACGTGAGGGTGGCGGATGACGTCGGTCCCGCCCCCCACGGCGATGGACCGTTCGTCGAGCAGGCGGTAGGCCTCCTCGAGGGTGCCCGGCTGCAAGTAGGCGGTGATGCCCGTCAGCGACATGCGGGCACCACTCTATGGCATGGCGGCAGCGGGCGCACTACGACATGGCGGCGGCGGAGCGCGTGGGTCTTTCGGCCCGGCTCCAGCGGTGGCGCAGCGCCCGGGTTGCCGCCAGACTGTGGGGGCTCATCCCCTGGAGGTACGTATGCGGAGCTTCGCCGGGCGCGACATCCTGTCGTTGAAGGACTTCGAGCGCGCCGAGTTCATGCACTGTTTCGAGATCGCGTCGCGCATGGAGCCCATCGCCCGGGAGCGGCGCAACACCGATCTGCTGGCCGACAAGACCCTGGTGGCGGCCTTCTACCAGCCGTCGACCCGAACCCGGCTGGCTCACGAGGCGGCGATGCATCGCCTCGGCGGCCATGTGGTCGGCTTCGCCGACCCCAAGATGACCCGGGCGGGGGACTTCTACCAGGAGTCCATCAAGGACACGGTCAAGATGCTGGAGTACTACGGCGACGTGATCGTGATGCGCCACTTCCAGCAGGGGGCGCCGGCCGAGGCGGCCCGCTGGGCCAGCGTGCCGGTCATCAACGCCGGCGACGGCTGGGGAGAGCACCCCACCCAGGTGCTGACCGACCTGTTCACCGTGCAGCAAGAGCTGGGCACCATCGACGGCCTCACCTTCCTGTGCATCGGCGACATGCGCATGCGCACCATGCACTCCCTGGGATATGCCCTGACGCAATTCGACAGCCGGGCGATCTTCGTGGCTCCGCCCGAGATGTCGCTGACCGACGACTTCAAGGCCGAGCTGCGCCAGAAGAACCTGGTGTTCGAGGAGGCGGAGCACGTGGCCGATGTCATCGGGGAGGCCGACGTCATCTACATGGAGCCCGTGGTGCAGGCCGACTACACCCGGAGCCGTGAGGAGGCCGGCGGCGAGAAGGGGCTGACCCCGGCGAACTACCAGGTCACCCGCGAGCTGCTTTCGAACAAGGCGCGCAGCGACGCCATCATCCTGCATTCGCTGCCCCGCATGGACGAGCTGCCTCCCGACGTCGACGCCACCCGCCACGCCCGCTACTGGGAAGAGGCCTTCAACGGCGTCGTGATGCGGATGGCCCTGCTCGCCCTGGTCCTGGGCGCCACCGAGTAGAAGCGAGGAACCGAGATGCAAACCGGCTTGCGCGGCCGAGACCTGATCACGCTCCAGGAGTGGACTCGCGACGAGATCGACACCGTCATCGAGGTGGCCCTCGACCTCAAGCGGCGCCGCGCCCTGGGCGAGCTGCATCCGCTCCTGCGGGACAAGGTGCTGGCGATGCTCTTCTTCTTCTCCAGCACCCGCACCCGGGCCTCCTTCGAGGCGGGCATGGCCCAATTGGGCGGGCACGCCCAGTTCATCGAGGCGGAGACCACGCAGATCGCCCACGGCGACACGGCCAAGGAGATCGGGGAGATCCTGGGACGCTACAACGATGGGATCGCCATCCGCCAGGTCGACTGGGGGGTGGGCAACGGATACATCCGCGAGGTGGCCGAAGCCTCGCGCGTGCCCGTGCTGAACATGCAGTGCGACGTCTATCACCCCTTCCAGATCCTGGCCGACCTGCTGACCATCATCGAGAAGAAGGGCGACCCGCGCGGGCTGACGATCAACGTCTCGTACGCCTACGCGGCCTCGTATCAGAAGCCGCTGAGTGTGCCGCAGAGCCTGATCCTGCTGATGACTCGCTACGGCATGAACGTGCGGCTCACCCACCCACCGGAGTTCCGCCTGATGCCCGACATCGTCGCCCAGGCCGAGGCCAACGCCAAGGCCTCCCGCGGGTCCTTCGAGATCCTCACCGACTTCGATGCCGGGTTCGAGGGGGCCGACGTCGTCTACCCCAAGTCGTGGGGTTCGATGCTGACCACCTCGGACAAGGCGGAGTCGGCCCGCATCGGGGCCGGCTATCAGGATTGGATCTGCGACGAGCGGCGCATGGCCCTGGCCGAGGAGGATGCCATCTACATGCATTGCCTGCCGGCCGACCGCAACGTCGAGGTCGCCGACGCGGTCATCGACGGGCCGCACAGCGTGGTGTACGACGAGGCGGAGAACCGTCTCCACGTGCAGAAGGCGGTAATGGCGCTCACGATGTGAGGCGGGGGGCACCCGCCCGGAGGTACGTATGCGAGACAAGCGCGCAGTGGTCGCCATCGGCGGCAACTCGCTGATCAAGGACAAGCACCACCAGACGGTCGAGGACCAGTACGAGGCGATGCGGGAGACCACCGCTTCCATCGCCGGCATGGTCGAGGCCGGCTGGGAGGTGGCCATCACCCACGGCAACGGCCCGCAGGTGGGCTTCATCCTGCGCCGCTCCGAGTTGTCCCGCCATGAACTGCACGAAGTGCCTCTCGACGCCTGTGGGGCCGACAGCCAGGGGGCCATCGGCTATGCCCTACAGCAGAACATGCGGAACCACCTGCTGGCTAGGGGCATCGAGCGGGCGGTGGCCACCGTGGTCACTCAGGTGGAGGTAAGCCCCGACGACCCGGCCTGGGAGAACCCTTCCAAGCCGATCGGCTCGTTCATGACCCCCGAGCAGGCCGCCGAGCGCCGGGCCGGAGACGGCTGGGCGGTGGTCGAGGACGCCGGGCGCGGCTGGCGCCGGGTAGTGCCCTCGCCGGAGCCCTTGAGCATCATCGAGGCCGATGTCGTGAGCCTGCTGCTCGATGCCGGGGTGATAGTGATCACCGTGGGTGGGGGCGGCATCCCGGTGGTGCGCGAACCGGACGGCCACCTGAGGGGGGTCGACGCGGTGATCGACAAGGACCTGGCCTCGGCGATGCTGGCCACGGTCATCGAAGCCGGCCTGCTGGTGATTACCACGGCGGTGGAGAAGGTGGCCCTGGGCTGGGGCACTCCCGAACAGCGCTGGGTGGATCGACTCACCCTGGCCCAAGCCAAGCAGTACCTGGCCGAAGGGACGCACTTCGCCGCGGGCAGTATGGCCCCCAAGATCCAGGCCTGTGTCGACTACCTGGAAGCGGGGGGCGGCGAGGTGTTGATCACCGACCCGGAGCACCTGCCGGCCGCCATCAGGGGCGAGACCGGCACGCGTATCGTCCCGTGATGGACCACGTCGTCGGCCTGCGCTGCCTGGTCTGCGGTGAGGTGTACGCCCCGGGGGCGGTCGACTACGTCTGCCCCCGCCACGGGGTCGACGGCACCCTCGACGTGCTGTACGACTACGAGCGCATCGGGGCGTCGTGCTCGCCCGAGGACCTGAGGCGGAGCGCCGAGCAGGGCATGTGGCGCTTCCGGCCGCTGCTGCCGGTCGAGCCGGGTTCCGAGGTGCCGCCGCTGCTGGTGGGGGACACTCCCATGTACCCGGTGCCGCGCTTGGCGGCGAGGCTGGGCCTGCGGCGGGTGTGGGTGAAGGACGACGGGCGCAACCCCACCGCCTCCCTGAAGGACCGGCCCAGCGCCCTCGCCGTGGTGAAGGCCACCGAGGCCGGGGCCGGCCTCCTCACCACCGCCAGCACGGGCAACGCCGCCGCCGCCCTCGCCGGCCTGTGCGCCGCCGCCGGGCGGCCCTGCCTCATCTTCGTGCCCGCTGCGGCCCCGCCGGCCAAGGTGGCCCAGCTGCTCAACTATGGGGCCACCGTGCTGGCGGTGCAGGGCACCTACGACCAGGCCTTCGAGTTGTGCCTGGAAGGGTCGGCGGCCCACGGCTGGTACAACCGCAGCACCGGCATCAACCCCTACATGAGCGAGGGCAAGAAGACGGTGGCCTACGAGATCTGCGAGCAGCTCGGCCGGCAGGCCCCCGACGCGATGTTCGTCAGCGTGGGCGACGGGTGCATCCTGGGCGGGGTGTACAAGGGCCTCCGCGACTTGCTGGCTCTGGGGTGGATCGACCACATGCCGCGCCTCTACGGGGTGCAGGCGGCGGGCTCCAACTTCCTCGCCGAGGCCTGGGAGCGGGGCGAGGACCCGCTCACCAAGGCGCCCATTGAGGCCCACACGGTGGCCGATTCCATCTCAGCCGGTTTGCCTCGTGACCGCCTCAAAGCCTTCGCCGCCGTGGAGGAGACCGACGGTGCTTTCGTCACGGTGAGCGACGAGGAGATCCTGGCGGCCATTCCCGTGCTGGCCCGGGGGAGTGGGGTCTTCGCCGAGCCGGCGGCGGCGGCCTCTTGGGCGGGACTGGTGCGGGCCGCCGATTACGGCTTGGTCGGCCCGCAGGACCGGGTAGTGGTAATCAGCACGGGGAGCGGCCTGAAGGACGTGACGGCGGCGCGGCGCGCCGCCGAGGAGGCCGGGGCCGCCCCCATCGAGATAGCAGCGGACCGCGAGGCCCTGGAGCGGGCCCTGGCAGACCACGGCATCGGCCGCGGGGAGGCATGAACATGATCGA
>Ga0209164_1001891_pt1 | contig 24491 bp, 14 predicted proteins | sample MTBNYHSulfiMetaG_FD_187458 | JGI IMG/M metagenome (GOLD analysis project Ga0209164, IMG submission 187458) | Enrichment culture microbial communities from rom New York Harbor, USA that are MTBE-degrading - MTBE-NYH (New York Harbor Sulfidogenic)... | ecosystem: Environmental > Aquatic > Marine >... | reverse complement strand
CGAGACATATGTATCACGAAGCTAAATTGAAATTCTGGTCATATCAAAAATTGAGAGACTTATAGAAGAATTTCAATCATGTAATAGCAGGAGCCAGGTACTTTTCTCGGAATCATGCCACACAGCAAAAATATAGAAATATTTATAAATGATTTTCCAATAGAGGGGACGAACAACAACTAGGAGGAACGATTAAAATGAAATCAGATACGAGGAAAAGAATAGGGGTATTGGCTGTAGCCTTTTCCATGCTCACCGTGGGCATGGTCCTAACCATTTCCGACATGTCCATGGGAGCGAATGGAGATATTCAAGCCACCCGCAGTATCACCCCAGATAGTGTTGAACCCGGTGACACCTTTACTGTCAATGTTGTAGTGCAGGCCAATGCCGATGTGACCGCTCCTGCTCTGGATGAGGATGTTCCGGCGGGGTGGACGGTGACGCCGGTTTCTAATCCAGGCTGGACCTTTAAGGCATCCACCCTGGAGTGGGTATACATGGGCGGTCTCACCACGGGTCAGACTTCCACTATAGTGTATGATGTGACGGTTCCGGCGGGTGCTGCAGAAATGACGTATAGTCTGTCGGGTCAGGTGTCGGCTTTTGGTGCGGGTCCCTTCGTGGTGACTGGCGAAACCGACGTGGTTGTGGAGACGGCAGCGGTTCCCAACAATCCTCCTACCGTTGCTATTACATCACCAGCCGATGGTGCCACTGTCTCAGGAACGGTAGCGATTACCGGAACTGCCAGTGATACAGATGGCACAGTGACCTCTGTACAGATTCGGGGTAATGGTGGAACGTGGACAACAGTGACGGGCACAACCAGCTGGAGCTTCAATTGGGATTCAACCAGCGTTTCTGATGGCAGCTTTACGATTGATGCTCGCAGCTATGATGGTACGGATTATTCTGCTCTTGATTCGGTGACGGTGACGGTGGATAATGTTCCGGCTCCCACGGAGGATATCGTGGGGATGCGGAGCATTGATCCCGATACGGTTGCTCCGGGTGGTACCTTCCAGGTGCAGGTGGTGGTAGAGGCTGGTGCTGATATTACTGCTCCTGCTCTGGATGAGGATGTTCCGGCGGGGTGGACGGTGACCCCGGTGACCACGCCGGCGGGCTGGACCTTTAAGGCATCTTCTTTAGAATGGATCTATGCGGGTGCCATGTCTACGGGTCAGACGGCTACTATTGTGTATGATGTGACGGTTCCGGCGGGTGCTGCAGAAATGACGTATAGTCTGTTGGGTCAGGTGTCGGCTTTTGGTGTGGGCCCCTTCGTGGTGACTGGTGAAACCGACGTCACGGTCAGCGGAGCACCACCAGAAAATGATCCTCCCACGGTGGATATCACGGCCCCTGTTAATGGTGCGACGGTCTCCGGGACGGTGACCGTGCAGGGTACAGCAGCTGACACGGATGGAACCGTTCAGTCTGTGGAGGTGCGTATCGATGGAGGCTCCTGGATGACGGCCACGGGGACCACCAGCTGGACATATAGCTGGGATACCACGGGGGTAACCGATGGTGGCCATACGGTGTCTGCTCGCAGCTATGATGGTACGGATTATTCTGCTCTTGATTCGGTGACGGTGACGGTGGATAATGTTCCGGCTCCCACGGAGGATATCGTGGGGATGCGGAGCATTGATCCCGATACGGTTGCTCCGGGTGGTACCTTCCAGGTGCAGGTGGTGGTAGAGGCTGGTGCTGATATTACTGCTCCTGCTCTGGATGAGGATGTTCCGGCGGGGTGGACGGTGACCCCGGTGACCACGCCGGCGGGCTGGACCTTTAAGGCATCTTCTTTAGAATGGATCTATGCGGGTGCCATGTCTACGGGTCAGACGGCTACTATTGTGTATGATGTGACGGTTCCGGCGGGTGCTGCAGAAATGACGTATAGTCTGTCGGGTCAGGTGTCGGCTTTTGGTGTGGGCCCCTTCGTGGTGACTGGTGAAACCGACGTCACGGTCAGCGGTGGCCCGGCGAACTTTCTTGTGGGCACTCGGAGCATCAATCCTGATTCTGTCGCTCCTGGCGATACTTTCACTGTACAGGTACTGGTGGAAGCCAACGCGGATGTGACCGCTCCTGCTCTGGATGAGGATGTTCCGGCGGGGTGGACGGTGACCCCGGTGACCACCCCTGCAGGATGGACATTCAAACCCTCCACGCTGGAATGGGTCTATGCGGGTGCTATGTCTACGGGTGAGACGGCTACTATCGTGTATGATGTGACGATTCCGGCTGGAGCCGTAGAGACCACCTATAGCCTTTCGGGCCAGGTGTCGGCCTATCTCGTGGGTCCCTTCGCGGTTACTGGTGAGACCGATGTCAAGGTCGGAATCATCACGGGAGATATCAATGACGACGGACACGTCAACGTCCTTGATATGATTCTGGTGGGCAACCACTGGGGAGAAACAGGCGACCCGGGCTGGATACCCGAGGATCTGAACGAGGACGGCATCATCAACGAGGGCGACATGGTCGTCATCGGTCAAAACTGGACAGGCTAAAATAGAGGACCGGGTGGACAACTTGAAGAAACAACTAATTGCGACGAACAGGGGTAAGGGGATTCGGATCCTCTCCCTCCTTCTTTCCATTTTCCTACTGACCAGTATACCATCAGTCGGCGTAACTGCCCTCTCCAGCGATACTGTGGTTAGCGTGTCCCCCGACCAGCAAACCGTGCTTCAGGGCAGCACGTTCACTATCACCATAAATGTTACCCCTGCGGAGCCCATTGCAGGCATCCAGATGGACGTGACCTACAACGCTTCCCTGCTCCAGGTACAGTCCGTCAGCTATGGAGACATCTTCGGAACCAACAGCAGCACCTATTATTTCAATCACAGCTCTATTGACAATACCGCTGGCGTCATTACCGGCATTGTGGCTGCTCTCACCCCGACGGGTGACGGCGTGGCTGACCCGGGCATCTTTGCTCACATCGAGTTCACCGCCACCACTGACAGCGTGGGCATGACGGATCTTCTGCTCTCCAATGTTGTCATTGGCAACCCAGACGCAACTGAGATATCCACATCACTATCCTCAGGTAGCGTTATTGTCCAGGCAGATATCACCACGGTCAGTGCTGTGCCCTCCACCACTACGGTGACCCAAAACGAGGTTTTCACCGTCGATATCGACGTTGACCCCCGTACCGGCATCGCCGGTATCGGGATAGACCTAGAGTTTAATCCAACTCTGGTACACGCCATCAATGTCACCTATGATGATTTCTTTGCCGCCTACAGCACCTATTCCACTCAAGCCGACATTGACAACACACAGGGTAAGATAACTGAATGTAGTACCGTCATCACCACCCCAGGGGGCAACGTCACCACACCGGGCACCTTCGCCACCATAACCTTCAAAGCACAAAAATTGTCGGGGACCACGCCCATCAACATCACCGCCCGGGTTTGGAACATGTCAGCTCAGCAGATTCCCATCAATGTAGGGGACGCAATGATCACTGTTAATGCTGTTCCCACCCAGCTCTCGGTCATAACATCCTCTGCACACGTGCCAGCAGGAAGCACCCTCACCGTCAATATCACAGCAGATCCCGCTGAACCCATCGCGGGAATCCAGTTTAACGTGGCATTCAATAGCTCGCTCCTGACCGCGGTCAGCGTGACCCAGGGTGACTTCTTTGAGGGTCATGACTCCTACTTTATTCCGGGAAGCATCGACAATGATACAGGAGTCATTACCAACATCGCTGGAGCCTTAACGCCCTCCGGACCCGGCATCACCACCTCGGGTACTGTAGCAGTCATAGAATTCGTGGCCGCCACAGTCGAAGGAACAGCCACCATCAACCTCACCGACGCCCTGCTGGGAGACCCAGCAGGCCTCGCTGTGCCCGTTATCACCCAGAACGCCAGCGTTACCATCACTTTAGAGATAACCTTCCAGTTCCACCCGGGATGGAACCTCATAACGCTTCCAATCCAGCAAACCTACACCGCAGAAACGCTGGCTCAGGAGATACCCCACTGTGACGCCATCACCCGCTGGAACACCACCGCTCTGGACTTTGAAACCCATCCCGTTAGTACGCCGGTCCTAGACTTCAGCATTATCCCCGGCATAGGCTACTTCGTGCATGTCACCGCAGCATCAAATTTCACCCTCACGGGAACCCCCATAGCCACTGTTTCTGTGCCCCTGGCCGCCGGCTGGAACCTCATCGGCTGGCCCCTGTGGGAGCCCGCTACCGCTGAAACCCTGGGTCAAGAGATAACTGGCTGCGATACCATGCTGGGCTGGAATGCAGATTTCCAAAAATATATCGGCCATCCTGTAGGAACTCCCGTCAACAACTTTGCCGTGAACACTGGAGATGGACTGTTCATCCACGTGACAGAGCCATCGACCTGGGAACAACCCTAATACGCCGACATCCATACCCTTTCCCTTTTCCTTTTTTACCTTTTTTCTACAGTGAAAATATCGCGATAAAAGCCTGCCATTGCGGTGGTGACATGCCGTAAAAACTGCTATTGGCAAATTGCGCAATGGCACTTTGTTAGAGTGAAAAAGACCACATGGCGAAGTCAAGTTTATAAATCAGTTATACGCCTCAAGTATGGCGTATGATGCTATCGAAATCTGTGCCATCAGGCGTTTTCTTCCCCTTTAGGGGAATCCAGGCATTTTTCTTGCATGGGAGAAGTGACAAAAATTCCCTTTTATTTACTAAATCATTGAAAAAAATGAAAACTCTTAAAAACAAGAGGGGCATTTAATGGCAATAGAATGAAGGAGGATGACCATGCATCAAAAATCAAAACTAACTGGAAGTAAAAAAAAGAATAGCCTAATTGTTGCCATTTTCTCGACTTTTCTTCTAATGGCCCTAGTATTTTTTTTGGTGGCTTCTCCCAATGCTCAAAACATACCAAATCACGTGGTCATTAGTGAAGTCTTCTATAATTGCACCGATGATAACCAATTTATCGAGCTGTATAATCCTACATCAGAGGACATAAGCCTTGACGGCTGGAATCTCTCCCACTATAATGAATCAGGGACTTTCTTGTGGTCAGTGGAGTTAGATTCTGGCCATATCATCGCAGCATATAGCTATTACCTGATAGGCCAGCAAGACAACATTTCAATACCCGGTTGGGGCAACGTTACCAGTGATGCTAATTTTACAAACAAAAAATTAGAGGATGGACCAGATGACTATCTAGTCCTATACGATGAAACTGACTCCTATATTGATGGAGTCCGATGGGGCCATGATGCCGGAAATAATCCTCCACCCCTCAAAGACGTCCCCGGCAATGTTTATGTGGCGCCCTTGGCTGGAGATGGTAAGAGTATTCAACGTCATACAATAGTCTATAACATTTCTGAACCATATGGACCATATGAACTGTGGGCCCGCTGTCAAGATACTGACAACAATTCGCGTGACTTCTTTTCCTCCTCTTCCACTCCATTCAACTCAACCAAATCATCAGACCCGGCGCCGGTATTCAAGATTGTCGGCGACCCCCATATCCTTATTGCCCCAGATGAGTATTATGTAACCAACTCTACCCCCATATATCTTAACATTAGTGATGACCTTGTGGGCAAGTGGACCTTGTATTATCGGGTTTTCTATAACGGCGGATATGTTAACGACACAAATATCACTATTAACCAAACTAGCCCCAACATCACCATTTACTTTAGCGACAACTGTACTCATTACCTCGAATACTTCGTTAAAAACTTCACTACCGGTGATCGATATCCCAAAACGGGCTGGGACAATGAAACATTCTATGTTGATAACCTGCCACCTGTGACCAACATGACCTTGGGCGCCCCCAACCATTCCTCTAGTTTTATTAATTTTTCTACGCCCATTTATCTCAATACTACTGACATGGGCTGCAACGGTGGAGCCGGTAACTACACTATCTATTATCGCATCTGGAACGAAACGCATGGTTGGGATATGTGGCAGAATGGTACCCCCCATGAAAATGAAGATTTAACCCTCTATATAACCGATGAATGTAAGCATTATATCCAATACTTTGCCCTAGATATTCTGGGCAATAATGAAAGCGGCATTAATTGGGGCAATGTCAACAATCGAACAGTTTTTGTAGACAACACCCCGCCCAACTCTTCAGTCGACACTTTCACCTCCTATGAGCAGGATAATGTGCCTTTCTGGGTCAACGTTACCGCGAGTGATGATGAAGGATGCCCGCCTGGCAGTGGCATTGTTACCGTCGAACTCTGGTACCGTTATAGCACCGACAATTCCACCTGGAGCCCCTACATCTCGTTTGGAACCAATGATACCGACCTGTATCAATGGCCCTTTGACGCTCCAAATGACTCTGGATATTATGAATTTTATTCCATCGGCATAGACAGCCTTGGTCAAAAAGAGGACGCCCCCATTGAGGCCGATGCAAGATGTAATGTCACTGCACCGATAACCAGGAAACACCATAGCGGTCCTTTCTGGACGGTGGGTGACAAAGACTATATAACCAGTAGCACCGAGTTTAACTTCACAGTCGATGACCCCGATGGCGATCCGAGCAACGTCATAATAAGATACCGCTGGTGGTGGAATGGCAACTGGATGGAATGGAAAAACTACACGGGCAACTTTACTATGTCCGGCAACTGCAAACACTATCTCGAGTATTATGCCTACGAACCAAACGGCACCACAGAGCATACCCGCAACCAGACGTATTGGCTCGACGACAATGCACCTACCTCGAGCTATGCTATCACCAGTGGGCCCGTCCGAGGAGAGTACATAAATACAAATACCACTATTACTCTTACCGGCCAAGACGCCTCGGGTACCTGCAATGCTGGAGAGTGGCGCATCTGGTACCGGAAGGCCCTGAGTGGTTTGTTTACCCCGGGTGACTGGAATACTTCAGTCGATGTTCAGTACAGCGAGGAATGTTCTCATTATCTCCAGTGGTATGCAGAAGACCGGCTGGGCAACGAGGAAAGCGTGCACACTCAGATTTTTAAGGTAGATACCACTCCACCTGTTTCATCTCTATCTGTCTCTGGGCCCTATGTTGATAATAACTGGGTCAGATCAACGTCGGTGATACAGTTGACCGCCACTGATGTTGGTGGAACGTGTCATGTCGAGGAATGGAAAATCGTCTATCGTACTTGGCGAGAGGGAGCCGGCTGGACTGACTGGCAAAGCGGTAACTGGAACACTGATGCAACCATCCAGTTTAATCAGGCATGCAAACATTACATCGAGTGGTATGCTGTGGACAGAGTCTACAACCAGGAATCACCTATCCGCAACAAGACGCTCTGGGTCGATCTCAGCCCACCGGTGACCACTCCGCAGATACACGGTACCTCTATCAGTGGTGCAGGTTTCACGTGGATACGTCAGAGCACCTACATAACCCTTAATGTTGTGGATGAGGGATGCATGGGTGGCGTGGGAGTCGATAAGACCTATTTCAGATATGAATATGGGGGAACATCTCATCCCCTTGGACCAGGGGATAATGAATATGGTACCCCGGTCAACATCGGAGGGACATGGTACTGGGTCTGGGTGGGCCAGCAAAGTCAGAAAATACAGTGGTCCCAGGATTGTGTCCATACTCTGTACTACTACTCAATCGATAAATTAACGAACACAGAAACAGTGAAATCATCCATATTCAGGGTCGATGATACCCCGCCGACTTCCTCGAAAACCATCGGGACGCCCAAGTACCCCACGTCGGGATCTGACGCAGGTGAGTGGGTTACCACCAGTACACCCATCACTCTTACTGCCAATGACCCTGGTACCTGTGCCGTTGGTGACTGGCGTATCCACTGGGAGATATATATGGGCAGCAGCCTGATTAATTCAGGTACCGGCAATGTGAATGCCCCCGTAGTCCTTACGTTCGATGAGGAATGCGAACACACGCTGAAATGGTGGGCGGAAGATGCCTTGGGCAATCTGGAAGACCCGCACACCCAGATTCATTACGTCGATGATACCCCGCCCAATACCAGCTCCCTGCTTGCAATTGGAACCCCGAACCATGAGGAGGCTGGCAGCGTATGGGTCACGACGGCCACCCAGATTTCATTAGACTCCACTATCGATCCTGATGGCGGATGCAACGGAGGAGTTGGACTCGATAGCATCCAGTACCGTATCAGTAAGGATCCCGAGAATGACGGATGGGATGGTGACGACGATTTTGTTGAACAGGGTTGGACAACCTACACCGGGCCCTTCACTATGCCTTCTACGTGTCATCACAAACTGGAATGGTATGGGGTCGACGAATTAGGCAACCAGGAAACTCCCATAAATGTTCAACAAATCTACGTCGACAATACTGACCCATCAAGCGCTCACAATTATGGCAGTCCCAGCGTGTTCAAACACAACCAGTGGTACCTTACCACCAGCACACCGATATATATCTCGGCCACCGATCTCTTTATTCAACCGCCTAGTACCTTTGTGGATAATTCAGGTCAGGGAATCGGGACCATCATGGGGGTGTCCCCCACTTCCCAAACAGTGTTCACCTATCACACCTTCACCATTGATGTCAAACTTTATCCTGATGAACCCGTAACGGGAGCCCAGTTCGAACTCGTCTATGATCCCGCCGTTCTCGCCCTTACCAACATCGTAGCTGGTGATATGTTCTATGGTTTCAATACCTATCAGTATACCAATATCACCGCTGGCAAAGGTGTCTTTGCGGCTACCATCCTCGGGGGAGGCAGCACCCAAAATGATGGGACCCTGGCCACTCTCGAATTCACAGCCCTCAACCAGGAGGCTGCCCCCACCCTGCTGCAGCTTACCAAGGTCGTCGTCGGGCTACCTGACGGCACTCAGATTCCCTCACCTACCATCAACAATGGAGAGGTGACTATTCTTAACTCCTGCGATGTGGGAATCTACAGGATCTACTACCAAGTCGAGGAAAACGGACTGTGGAGCGAATGGCAAAATGGTACCTTCAATGAAGACATCATGTTTTACATGCCCAGCGAGTGCCACCATAGAATTCGCTATTATGCCGTTGACATTCTCGGCAACCAGGAGTCTTCCTACACAAGCTCCCTTTTCTCTGTTGATGACACGCCGCCCTATACCACTCTGGAGTACGGATCGCCCTACCAACGGATTAGCGGCAAAGATTATATTTCTCCAGATACACCCATCTATCTCAATGTAACTGATCCTGGCTCTTGTGCCGTTGGAGCAGGTACCATCTACTATCGTCTCTGGCACGGTGGCATGTGGACGCCCTACTACCCGGCGAGTCCTGATGACGTGCTAACTCTTAACTCACTCGGTATTACCTCTCAGTGTCTGCATTATCTCGAAGCATACAGTGTCGATGAACTCGGTAACACGGAAACAGCCCTAAATGTCACCTTCTATGTGGACACCATTCCCCCCGATGTAACCATCTTTACACCTAGCAGCGGGACAAACGTTTCAGGAATGGTCAACATTACCTGGGATGCAACTGATAACTGTGGTCCTCTGAGCAAGACCACCATTGAATACAGCGGAGATGCCGGTGCAACTTGGCACCTGCTCGATGACGGATTCTTCCCCGGATACTACCAGTGGTACTGCGGATCCCTGTCTACTGCTTCCACGTATCTCATCAGAGTCAATGTCAGCGATGAAGCAGGCAACATTGGCACCGCTACCTCTGGTCTCTTTACCATCGATAACCATGCACCGCAGATTACCAACCTGCAAGCTGAGCCTACACCTCAGGAAGTCCACTATCCGGTCAACATTTCAGCCACAGTTACCGATGACGTTGGCATCCACCTGATGTTCCTCAATATCACCTATCCTGACGGGAACAGTCGCAACTTTTCCATCCTAGGCAACCAGACAGACCACACCTATTACAGTAACCAATCATTTGATCAACTGGGGACCTACACCTACTATGTATGGGCTGCTGATTTCGCCGCTAATGCGGCCACCTCCGGTGTACATACATTTGATATCCAGGACACCACCCCACCAGAAATATCTGCTGTAGATGCCATTCCTGACCCCCAGGAAACCGGCCATACTGCCAACATCTCCGCGATAATCCAAGATAATGTGGCGGTAGCTACGGTGTACCTCAATCTCACCTATCCCGATGGTACGGTAGAAAACATATCAATTGCGTCCAACCAGACTGGTGACATCTACTATGCGGAGCGTCCCTATTACCCAGTTGGCATCTACCACTATTACATTTGGGCAGAGGATACCAGTGGCAACGCCAACCAATCAGCGGTGCAGACATTCACGATCATCATAACTCATATTGATGTCACTCCTACCACCCAATTCCACTATGCCGAGGAAACCTTCGTGGTGGATATCACTCTTCATCCCTCCCGGCCGGTAGCCGGGGCCCAGTTCAATCTTACCTTCAACGCCTCGCTTCTCACCGCCCAGGAGGTCCTCTACGGCGGCGTATTCGGAGATGACAAATATTTCACCAACGGAACTATCGATAACAATGAGGGTCTTATCTACTATGTTGCCGGCGTTATCACAGGTGGCGGCCACGTAACCGAGGCGGGATCGCTAGCACGCATCGTCTTCACTGCCTACAATACAACAGGTATTTCCTCGCTCAACTTATCGGGCGTAATAATTGGCAAACCCACAGGAATAGCTATCATGCCCATCCTTATTAATAATGGGAGCGTAAGCATTGGCATCGACGAGGAGCCACCAGTGGTTACCAAGCTCATTGGGGAGCCTCAGTATGCTGATGGCTACTATATCCGTAATGATACCACTATTACACTTATTGCCCAGGACACGGGAGACTATGCATCGGGCATCAAAGAAATCCACTATATTCTCGACGGCATCGAAAACACCGTGGCTAACGACACGGTGACGTTCACAATACCTGATTCGGGCACCTATACCCTCGAATTCTGGGCGGTAGACAATCTTGACAATGCCGGGGAACCCGTAAATCAGACCCACGTGGTGGATACAGCAGGACCTACGATGGCCCTTTCTGTTGACGGGCCAATCCAAGGAAACTACATTAATATCAACTCCAGCCTTATTCTCCAAGCTACAGATGACAGCTGTGGCGTCCAAGAAATCCATTACCTCGTCGAATATCCCAATGCGTCGACAATCGAATACGTGGTTGCCACTAGCTCAGCCATCATTCACTTCGATGAATCCTGCACGCACAGCCTGGAGTTCTGGGCAGTCGACAACCTGGGTAACGTTGGCCCTGTTACCCATAATACATACTATGTTGATAGCACTCCGCCAACATCCCAAGTGTCAACATATCCCTACGTCCAAGAAGCTATCCCATTCAACCTCACGGTCGATGCCATGGATATGGGATGCAATAATGGTGTTGGCATTAACAACATTGAGCTATGGTATCGTCACAGTACAGACAACTCCACATGGAGTGAGTGGACCCTCTATAACGTAGACAACCTATCTCCGCCGTACAATGTGTCCTTCACCGCCCCCATGGGTAATGGATACTACCAGTTCTATACCATCGCCACCGATAAACTATATACTAGGGAGGATCTACCGCCTACCCCTGATGCCATGGTATATCTGCCAGGTATTATCACATATACAGCATCGCTGTCACCGGGATGGAACCTAATAACAATCCCTGTCGAACATAACCTCACCTCGGTGTCACTGGGGGCTTCCATTCCCTTCTGCGATTCTATCGCCAAATGGGATACGCTTGCTCAGGAATTTATTGTCCACATAGTAGGGACCCCCATTGAGGACTTTGATATCGAAGATGGCCTCGGCTATTTCGTGCATGTCAGTGAGCCCTCGGAACTTCACGTGACCGGAGTACCCATCCACACTGTATCCGTGCCTCTCATACCCGGCTGGAACCTGATTGGATGGACCAGCACCACCACTACTGCCTCACAGGTCGGTGATGCTATACCTGGATGCGACACGGTGATAAAGTGGGATGCTGACCTACAAGACTATATCCCACATCCGGTGGGCACAAGCATACATAATTTTGCCGTTACCCAAGGCATGGGTATGTTTGTGCATACCAGCCAAGAGGGCACATGGGAAGGTGAGGTTGATATATAAGGAGTGGTTAACCATGGAAATGAAACAGACAAAAATAGAAATATATATAAATACGCCAACATATGCAGATAAAACTGTAAGGGGGAACCAAGCATGATATCAAATTTTCTGAAATACCCAAAACCGAAAAGAACCGTACTCCTAGTGGCCATAATGATGATGATACCTCTTCTAGGCACCACATTAGATGCTGCTGCTCAGCCGCCACAGCCGCCAATTCCCGAAGTCTACTTTGTCACTGGTAAAGTCCTCTGTGACCTTCTCAATGACAGCACCATCCCGGCTGATGGCGCAAATGTTACTATCACCAATCAACGAACCCTGGAAAAACTGTATGACACCGTAGGGCCCACTGGTGATAGTGGCGAATCAGGCTATTATTTGGTTGATTTGGCCGATTTTCCGCTCGGCTACCAAGATGGAGACCAGATCCATATTTTTGTTGTCTGGAAAGAAACCAATCAGATCTATTACGGGGAAGCCGAAGCACAGGTAGACACCAGCTTGGCCTCCCAGGTTATTGACGATATTATATTGAATGCTGATGATGCGCCACCCACTATTACCAACGTCCTGGCCGATCCTGACCCCGTGAGCTATGGCACTGCCATCAATCTCTCTGCCGTTATCACCGATGCAATCGGGGTGGAAGTGGTACATCTAGAAATAATCTTTCCTGATGACTCTGTGGACAACGTCACCATCACCGACAACTTGGCCGATAGTGATACCTATTACTATGAATACACGTTTCCTCTCCTGGGCACCTACAGTTTTAGCTTCTATGCCGTGGACACCTCCGGCAACAGTATCACATCTGCTGTGCATTCTTTCAGTGTCATGGATGATACACCTCCTGTAATAACTGGCATCCTGGCCACCCCTGAATTGGTGGTCCTTGGCAATCCTGTCAACATTTCTGCCGTTATCACCGATGCAATCGGGGTGGAAGTGGTACATCTAGAAATAATCTTTCCTGATGACTCTGTGGACAACGTCACCATCACCGACAACTTGGCCGATAGTGATACCTATTACTATGAATACACGTTTCCTCTCCTGGGCACCTACAGTTTTAGCTTCTATGCCGTGGACACCTCCGGCAACAGTATCACATCTGCTGTGCATTCTTTCAGTGTCGTGGAGACCATCGAGGATACTACCCCTCCAGTACTAACCATAACCAGCGGGCCATCGGGTACCACTACAAATACTATGGCCACCTTTTCTTGGTCGGCAACAGATGACGTTAGCGATAGTGGTGATATCAGGTATAGCTACAAACTCACTGGAGATTGGTCAGCGTGGACTACATCGACAACCGCAACCTATGGTCCTCTCTCCATTGGCAGCTACACTTTTCAGGTCAGGGCTCGGGATGAAGCAGGCAATATCGCTACGCAATCAAGAACCTTTACTGTTGAGGAACCTACGGTCCCCAACCAACCGCCTACAGCCAATTTTAGCTATGCACAGGATCAAAATGTGCTTACTTTCGATGCCTCGTCCTCATTTGATCCAGACGGGGAAATAGTGAACTATACATGGGCATTCGGAGATGGCACCACGGGCTACGGCAAAACCATTACCCATACCTATACAGACTCAGGCTCTTTCGAGGTTATTCTCACGGTCAAAGACGACGATGGTGCAACCGATGCCTTCAAGAGAACTATTACCGTGGCCAACCAAAAACCGAATGCCTATTTCACGTATACCCCGACCAAACCGAAGATAGGTGAGGAAATAACCTTCACCGATGCTTCAGATGACCCGGATGGAGAGGTTGTCAACTGGACCTGGGACTTTGGAGATGGCACCATCAGCACCGACCAAAACCCCCATCATACCTATGCTACAGAGGGACGGTATAATGTCACTTTGACCGTAACCGATGACAAAGGATCTTCAGATACCACCACGCTTTCCCTCACAGTTGAAAAAGAAAAGGAGCCTTCGTATATCCTGCCGCTACTGGCCATTATCATATTGATTGTGGTAGCCATCATCGTTGTCCTCATCTGGCGACGTCAAAGAACAACCTAGTTCTTCCCCCTCCTTTTCCCCTTTTTCAATATTCATAGATTCAGTTTCAAGTTTCTGACTCAATACCCCATCCTACGATGATTGACCCACACCAGCCCATATAAAACCCGATACCCAAGTATTGTACGGGCACTGCCGTTAATGCTTCCAGGGAAATAAAGGTAAAGAGTACCATTCCCGCTACACCAAAAACGGCTCCGCCATGACCCATCCATTGACGGTGGTAGAGCGACAGAATGGCAGCAGCAATAAGAAAAACAAAACATCCAAGGACACTCAGATATTGATATCCCTCCATCTGATTGAAGCAGTCCAGTCCATCGCAGTAACTGAGATCCCGGAAACTTTTTTCGGCAAGGTTTACCAGGGCACCTTTACCCTGAAGCCACCACGAACCATTGTTGACCCACGGTACGAAAAGTGACGCCATGAGCACCAGGGCCCCTATTGTGGTAAGTGGTTTGATTCGCATTACAATTCTAATAGAGTCTATGGATTAATATTTAATGAAGTTTTTGTTTCCTCCGGCTTCATCCCGAAACGTTTCGAAAGTGATTTAACCAAGACGGGAGCTGTCCCCATCTGGGATGGGAAAACCTCTAAAAAGAATGAATCCCGCAGTAGCACAGCAGGTGAACAGAGCGTTTGATGCTCTGTTCATGGGACAGATGGCACGGGCCATCAATAAACTGCCGGCACCCTGGACCCCCTGTCACACCGGTCGACCGCTGCATTCACCGCGAGTGGTGATCTTTTGCTGTATCTTGAAGGTAATGACCGGTCGAACCTATGATGGGATAGAGGCCTACGTGGCCCGCATGGCCGAGGACATCCAGCGGCTCTTTTCGGTATCGAGTGTGCCGGGCCACACCGTCATCCACCGGGGGATGCACGCTGCCAGGTTAGGGTATATCCGGAAATTGATTCGGATGGTGGTATTGGAATGCCGTCACCGCGGCATGGACATCGCCGTGGACAGCAGTGGGTTTTGCGTGGCGAACACCTCGAAGTGGTTTGATATTCGGATAGCAACCGAGTACCGTTATAGCGAGTACCTGAAACTGCACATTGCTGTTGATATAGAAACGGGCATTATCCACGAATTCACCATAACCCCGGGGAGATGCCATGAGTCCCCGGAGTTTACCCGACTGCTCAGGCATCTCCTTACCGTCGGCAAGGTGATGGCGGATAAAGCGTTCTCCAGTCGTAAGAATTGCCAGCTGGTTGCCGACAAACAGGGAACACCCTACCTCTGCTTTAAGGAGAATGCGACCACCAGACCACGAGGGTTCCCGGCCTGGAAAACGTCCTTAAGGGCCTTCCGGGACGCCCGCGAGACTTGGTTGAATAAGTACCACGGCCGGGAACTGGTTGAGGCGGTCTTTGCCTCCATCAAACAGCGATGGCGGGAATCCATCGCCAGCCGAAAAAACCTCCTCCGTTTCCGAGAGTTGGCACTGAAAGTCTTGGTGTATAATGCAAAACAACTGCTGTGCTACCAGCGGGCTCAAGAGCTCGGCGTGGGCTTGTGGACAACTGTGAAGTGACCCACAAGCCCTCGCCACTGTACCAACTGTTTATAGGTAGTTTGGGCTATATTAACCTGCCTCTTTTTTCCTGCTGTGGATCCCACAGCAGCTGTCTGCCGCTATGACTTTCGGGATGAAGCCGTTTCCTCCCGTATTGTTGTCTGCAGTTTGCCCCAATTGGCCTACTTGTATGCTAAGGCCGAAACTTGCTTGTATTCTGGGTCTTCTCATATTTTGACGAGGGAACATCTTCACAACCTAGGACCTTCAGGTCGATATCAGCAAGATAAACTTTATAAAGAATTATATGTTACTACAAAATACAAGATGGTGATCTTCCAATACCTTCAACAGGTGGCAATATGAATACAATACGGAATAGTAAAATACGACAAAGGTTTAAATTTCTTATGGTCGTCATTGTCGGGCTAGCTTTGCTGTCTATTCCTTACCTGATTTTCTCCATGGGCGACGGCGATATTAATCCTGGTAACTACCACTTTATTGTTGGCGAAGCGACCTACTTTAGCAATGGTTCTGCGGATGGATCACAGGTTGTCGTTGAGAACCAACGCACCAGCGAAGAACTCTATGATATCGTGGGACCAGATGGGAACAGTGACACCTCAGGTTACTATATAGTTGATTTAGGTGACCTTGCTCAAGGCTATCGCGATGGCGATATAATCACTGTTACTGTTTATGGCATTGATGACTACAGCACTTGGCAGGGTAATAATTTCACGACGGTCAACAATGACTCCGTGAGCCAAATCGTCGATGTTGTCCTCTATCCTACAGCAACACTGTCTCGTTCTCCGTCGTCGTATGATTTTGGTGATATGTTGGAGGATCGGACTGCGGATACCTCTTTTGAGATCTGGAATTCGGGTGAGGGGACGTTGACGTATAGTCTGTCGGAGTCCTGCAGCTGGGTGTCGGTTTCTCCGACGGGTGGAAGTTCGACGGGTGAGCATGATACGATTACGGTTTCTGTTGATACCACGGGGTTGTCTCTGGGTTCTCATTCGTGTACTATTGATATTTCGTCGGATGGGGGGAGTAGTACTTTTGGGGTGAGTGTGAATGTGGTGGAGGAAACCCCTATTTTGTCTCGTTCTCCGTCGTCGTATGATTTTGGTGATATGTTGGAGGATCGGACTGCGGATACCTCTTTTGAGATCTGGAATTCGGGTGAGGGGACGTTGACGTATAGTCTGTCGGAGTCCTGCAGCTGGGTGTCGGTTTCTCCGACGGGTGGAAGTTCGACGGGTGAGCATGATACGATTACGGTTTCTGTTGATACCACGGGGTTGTCTCTGGGTTCTCATTCGTGTACTATTGATATTTCGTCGGATGGGGGGAGTAGTACTTTTGGGGTGAGTGTCACCGTCATCGATGTCGATCTCGTTCCTCCTACCATCACCAACATTCTGGCCACCCCCACCACCCAGGAGGCAGGCAACATAGTCAGGCTATCAGCCCGGGTGACGGACAACATAGGCGTGGGAAATGTCTACCTCGAGCTAGAGTACCCCAATGGCACCCAGAACACCATCATCATCACCAGCTATAAAACAGGCTCCACCTATTACTACGAGTACGTCTATCCCCTCCTGGGCAGCTACAACTTCAGCTTTTCAGCTGTGGACACCTCCGGCAACAACAAAACCTCAGCTGTCTCCTCCTTCATCATTGAGGATACCACTCCGCCTGCCATCAGCAGCATAACCGCTACCCCCAATCCCGTATCCTTTACCAGCCCCGTCAACATCTCTGCCACCACCACCGATTTCCTGGGAGTGGCAGCGATATACCTTGAAATCACCCATCCCGATGGCACCGTAGACAATATCACCATCACTGCCCACCAAGCCGGCGAGACCACCTACTATTTCCAAGATTCCTTCTCTATGCTGGGTATTTATGAGTATAAAATATACGTCGTGGACACCTCCGGCAACAGCAACACCTCCACCATGCGTACCTTCACCGTGCAGGATAAAACCTCGCCGCAAGTAGAAGTCGTCTACCCCAACGGAGGAGAGCATGTTTCCGACACAGTAGTCATCGAGTGGAATGTAACCGACAACTACGACCATCCGGAAGATCTCAGGGTCACTCTGAAGTACAGCGCCGACAATGGGGCATCCTGGCACATCATAGCCGACGATCTAGAGAACGTCGTCGACGACTATGAATGGGACACCTCTGGACTGGCCGATGGCACCCGATATCGAATCAAGATTGATGTGTATGACACCAGCGGCAACACGGGCACCGACATCTCCGACGCGTCCTTCACCGTTGACAATACTGCACCCTCCCTGACCCTGCAGAAACCAACGCCTGGAAACCTGTACCTGTTTGACCGGGAGGTCATGCCCCTTCTCCTCCGGGATAAGGCGGTTATCATCGGTGCCATAACCGTGGTGGTTGAAACTAGCGATGTCACCTCGGGTATACGGGATGTGGAATTCAAGGTGGACGGAGAGAGCAAATTTGTGGACAGCAGTCCGCCTTACGAGTGGGAATGGGACGAAACCATCTTCTGGAATCACACCCTGACCGTCATTGCGCGAGACAATGCTGGCAACACTATCCAGAAAACCGTGGACGTCAAAGTCTACAATATCTGAGGACGGGACAACAGGGCAAGGCAATCTTCAAATCTCCTCTCTTGTCTGCCTAAGTAAGACAGAGATAAAAAAGTATTCCCCTAGAAGGATAATAACACTACGCGGGCTGTAACAGATCGTCGTAGATGCCCTCGTCTATTTCCCTCTGTACGTCCCTGGGGTTCTTGTTGTCCACCTTGATGCCCATGGAGACACAGGTTCCCACCACCTCCTTGGCCCTTGCCTTGGGGCTTTTACCCTGCAGGCTGTCCTTTTTCATGGCGGCGATGTCTATGACGTCCTGCATGCTGATGGTGCCCACCTTGCGCTCCCGGGGCTCCGGCGAGCCCTTTTCCTTGCCCGCCCGCTTGAGAATCAGGGCCGATGCGGGGGGGGTCCCCACCTCGATGCTGTATTTTTTGCTCACCGGGTCGATGGTGATTTTGACCGGCACCGTGGTGCCCTGAAAGTCAGCGGTTACCTCGTTTATCTTTTTCACGATTTCCACGATGTTTACGCCGTGGGGTCCCAGCGCGGGCCCGATGGGCGGGCCGGCGGACGCCTTTCCCCCCTCGACCAGTACTTCCACTATCTCTGGCATGTTTATTCCTCCTTTTTCTTGAGTACTCTTACCTGCTCTCCCCGGACGGTGATGGGAATGGGGACCATGGCCTCCAGCAACTCCACCGTTATTTCCTCCTTGGCGTCGTCGATGCGGGTGACCTTGGCCTTCTCCCCCTTGAAGGGTCCGGAGACCAGTTCAATGATGTTGCCCTCCTCCACGTTGGCCACGGCGGAGGGCGGAAACAGGAAATGCTCGATTTCTGCAAAGGGAACCGTGTCCTCCAGGGTATCCCGGGCGTACTTCATGTGCCGAATCATCTTTTTGATGGCATCTACGTCGAAACCCTCCACAAAGATGTAGCCCCGCAGCTCCCGGGGGGCCAGAATGGACAGCACGTCCGCTCCCTCCTTCTTCACCATCTTGTACAGCATGTTGGCCACGTTTTCTTCCTGGCCTACCTGCGTTTTAACCACGAAAATCTTGCTGTCCTGGTCCATGGTGTCAAAGCCCCAGCAGCTCTCCAATCCAGGGGGCTACCTGGGTGGCCAGCAGATAGATGACGAAGCCGACGATTCCGATGACCACGATGCCGATGGCCGCCATCTGGGAGGTGCGCACGAATTCCTCGGAGTCCGGATTGCGGGCCATCTTGAGCACGCGGCCGTACTTGCCCTTGCCCACGCGCTCGGTTCGTTTCTCAATGTTGTGCTGGATTTCCCAGGCCCTGTCGATGGTTTTTCCCATGGTTATCGGATAACGTCTATACCGTGCTCTCTGCGGGCTTCAGCATCTGCCTGTGAATGGGGGCCCAGAATCTGCTTGGACTTGACCCCGGTGACCACCAGCATGACCTTGATTTCCCGTTTCAGGCTGGGGTCGATGGAGGTACCCCAGATGATGGAGGCATCGGGGTTGATGCGTGAATACAGCTCCTCCACCACGCCCTCCGCCTCCTTGATGGTCATCTCTTCGCCGCCAATCACGTTGACCAGGGCTCCGGTGGCCTCGCTGATGTCTACGTCCAGCAGGGGCGAGGAGAGCGCCTCGGTGACCGCGTCGGTGGCCCGGTTCTCGGAGTCCGATTCGCCTATGCCAATCATGGCCACGCCGCCCCGCTCCATGATGGTCCGCAGGTCGGCAAAGTCCAGGTTTATCAGGCCGGGCTTGGTGATCATTTCCGTGATGCCCTTGATGCTACGCATAAGAATCTCATCTGCCATCTTGAAAGCAGCGTTCAGGGGCATACGGGGAGCCACATCCAGCAGCCGGTCGTTGGGAATGACGATGACCGTGTCGCAGACGTCCCGCAGCCGGGCCAGCCCCATCTCCGCGTTCTCCCGGCGAATCCGTCCCTCCACGCTGAAGGGCAGGGTGACAATGGCGATGGTCAGCGCTCCGTCCTCCCGGGCCTGCTTGGCCACCACCGGGGCCGAGCCGGTGCCGGTGCCTCCGCCCAGACCGCAGGTGACGAACACCATGTCGGCTCCCTCGATTCTGCGGCGAATCTGCTCCTCGCTCTCCATGGCGGCCTCCTTGCCCTTCTGGGGAAGCGAGCCGGCGCCGAACCCCTTGGTGATGTGCCGGCCGATGAGCAGCTTGTTGGGCACCCGGGCGTACAGCAGGTGCTGGGCATCCGTGTTCAGGGCCAGAAGCTCCGCCCCGTACACCTTGGCCTCCACGCACCGCTGGATGGTGTTGGTCCCGCCGCCCCCGCAGCCCACCACTTTTATGTTGGTGGTGAGGCCGGCCAGAACCTCTTCCAGTTCCCGGTTGCTTTTTTCCAGTTCATGCATTTCCTGTTCGTCCATGGCGATTTCTTGAGCATTATTATCGGCTCGTGACATTGCTTCTTCTACAATCTTTCTCATTTTAATCACCAGATTACACAGTAAAACAACAACATTTATTAAAATGTTTTGCTCCCGTTCTCCTAAAGCCTTTCCGGCGGCACAAAAGGAAAACGTTGTATAGGAGCATCTCATTATTTCGGTCGTGAAGCTGCGACTGCTGGAGGGAGAAAGGGTGGAAAAACGGCTGGTGCCCCACGTGCTGTCATTTGCCCCCCTCCACCTCCTGTGGCTGGCCCCGGTGGTCTGGGGCGTCTTCCTCCTCTGGCTGTACCACGCACCGGTGTGGAGGGACATCAATCTGGGCCTGGAGTCGGGCCTGGCCCCCCTGATTTGGCTGGTGGGGCTGGTGCTGATGGGCATCGTGGCCTCCCTGCTTTTCGTCCGCTGGCGCATCCTGATGGGCTACGCCGCGGTTATAGCCGCCGCCCTGGGCATGGCCTGGTACTGGGGCCTGTGGGACGCGGCCCGGGTGTTTTTTCCCGCCTACACCATCGCCCTCTTTCTGCTGGGCCTGCCCCTGGTGGAGGTCTACCGGCGCTCCCATCGCTACCTGCTCACCAACCTGCGCATCCTCCTGCGGGGAGGCATCATCCTGGTCAAGGAGCGCAGCCTCCGCTACGAAAAAATAACCGACCTGGACGCCGCCCAGGGCCTGCTGGGCAAACTCTTCGGATTCGGGACCATCATCCCCATCACCCCCTCCGGCTTCGGCATGGGAGACGACGAGGCCTTCGCCGGGGGCGGGGTGGAGGCGGCGCCCCGCAAGCGCCTGGGCTTTTTCGGCTTCGTGGGGGGCAGCCGGGGGGTGAACACGCCCCGGACCCGCAGCTTCTACGAGTTGCACGGCGTGCATCCCTACACGGAAACCCGCAACCTGCTGGAAAACCTGGTGCAGCAGAACACCCTGGCTCCCTATCAGCGGCAGCAGCTGGAAATCCAGCAGGAGATCCTGAACGCCCTCAGAGGCAATCACCAGCCCCCGGAAGAGCCCAGAGAATGAACCTCCTGTTTGAACTCTCCGGCGAGCATCCCCGTCTCCCCCGGGCGGAGGCCGCAGCCCTCCTAGCCCTGCACGACAGCCGGGCGCGCACCCTGTCCGGACACCGGGTGTGGGTGGCGGAGGCGGAGGTGGACGAGAAAACGGTGGCATCTATGGCCGAAAGGCTGGCCCTCTCCTACGGCGTCCATGTGGTGCTGGCTGCCGGGACCCTGGAATCCGTCACCCGGGACCTGGAACAGATGGATTTATCCCCCTGGACCACCTTCAGCATCCAGGGGCGGCGGTTTCACCACGGACACAGCATCTCCCGTCTCAAGCAGCACCTGGGCGCGGTTATCCGTGGCCGGCACGGCCTGGAGGTGGATCTGGAGAGCCCGGACCTCCCCCTCTTCGTGGTGGCCGACGACCACCTCTACCTGTGCCGAGTGCTGGTCCCCGTGGACCGGGCCCAGTTCGAACGCCGCCGGCCCCACCACCGGGCCTTCTCCTCCCCCATCTCCCTCCACCCCCGCCTGGCCCGCGCCCTGGTCAACCTCTCCGGCGTTCGGCCCGGACAGACCCTGCTGGACCCCTTCTGCGGCACGGGGGGCATCCTCATCGAGGCCGGGCTGGTGGGGGCCCGGGTGGTGGGCATGGACATCAAGCCGGAGCTGGTGGAGGGGTGCCGGGCCAACCTGGCCCAGTACGGCATCACCCCTGCCGCCCTGTACTGCGGGGATGCCACCGCCATGATCCTCAAGGAGCCGGCGGACGTGGTGGTCACCGACATGCCCTACGGCCGCTCCACCTACGTGGGCAACAGCCGGACCGACCTCTACCACCGGGCCTTCCAGGCCCTGCACCGATGGCTGCCCCCGGGGGGGCGGGCGGTGGTGGGTCTCCCCGACGAGCAGTACATCCCCTCAACCCAGGAACGGTTCATCCGGGAGGACGCCTATGCCCTGCGGGCCCACCGGAGCCTTACCCGCCATTTCTGCGTGCTGCGCCGCCCCTAACGGGAGACAAAGGGGTTGCCCGGTATGAAAAAGCGCAGATCCTCGGGCAGGTCGCTGCGCACGCCGATGCGATGGGAGGTGGCCGCCTTTTCCGTCCCCTCTCCCTCCTCTATGCGGATGGATGACCGGGGCAGGTACACCGCTATGCCGTTGTCCCGGCCGGTGATTCCCAGGGCCCGGGTGAGCTTTCCCGGCCCCGAGGTGAGATTGGTTTCCCGGTCCGTCTGCCGCCGCCTCCGCATCTCCTCCACCCCTTCCCGGGGCTCCACCGCCCGGATCAGCACCCCGGAGGGTTTCCCCCTCCGCTCGGTAATCACGTTGAACAGCCAGTGGCCGTGAACCATGTAGACGAAGGAGGTGCCGGCGTCCTCCCACATCCAGCGGCTGAGCTTGGTTTTTCCCCTGGCGGCCCGGGACGCCGGGTCGGAGAGCCCGTAGTAGGCCTCGGTTTCCACGATGACGCCGGAGCACTCTGCCTCCCGGTCCACCACCAGCACCCGCCCCAGCAGTTCCCGGGCTACCGCTGCCGGGTCCCGCTCATAGAATGGCTTGCCCAGGGGCATGTTTACGGATAGCCGCCCACCATCAGGCTGGGGTCTCCCAGCAGGGCCCACTCCTCGGCCGTCTTGTAGTCCAGTTTTTCCGTGGTGGGGAAAAAGGCGTTGATGTAGTCCGCCACCGTCTCTCCGTGCAGCTCGCCCAGCATCCGCCGCCCATTCTCCCCGTACTCCCGGAAGAAGTTGACATGCATGAAGCCCGACAGGTACTGGGTGCAGTCGGGAATGCCGTCCTGGTCACCGTCACCGGTGGCGAACCAGTCCAGACCCGTGTAGCCCAAGCTGGCGATGGCCCCGCCCCCCGCCATCCGGGTAATCCACCAGGCCCAGCTCTCGGGGCTCACCTCGCCCTTGTATATATAACTGTACCAGTGCTGATAGCCCTCGTATATCTTGAGCAGGTTGAGCAGGCTGACGTTGAACTGGCCGTTGTGGCAGCCGCCCACCACGCACACCGGATACATGCCGTCGTTGGACAGCTTGCGCATGTCGCCCACCCCCAGGCCGTCAATCCAGGTTTCCTCGTCATGGGGCGGATGGGTGGCCCAGTTCATGGGGTTGCCGTGCCCGTCGAAAAACAGGAAGCCGCAGCCCCGGCTGACCGCGTCGATGACGTCCTGGGGTCCGGACAGGGAGCCGTCCGAGGTCCACAGCGTTACCTTCTCAAAGCCGTCCATGTAGCTCAGGGCCGCCTTGTTTTCCTCCTCGCCCTCATACCAGGGGTCGCCGGCCCGCGGCGCCGAATCCCCGCCCACCGCCACCATGCGATGGAACCATTCCGAGCCGTGGGCGGTGGTCTCGTAGGTGATGATTTTGTCCACCATGACCTCCACCTCGTAGGAGTTGCGGCAGGCCAGCCGGCCCACGTACACGTCGGGATAGAGATCCAGAATGTCCTTGCTCATGAGGCTGTACTCGGCGAACAGGTCGTTTCCGTTGGTATCCCAGGAGGAAAAGGAGCCGTCCGGATTGTAGATGTCGGCGAAATACAGGTCACTGAGGTAGCTGGCCTCCCAGTTGGACCCGTCGTCCAGGTGGGCGTACCGTACCGGGCACCACCACTTCTCCTCCAGCAGACCGCCGTTCCGCCCCCCCACCAGCATCACATACCGGACGCCCCACTCCTCCACCGCGTCTTTAATAAAATACTTCACCCGCTCCGCCTCATCCC
>Ga0209164_1001890_pt1 | contig 24493 bp, 24 predicted proteins | sample MTBNYHSulfiMetaG_FD_187458 | JGI IMG/M metagenome (GOLD analysis project Ga0209164, IMG submission 187458) | Enrichment culture microbial communities from rom New York Harbor, USA that are MTBE-degrading - MTBE-NYH (New York Harbor Sulfidogenic)... | ecosystem: Environmental > Aquatic > Marine >... | reverse complement strand
CCTCGGAACCCGAGCGCTACGCCGCTTACACGCGTGAATACCTGGGCTGGGGCGTGTTCGCGCTGATGACGCGGTGATGAGGGGATTACCGGGCGACTCAGAAAGTGGGGAAAATCCAATCATGCCTAACAACTCATTCAAGCCGCCGCCGCTTCGCGGCGCGGCTTAATTCAGGCGTTATGGGGAATACTTAAATAAAGATAAAAATGTTATCATCAAATGAGTTCTATTAAAGAAGACAGGCTATGCGAGCATCAGATATTCCACAAATTGAAAAATTGAGCACACCGGAAAAGATTCTTCTGGTCGAGGATCTGTGGGATAAAATAATTACTGATGAGTATGATATTCCCGTTCCCCAAAGCCAGACGGGAGATGACAAACATTTAAAGGTTTAAGTGTTTGTTTGCCGAGTGTTTCATCGGGGGGAAAAAATGAAATCATGGGTAAAGGCCTTCACAATTATTTTCGTAATCATTATTTCGGGTTCTTTTGCAAATGCTACCCAGCCAGAGGTTGTTTTAACCAATCCAGCGAACGGAGCCGCAAACATCCCCTGTGACACAACCGTCGTTTCGATCACATTCAGCGAACCCATGCAGACAAGTTATTACAGTATTGGAGGCAATGGAACATGGTCGCCTTATTCAATTTCGTGGTCTGACGATTCAAGAACCATCTATTTAACCAGGTCTTCTGCACAACCTCTTAGTCCCGGGACCCTTGTTGCCTTTACTCTCAATCCTGCTGACATGCCAAATTTTCGGGATCTCGACGGAAACTTCCTTCCAACCTACCAATTTTCTTTCACCATAGCTCAGCAATGCGGGGAACTTCCTTATGTGGTGGCGACCTTTCCTCCAAACGGGGCGGAAGTTGAACTGAAGGACCTTTCTTATATTTCCGTTACGTTTAATAAGCCAATGCAGGCCCGTTCGACCACCCAGGGCACCAACTGGGTGCCGAGTTCGCAGTCATGGTCGGCGGATCAAAAAACCTTTTTTATTACTCCGACCGGGCCGGAAAGACCTAACCCCGGGTCACAGGTTACCATTACTCTTAATCCCAACGGGTATACTCCTGGATTTAAAGACCTTGATGGAAATCCTCTGCCTGCCTATACTTTTTCATTTACTGTTGCCCCGGATTTTCAATTGCAGAAAATTCCGGCTGATCCGGGGAAAGGTTTTCACTGGCCCTACTATCTTTCTATTCCAGATGCGCTCAGCCAGAATACCGTACTCCTCGTGGAACCAAACAATACCGGAACGTGGAGTGATGATCCCTCTATGCACGACAATGCCGCCCACAATCTGATCCTGAACCACTCGTGGTTTGCAGTTGATCTGGATGTGCCGCTAATGGTCCCTACATTTCCAAGGCCTGTTACTCCCCAGGCGCCTGAGCCCGGGGGAGTATATACCCACGCCCTTGACCGTTACAGTCTCAGCCTTCCGACCCTTCCTGAGAACCTGAGACGCATTGATATGCAGTTGATCAATATGATAGCTGATGCCAGGGAAAGGCTCCGGAACGGGGGCTACAATGTTGATGACAAGGTTTTTCTTATGGGCTTTTCTGCTTCGGGTGCGTTTGTCAGCAGGTTCACGATATTGCATCCGGAGATTGTCAAAGCAGTTGCCTCGGGTTCTCCGGGTGGCTGGCCGGCCGCTCCTGTCAGTGTATGGGATGGTATTCCCCTCCGGTATCCTGTCGGGGTTGCAGATGTGGAAGAACTTGTGGGAACCCCGTTTGACCTGGACACATTCAAAAATGTGCCCATGTTCATATATGTTGGAGATCAGGACACAAATGATGCCCTGGACATTCGGGGGATGCCTCAGGAAAACAGGGATGCTATTTGCGCTATGCTGAACTGCTCTCCCAACCCATACATCGCAAACCGATGGCCGATTTCTGAAGCAATATATACCTCGGTTGGAGCAAATGCGGATTTTCATATATATCCCGGGATAGCCCATCATTTTAGTGAAGAGATTTGGTCGGATAAAAAAGCCTTCTTCGAACAGCACAAGACGAGTTCTGTTCAGATTCACCCCGATGAAGGAACCTACGGCACAAAGATTACTATTACCGGATCGAACTTCGGCGCTCAGAAGGGAAAAGTTTGGATTGGTGAAAATCTTTTGAACATGCTTGAGTGGAGCAACTCCAGGATCGAGTGCCGTTTGGGCAAAGCCATTCCTCCCGGCGCCTATCAGATGAATGTTCATCCAAAAGGATCCGGTCCTGTCATTGCGGGCGGGCATTTTACTGTGAAGGATGCCGAAGTCCATTCCGTTACTCCGGAAGGCGCCACATCCTGGGATACAGTTACTGTAACAGGCAAGTTTTTTGGAACGAAAAAGGGTAAGGTTTATCTTGAATATGATGAATCAGCGGCCCCTGTCAGGAAAACATGCAAGGTTACATGGTGGTTTATGGATCCGGTTACCGGTGACAGCGAGATAGTGTTTGTTGTTCCCAGGATGCTGCCCCGGGCCTGCTATGTGGTGGTTGAACCGTTCGGGGCCGGTCCTGTCGGGACGGAGGGTTTCACGGTACATTCGCCTGAAATTATTTCTGTTCAGCCGGGCTCCGGATTGCCGGGCGATCAAATAACTATTTCAGGTAATTACTTCGGATCGAAAAAACCGAAGGTTTTTCTGAGTTATCCGGTGAAAGGAAAGCCGAAGAACAAGAGTTGTTCAATCGTCAGGTGGGATGACAATGAGATTGTTTTTGTTATGCCCAAACTGCCGGCGGGAGATTATGATCTGATTGTGGTGAACGGTGTCGGCATGGACCAGTGGGTGGAGAAGTTGTTAATCCAATAAAGCCTGAAACCTTATTCTTCTCTCCGGCAAATGTTCCCGATTCAGCGTTACTTCATTATTGCGCCGTTTCCCGCTGAACTGACCATCCTCGCATATCTTGCAAGGTAGCCCTTTATGATTTTCGGCCTGATCGGCTTCCACTTCCCCAGCCTGTCTTTCAGTTCCTTTTCGGATAAGAGGACATCAACCCGTCTCTTCGGGATATCGATCCTTATCCTGTCGCCATTTTTTAAGACGGCAATTGCTCCGCCTTCCATTGCCTCGGGAGATATATGTCCGATGCACGGGCCTCTTGTGCCGCCAGAAAACCTTCCGTCGGTCAGCAGGGCGACCGATTCACTCAGCCCCATCCCCGCAATTGCTGCTGTCGGGGAAAGCATCTCTCTCATACCCGGGCCTCCCTTGGGTCCTTCATACCTGATGACGACGACGTCGCCTGACCTTATATCGCCGTTCAGGATCGCTTTCATGCCTTCTTCTTCTGAATTGAAAACCTTTGCCGTACCTTCAAACTGCATCATGTTCGGGCTGACGGCAGACTGTTTAACGACTGCGCCGTCAGGCGCAAGGTTGCCCCTCAGAATGGCGATCCCGCCTTCTTTATGATACGGCCTGGTAAGCGGCCTGATGACGTTTTCATCAGCCACTTCAGCGGAATCCGCCAGCTCAAAGGTCTTCTTTCCGCTGACTGTAAGTGTATTATGAAGGTTTTTCCTCAGTCTCTTCAGCAAGGCCGGGATGCCTCCCGCCCAGTCGAGGTCTTCAAGATAGTGTTCGCCTCCCGGCAGCATATTTGCCAGATGGCGTGTTTTCCTGCTCAGGATATCGAATGTCTCGAGCGGCAGATCTATGCCCGCATCATGCGCTATTGCAGGAATATGCAGGACAGTATTTGTCGAACCACCCAATGCGAGGTCGACCATAATAGCGTTTTCGAATGCCTGCCTGTTCATTATTTTTCTCGATGTAATGTTCTTCTTTATCAATTCAACGATGCGCTGCCCGCTTGCGAAAGCGATCCTTTTCTTGTCGGCAGATATCGCAAGGGCAGTAGCACACCTCGGGAGGCTCATACCGACTGCTTCCGTTACACATGCCATTGTGTTGGCAGTATACATGCCCTGACAGGAACCCGCGCCCGGACACGCGCACATCTCAAGAGCCTCAAGTTCGTCGTTCTTCAGCAGTCCCTTTTTGTATTTCCCTATTGCCTCAAAAGTGTCATTTACGAGTGATAACCTTCTCCCTTTCAGGCGGCCCGAGAGCATAGGGCCGGCAGTGACGACGATCGCCGGGATATCCAGACGGGCTGCGGCCATAAGCATGCCGGGAGTGATCTTATCGCAGTTGGTAAGCAGCACGAGGCCGTCGAGCTGGTGGGCGGAGGTGATCGTTTCCACCATGTCTGCAATCAACTCCCGCGAGGGAAGGGAATAGTGCATGCCCGTGTGTCCCATAGCGATGCCGTCGCAGATTCCCGGTATTCCGAAAAAAAAGGGATATCCCCCTGCCGTATGAATGCCCTTTTCTATAAACCTTTCCAGGTCCCGCATTCCGACATGTCCCGGAATAATATCGGTAAAACTTGAGGCCACACCGATAAAAGGTTTTCTCATCTCGCTTTTTGGTATACCCGTCGCATAGAGAAGCGCCCTGTGCGGAACGCGCTCGAGTCCCTGCTTGATTATCCTGCTTCTCATAGAATACCCCCTGAATTTTGTGTGGCAATGAAGAACCTGGAAATCAGAAATAACTTATACTAACTCCGGCTGAAATAAAGAGGTAGTAAATTCCTGTTTCCTAGTCCTTTATTTCTAGTTATTAGTGTAAAATCCGGCTCTTTTTATATTCCCTAACAAGAACCGCCATTCTGTCTTTTTTTAGGAGTTTCTGCTTCTGGATCCTTTTCCTTTCGATCTCTTCCTCCGGAGAGAGATAACGCCTGCTGTCTATCTCCGAAAGAAGAACATCAAGACTTCTGTGTTCGTCGCTGAGTTTTTTGAATTCCTCGTTTTCCTTCTTTAAGAATTCGACTATCTCATGCTCTTTCAAGGTTCCCTCCTTAGCTCAGGATGTATGTTTTTTTCAATTGCGGTCGTATTGATTTAGAAATAGTTTATCTCGCGATTTCACTGAAAATTATATCTCTTGAAGAATCCTTTCTGCAAGACTATAAGAATTCTCAATGCAATCATTTACACTAATGCCGCGATACGCATTTCCGGTAATATATAACCTTTTGAATTTACTGCATATTTCAGTAATAGTATTGAGTCTTTTTTCATGACCCGGAGAGTATTGAGGTATTCCTTTTTTATGGGTATAGACCTTCGTAAGGTCGGGCTGCGAATTGATCCCCATGATGTCTCTCAACTCGTCCACGACGACGTTTATGAGTTTATCCCCGGGTTCCAGCGCAAGGTCCGACTTCCTTGCCCCGCCGAGCATACTCCTCAGGAGCACATACCCTTCGGGCGCCCTGTTCGGGAAAACGCTTGAATCCCACAAAGTGCCGAGGATATTTCTCCCCTCTCTATTCGGGATCAGGAACCCGAACCCGTTGAGTGAATGCCGTATCTTTTCACGTCTATACCCGAGGCAAACGACCGATACCGAAGGATAAAGGATTTCACTGAGGGTCGAATGCAGGTTTTTATCTATATCTTTGATCATGCCCGCGGTTTCAAAAGCCGGTGTTGCAAAAACAACCGCATCCGTTTCCATCTTCGAACCGCCGGCAAGATAAACACTATATGTATGGCCTTTTTTATCAACCGACAGCACCTGACTTTCGGTCCTGAGACGATCTGCGAGACAAAGGGAGAGTGCGTTGATGACTGCTCCCATTCCGTCAAAGAAGGAGGTCAGGACCCCTCCGGGGCCTGTCCCGACTTTTTCCCCGGTTTTTTTTGCCTCTTTCTGAAGTTTCAACATGCCCCGTATAAGACTGCCGTATCTGTGCTCCAGGTTGTAGACCTTGGGGAAGCAGCTCTTCAGGCTCATCTTTTCCGGGTCCCCTGCGTAGATGCCCGATGCCATCGGATCAATCAACTTCTCATATGCCTCTTTCCCGAGTCTTCTGATCGCAAAATGAGCCAGTGTCTCATCCCCTCCGGTCCATTTCGGCACGAACATTTCCCAAATGATCCTTAGCCTGCCCAAGGGACTCAGGAGATTTGAAGCGAAGAAAGCAGGGGGTGATTCAGGCAGAAGGTTCAGTTTTCTGCCGGAGTATATATATCTTTTCCGTGCGGTATCGCTGCTTCTGAGAGGAGTCAGGGAAAGCTTTGAGGCCAGTTCGAGGGTTTTTGGCCTGTTGTCGAGAAAACCGTTTACGCCGCCTTCGCAGAGAAAGCCGTCCACTTTATCAGTCCATATTTTCCCACCTGCCTTTTTTTCGGACTCAAGGACAACGATATCTAACGAGGGCTTTTTTTCAAATAGAAAGTAAGCCAGCGAAAGGCCGGTTATTCCCCCACCAATGATTACCAGTCTCATATCCGATTAATCCAAATTTTACCATAATTGCTCCCGGATTTTATACGGCGCAAAGGATAACCCGGATTATCACAAAATAGGACGAATAGGGTGTTAGGGAGGGGAGATATTATATACGTAGCATCTCTGTTGCGGGGTATCTAATTTACCGCTTCTGCTTTATAATTATTTTTAGCGGTCATGGAAGAAAAAAAAGCAAAAAAAATAGGCCGGCAGGGTAGACTGAATTTCGCTTCCGATGAAAAAGTCCATCCATGGCTTTCGATGCTCCTTGAGGCTTATTACCTGGCGGACAAGGGAATTGCTGAAGCTTTAAAGGCGGAGGCGCGGAAGGGCAGGCGACCGGCCTGCGCCAAAGGCTGCTCTCATTGCTGTAAAACACACCAGACCATTCCCGTCTACCCGATAGAACTGGTCGGACTTTCCTGGTATGTTACGGAAAAGATCAACGGACCGGAGCGCGGGGTTATCAAGACACAGCTCAATAATTATCAAGAAAATGATCCGTGTCCCTTTCTTGTTGAAGGAGCATGCTCAGTGCATCCTTTGAGGCCGATCTCGTGCAGGCAGTTCAATGTTTTCAATAAACCGTGCGCTGAAGGAGAAGACCCTTATTATACGAGGCGTGAAGATGTCCTAACTCCCATAAGGAAATATACGGACCGCGCCTTTTTCATCATGCTCCCCTTCTACGGGATCCGGAGCGAAGCCGAGAGATGGAAGATCATCGAAAGCGGCGCCGTCCATCATGTCGTCAAGCTGATGCAGACCTGCAACTGGAAGAGCCTGGCGGAAAAGATGGAGGAATTTGACAGCAAGATGATGGATGATAAATAGGAATTGCCCGAACAAGTATTTTGGGACAGATGGAATCATATGACTATCGGATCAACATCTACTTTGACCCTCACATCTTTCGAATCTTTGAACATCCCGATCAGGTATTTTGCAAAGGAGTGCAGTTTTTCGCGGACTGGGGATTTGAGCAGTAGTCTGTATTCTTTCCCGTCTTTCCTGTTTTTTGCCGTATAAGGGCCGAGTATTTCGAGGTCTTCTTCTGCTTTGTCTATCTTTGTGAGTTCGTCGAGGAGGTCTTTCTTGCTTATGAATCTGATCAAAATAAGTCTTGAATATGGGGGGTAGAGAAGGGCCTTGCGTTTCCGTAATTCTTCTCTGAAAAAAGATACGTAGTCATGGTTCTTAAGATGTTTATAGAGATAATTCCCGGGCATCCTTGTCTGGATAAATACCTCACCGCCGGGGTCGACCTTGTCTATGACTGAAGATATTTCCTGATAAGCCTTTTCCGCAGACCTGAAATCAGGGAGGTTGAGATAAATATCCGGATTCAGAACAGCGGCCATGGCAAATTTAGCCGAGATATCCAGTCTCCTTGTCATGAGCTTTGTCCCTACAATAACCCTGTTGGCGTCCAGAGGCATTGACCCTGTCAGCGCTTCTGTTTCAGGTTTCTTCTTTGCCCTGTCGCTGTCGAACCTGAGGGTTTTTACTCCCAGTAACTCTTCGACGTCTTCCTGCAGTCTCTGCGTTCCCGCACCGAGTAATTTCAAGTTATAGCCCTTGCACCCTGGGCAACTTTCAGGCACTTTAGGCAACATATGGCCGCAATAATGGCACTTCATTGTCATGTCCTGTTTATGAAATACCAAAGGGATCCTGCAGGCAGGACATGCCTCGACGCGGTTGCAATCCAGGCATTGAAGAAACGTCGAGTGTCCCCTCCGGTTCATTACGAACATTACATTTTTGCCTTTCCCGGAGTATCCCGCAGCAGCGTCAACAATCGATTTCGACAGGTATGGCCGTATGAGCTTTTCGTATCTCATATCCACAATCCTGATTTTCGGTTTTTGGATACACGGTTCAGGCGCTATCAAGGTATATTTGCCTGATCTGCAATTATGGAGAGACTCGATTGAAGGACAGATGGACAAAAGCAGTACGGTCGCCTTTTCAATATACCCCCTCATGACGGCTACATCCCTGCCATTGTAACAAGGGCTGTTTTCCTGCTTGTAAGAACTGCTATGCTCTTCAACTGCTGCAATAAGAGACACCTTCTTCAGAGGAGCAAAGACAGCCGATCTCGTGCCGAGCACGATATCGGAGCGGCCGGACAGGATACTCTCTATCGATTCAGACAGATTCCCTCTGCTCAGTTCGCTGTGGTACAAACATACGCGCTCTCCGAACTGTTTCCTGAGCGCCGGATAGAGGGTATTGATGATGGTTAATTCCGGCACAAGCAGCAGGATATTCCTGGTCTGCTGGAGCAGCTTCAGAATAAATGAATATTCATGGAGAGGCGACGGCGCCTGGAGGAGAAAGGTCCTGTAAAGGTCCTTATTCAGTGAATTTATAACTCTGTCAGTGTATTCGGATGTAATATCACAGATATGATCTTCCCAGCCCGTCTTGTGCGGCAATGATTGAGGGGGGGGCTTCTTCGCTCTTTTCTTTACTTTTGTAAATGCTTCTCTCCGGAGCATATTCTTCAGGACCAGCCCCTCCCGGGCAAGATAATATTCCGAAACCCATTTCAGAAGAGTGATCATCCCGCTGCTGAATGCAGCGGTATCGCCATGAACGTTACGGATATCTTTGACGGTTGCAGTCTGCCTGGTAACTGCTTTTCCCAGAACCAGACCTTTTGTTATTTTGCTCCTGAGCGGCGCACTCACGATCATTCCGGGCTTGACAGTCCCTTCAAGAGCTTCCGGACAGCGATAGGTAAGAGGGCCGATATTTACCGGAAAGACGACGTCATAGATTTCCATATGAGATTCTATCACATTTGTTATCAGTCCGATCTTTATGTCATAATTTATGAGTATGAAAAAAATAATATTTTTACTGGTTTTGCTTATTTTTTCCGCATCATGCGGCACTGCAAAACGGGTCGAAACCCGGCCGGACAGGCCACTTCCTCTGCCGCAGGCGTATTATCTTTTTTTACTTGGGTACAATGCGGAAAAGGAAGGAAAGTGGGAAGATGCTATGGAATATTACGATAAGGCTCTGGCAGTTGACCCCGATTCCCCCTATCTGAAGACGCAGATCAGCTATATGCTGCTCAGAACCGGAAAGGTAAAAGAAGCGATATCCGTCGCAGAGGCCATCGTTCGAACAGAGCCCGACTTTGTGCCGGCCCTCATGCTGCTCGGCGAGCTTTACAACAGCCGGAAGAGATCGGACGATTCGATTAAGGTTTACGAGGCCGTCCTTTCGATACAGCCGGACAATGAGCAGGCAGCGCTTTTTTTGAGTCTCCACTATTCGGCTGCCGGCAAACACGACAGGTCAATTGAGATCCTTGAGAAGATTGTGAAAGACCATCCCGACAATGTCATGGCCTTTTACTATCTCGGCACCATAAATTATGAGATGGGCGATAAAGAGAAGGCGTCGGAGTATTTCCGGAAGGCTGCTGCGCTGAGGCCGGGTTTTGACGCCGCAGTGTTTAATCTTGGCTTGATCAGCGAGTCGGAGAACGAACTTGAAGAGGCCGAAGGATATTATAACGAGGCAATCGAAATCAACCCGCATAATTTTCAGGCGAGGGAAAGACTCGCCCAGATTTATTTAAAGCAGAAAGAGACCGGAAAGGCGATAACTCAATATGAGAAAATAAGCAGGCAGTTGCCGGTAAACATCGACGTGCACGTAAATCTCGGAATCCTTTATATTGACGACAGGCAGTATGAAAGGGCAATAGAAGAATTCAGGATAGTACTGGAAGCGAAGCCGGACAATACCTCGATAAGGTATTTTCTCGCTACGGCCCTTACGGAACTCGAAAGGATGGATGAGGCCGTATCCGAGTTGAAGGGGATAATTTTGCAGGAGCCGAAAAATATCACTGCTTTTTTGTACCTCGGATTTCTGTATTCGAAACTCAACAGGGATGACGAGGCCGTCGGCATTTACAGGGAAGTACTGAGTTTTGAGAAAGAAAAGCCGGAGGTATATCTCTACCTTGCCGTAACGTATATACATAAAAAAGATTACGCAGCTGCGGAGACTGTCCTGTCAGAGGCGCTAAGCCGCTTTCAGGACAACGATGACCTGCATTTCAATATCGCCATCGTCTATGAAAAAACAAAACGCTTTGACGACATGGTCAGTCACCTGAAAAAGGCAATCGGGATAAACCCCAAACATGCGGATGCCCTGAATTACCTCGGCTACAGCTATGCGGAAAAGGGCATTTATCTCGAGGAGGCGCGTTCGCTGATAGAAAGGGCAATAGATCTGAAGCCGGACAACGGTTATATAATGGATAGCCTTGGATGGGTTTATTTTAAATCAGGGGATTACGATAAAGCGCTGCAGATTCTCATGAAGGCTGCTGAAATAGTCGGGGATGACCCGGTTGTCTTTGAGCACATAGGGGATGTCTATAATGCCTTGAGTATTAAAGAAAAAGCTCTTGAGTATTGGGAAAAGGCCGTTAATGCCCGTGATAAAGGAGATGACGAGAACCTGTACGAGAGAATCGGGGGTAAAATCAGGGACCTCGGAAGCGGAGATGCGGAGCAGAAGTGAACAGAAAAAATCCGGTACCCCTGACTAATCGCGGTGATGTTCTGCATTCCCGGCGCTATCCAGTTTCTCTCAGGGCTCCTGCAAAGATCAACTGGTTCCTGAGGGTCATTGCAAAAAGAAAAGACGGATACCACGATATTCAGAGTCTGATGCAGTGTGTTGCTCTTTATGACATCATTACCTGCAAGCCTTCGGATACTGTTGACGTGGTGTGTGATATGGACATCCCTATGCGGGACAATATCGTTTATGCCGCTGCATCCCGGCTTAAAAACTATGCCTCTTGCCGCGAAGGGGCTGTAATTGAGATAGAGAAGCATATTCCATCCGGTGCCGGATTGGGAGGCGGGAGCAGCGATGCGGCGACCGCTCTCGCAGGGCTTAACTTATTGTGGGGGCTTAACCTGACAAACAGCGAGTTAGGCGATCTTGCAAAGGAAATCGGCTCCGACGTCCCCTTTTTTTTTAATGGTCCCTTTGCGTTAGTGGAAGGGAGGGGGGATAGGATACGTCCTTTAAAGATAAGGTCGTCTGCCGTTATCCTTCTGGTGAAGCCTCAGCAATCCGTCTCAACTGCATGGGCATATGCAGCGTTTGACAATAAGAATTCCCAGAGCGGGGAAGACAGTACTTCCGGTCCCCTGAAACACGGCAAGTTGACAAAAAAACCTATTGATATTAAACTGTTCTGTCAGGCATTGGACGAACGGAATCAAGAGGTTCTCCGTACCATGCTTGTGAACGACCTTGAAGGAGTAGTCGCTGGTCAGTTCCCTGCCGTCAGGGAGATAAGAAACAAGCTCGGGGAGACGGGTGCGTCTGTTTCTGCAATGAGCGGAAGCGGCACAACTGTCTTTGGTGTTTTTAGGACCAGAGAGATGGCGGAAAAGTCCGCAGAGGCGATGAAGCCCCATTCATGCTGGGTTGTTGAGACGCTCACTTAAGGTGGAAGTTAAAAGTGAGAAGTTAAAAATACAATACGTCACAGGAAAAAGTTTTTAACTTTTTGACTTATTACTTTTAATTTTTAACTGTGGTATTTGGTGGGGCGTCGACAAACGGCAAGTCAGGAGACTTTGGATCTCCCACCTGGAGGTTCGAATCCTCCCGCCCCAGCCAATGAACAGTCGGGGACAAAGGGAGAACAACCGTTCAAGGTTTTTCTCTCAAATCTCAATTTTTAGAAGGGGGTAAAATGCCTGAGGGGATTAAGTTTTTTACCGGTAACGCTCATAACGGACTTGCTCAGGAGATCGCCGGCTACCTTGATATTCCCGTCGGAGATGCAACGGTGACGGAATTCAGCGACGGTGAGATAATGGTCCAGATAAATGAGAACGTCAGGGGAGCTGATGTTTTTGTTTTGCAGCCGACAAGCATGCCGGTCAACCGCAACATTATGGAGCTTCTCCTGATGGTGGATGCACTAAAAAGGGCTTCAGCAAGCAGGATCACGGCTGTCATCCCTTATTACGGATATGCGCGGCAGGACAGGAAAGTTCAGCCGAGAGTCCCTATATCTGCAAAGCTCGTTGCCGACCTGATAACTGCGGCCGGTACGAACAGGGTTGTTACCATGGACCTCCATGCGGCCCAGATCCAGGGGTTTTTCAACATCCCGGTCGATAACCTTTATGCATCGCCCGTCTTACTGGACTATATCCGGACGAGATATAATTTCGAGAATCTCGTCATCGTTTCGCCTGACGCTGGCGGTGTTGAAAGGGCAAGGTCTTTTGCGAAAAAGCTTCAGTGTTCGATTGCCATTATTGACAAGAGGCGTGAGGCGGCAAACGTGTCACAGATAATGAACGTCATAGGTGAAGTGGAAGGCAAGGATACCATTATACTCGATGACATGGTCGATACCGGGGGTACCACCATCCAGGCTGCGGAAGCACTTAAAGAAAAAGGCGCCAACAGGGTGGTTGCCGCTTGTACACATGCCGTGCTTTCAGGGTCGGCAGTCGAGAAAGTAAATAATTCAGTTCTGGAAGAGCTGATCGTGACGAATACAATTCCACTTGACAGCAAGAAAGAGCAGTGTAGTAAACTCACTGTTTTAAGCATAGCGTCTCTCATTGGAGAGGCCATCCGGAGGATTAATGAAGAGTCTTCCATAAGTTCGCTATTTGTATAGCTGGTGATCAGAGAGAGGAGGAGCAATGGAAAGAATAACCCTGAATGTTGAAAAAAGGGAAGAAACCGGAAAAGGGGCAGCCCGGTCACTCAGGAGAGCGGAAATGATTCCCGCTGTCGTTTATAGGGGAGGCGGCTCTTTTCCGATAAAAGTTCCCAAAAAGGAGATGACACAGTTTATCAATACTACCTCGGGGGAACAGGTCATGGTAAACCTGCTTTTTAAAGACGGAGAAAACAAGCTTGCGCTTATGAAAGAATTCCAGATAGACCCGACGAAGAGAGAACTGCTCCATGCTGATTTCTTCGAAGTCTCGCTTACGGAAAAGCTCAGAGTAAGCGTGCATGTTACCACTGTCGGTGAATCTATCGGGGTAAAAAGAGACAAAGGCATACTGCAGAATCTCCTCAGAGAGATAGAGATCGAGTGTCTCCCTGACAAGATTCCAGGCCATGTTAAAATCGACATCTCAAATCTTGAAATAGGCCAGTCTTTTCATGTGGGCGATCTGCAGATCGGAGAGGGAATCAAGGTATTGACGGATCCCGGAGAGGTGATTGCCAACGTGATAGCTCCGCTTGTTGAAGAGGCAGCGCCTGTTGAAGAGGTCGCCGCGCCGGAGGTCACAGAGCCTGAAGTGGTTAAGAAGGGAAAGAAAGAAGAGGAAAAGGCCGAGGAAGAGAAGAAATAGCAGGTCTTTTTCATTACATCCGTCCCATTGGCTTGAAGATATTTATGCAACCGGTGAGTTAACTTTAGTTATGTGGCTTATTGCAGGACTCGGAAACCCGGGAAGAAAATACTCCCGAACCAGGCATAATGTCGGATTCATGGCGCTTGAGGGGGTCGCGCAGAGGTTTGAAACAGATTTTGTGGACAAGGGGCAGTACAGACTCGGGAGGGGCTCCATAGAGGGGCATCACGTTATGCTCCTGGAGCCCCTTCTTTATATGAACCTGAGCGGGCCCGTTGTGGAAAACGTTCGCAGGAAGTTCGCTGTTCAGAATGAAAATCTTATTGTCATCCATGACGATCTTGATATGGAGACCGGAAAATTGAGGATCAGAAAAGGCGGTTCATCAGGCGGGCATAAAGGGGTCGAATCGATCATACAGAGCATAAGTTCTAGGGATTTCATACGCGTGAAGGCCGGGATCGGAAGAGAGCCCGGCGTGCCTGCCGAGGAATACGTTCTGAGAAAATTCAGCCGGCAGGAAATAAGTGTAATAAAAGATATGATAGAGTTAGTGGCGGACGCTGTCCACTCCATTGTTTCAGAAGGGGTGGACAAGGCTATGAATAAGTTTAATTGAATTTAAAATAAGGAAAAAAAACGTGAAGGACATGCTCGGCAGAGACGAACTTATTACCGTTGAAAAGGCGTTGGAGATCGTTCTGGAACATGCGCCCTTCAAAAGACCTGCCGAAGTCGACCTTCCCATCGAAAATGCTTATGGCACGGTTCTCTCCAAAGATGTCATTTCACCGGAGGACCTCCCGCCTTTCAGCAGGTCGACAGTGGATGGATTCGCAGTCAATTCCGCTGATACCTTCGGAGCGACGGAAAGTCTCCCTTCTTATATCAATATAACAGGTGAGATTGCAATGGGAGAAAAGGCCGGGTATCCGATTAAAAAAGGCGAGGGTGTAAAAATAGCTACGGGCGGCATGCTGCCGGACGGCGCCGATGCGGTTGTGATGTTCGAACATACCCAGCATATAGACGAAAAAATGATAGAGGTTGTAAAACCCGTATCACCGGGTGAAAATGTCATACATGCAGGAGAAGATGCTAAAAAGGATGAGCGCATTCTGGAAAGCGGCCACAGGTTGAGGCCGCAGGATATCGGGGCCCTTGCCGGCCTCGGTATCACCCGCATATGGACATATGAAAAACCGGTTGTTTCCATCATTTCGACCGGCGATGAAATAGTGCCTGCTGATGAGCCGGTAAAACCGGGACAGGTTCGGGATATTAATTCCTATACCCTTGCAGGATTGATTTCAGATGCCGGAGGGATACCTTTAAAGAGGGGTATATACCGTGACCGGTATGACGTTATCAGAGACATTGTCAAAAAGTCTCTAAAAGATTCGGAGATGGTATTGATAACCGGCGGCAGTTCTGTGGGTACCAAGGACATGACCTCTAAGGTGATAAATGATATGGGCAAGCCGGGGGTTCTCTTCCACGGGGTGTCGCTGAAGCCCGGCAAACCGATGATAGGAGGTATTGCCGACGGCATTCCGGTGTTCGGTCTCCCGGGGCATCCGGCTGCCGTTAACGTGTGCTTCGAGATATTTATCAGACCTGTCCTGGAAATCCAGTCCGGAGTTAATGAATACGAGATGAAGAGAAAAAAAAGGACAGTGCAGGCAAGGATTGCAAGAAACATTTCGTCAAGTCCGGGCAGGGAAGAGCATATCGGCGTTACCCTCGAAGAAAGAAACGGCGAAATATGGGCAGTCCCCCTGCTGGGTAAATCGGGTCTTATCACGACATTGACGAAAGCAGACGGAACCTGCGTGATACCCCTGAGGAAACTCGGGGTGCAGGAAGGGGAATTTGTGGATGTCAGCCTCTTTTAGCTCTGAAAATCTCCCGGAGCGGCAAGTCCGGGAAGAGAATAATTTCAGGGGTGCTTGAGCGACCCGCGGTAAAAGATTTCGCATTTATCCCAATCGAGCATCTCGATGGGTTTTTTTGCGAGAGAAATGATCGGGCCTATGAGCGAATGGATAGCGCTCGGCTTATCTATCCGGGGTTTATTAAAGTCGCCGTTTATCCTCTGGCTGTATATAGCACAGCCTTTTGCATCAAGTATTGCTACCCTCAGGTCCTCGAACCTGTCATTAACGAAATTGAGCCTGCCCTTAAGGGCCACACGGTTTTTTCTTGTGACGAAGGCGACGTCTTCTGCCTCAGCGATGCCATTTTTGACCCGCCAATCGGAGACGAGTTTTCGTATCGTACTCTTTCCTCCCAGGGATTCTTTGTAAACGCTCCCGAAGTCGTAGCCCTTTGTCAGCAATGCGCCCAGAGGCCCCACGAAAAGGAATGCGCCCACATCGACCAGGTTGACGTTCCGGCTCCTTTCATACTTCTCTAAAAAACTATCGAGATCAAGGCTTTCGAGCAGGATGTTTTGACCCCTGAGTGAAACCTCTCCCTGCGCCGTCCTCGTCATTTCGTCGATGTTTTTCCCCGTCATTGAAATATGTGATTCCATATCCAGCTCGCCGCGTATGGATTTCTTCTGCTGAAATGTCCCGAGCACCTCTTCGAAACGAAATTTTGTGATAGAAAAATCAAGAGAGTATTCAAGGCTTTTGCCTCTCGTCACAGCTTTTATAGCCCCTGTGCCGTTCCCACCCAGAACCCGTATCGTGAAGGGGTCTGACTCAAACCTGTCTTTGCGGGCTTTTATAGCAGCGGTAAGATTTGAAATCCTCCATTTTTTTGTCTTAACCTCCCCGCATGACAAACGTCCATCGAAAGAGAGGGCGCTTAAAAACTCCCCTCCACCCACAGACAGGTTTTGGGCCGTAAAGTCGCACTCTTTCGCCTCGGACTTTCCATTTGATTTCTCGTCAAAGTACAGGATACGCCCTTCCTTTATAATGATCTTTTTGACCACGAAAGGTACTGCGGGTTTTTTCTCAGGTGGTTCGAGGTTGAGGAGCCCCCTCCTATCTTTGGTAATGTTGAACGTGGGAGAGATAAGACTGATTTGTTGTATGAGTATTTCCCGCCTGAGCAGTGGCAGTAGTCTTATTCCAACTTTTGCCTTTTTTGCTGATGCGACATTCATACCCCGGTTTTGTATCAGAATGTTTTCGAACGAAAAGCATGGTCGGGGAAAGAGAGATAGCTTAATTTTACCGTCAATACGGACCTTCATTCCCGTGGCCTGGGATGAAACAGCCTCGATGCGGGCTCTGTAGTTATTCATGTTAAGCATGAGGATGAAAATTACCATTGCCAAAACAACGGCCGCAGTAATGCCGCCAAAGATGAAAAAGATTTTTTTCAACTTCGTATGCATCCTTCTACATAACCAGGGTTTAAACTCCTGGATTAGTCAGAAAAAGCGTCAAGATCGATTTCTTTGTTTCCATCCAATTACCTCCCCATTAGTAGCTGTCAAAAGCATTAGTCTCGATTCTTTCCTTATTTTTTTTCCACCTTTTTTCTCAGGGTATCGAGCAATGCTTCAGGTGATTTATTCAGGAGGATCTCTCTGAACTGGGAACGGTAATTACTGATCAAACTTACACCTTCAATAACAACATCGTATACCTTCCAGTCGCTGCCTTTTTGGATAACCCTGTAGTTGACCGGGATGTCGGCCTTTTTTGTCACTATGGTAGTCTGGACTTCGACTGTTTTTTCCGTCAAATTTGTTTCCTTGCCGTATAGCACCTTTTCATTTGTATACGATAAGATCTTATTTGCATAAGTTTCTTCAAGCAATGATGAGTAGAGATCGGTAAATTCTTTTTGTTGTCCGGCATCCAGCTTTTTCCAACTCTGACCTAATGTCCTGCGTGAAAGCTCGTTGAAATCGAACATCTCATTCGCGATAGAGCGAATCTTCGCCTTCTTGGTTTTTTTCCCCGATTCACCCCCGAGAGACGGGTCACGCAAAATATCAAGCACCTTATTGATATCCGCCCTGATGGCTTCGAGCGGAGTGCCTGCCAGGGAAGCAAGGGGAAAAATCAACAAAACACTGAGCGTCAATCCGACCACGTGTTTTTTCATGGTTCCTCCATGTCAATTTATTGAACTGTACGGGACAGCATATAGCTTAACCGAATTATTTAACTATTACCCGGTGCCCCGTGAGCTGAATGAGCAAAACAACAAGTATTGCAATGACAAGGAGGGCGATAATTAGTCCCAGCGCACCGCCGACCTTAAGTTCATCGAGATTCAGCGCAAGATTATGCATTTGTTCATCGCTCAGTTGATTCAGCCTTTTTTGGATCTCTCCTTCTGTAAAGCCGAGGGCTTCAAGTCTCTGCTGCACAATTTTCTGCTCGAGAATTTTTTGGACCTTCAGCATGTCATCTGCCCGGTCAATCTGAGAATGCATAATGATCTCAGACGGAACAAAACCCGCATCAACCCTTGGAGATATTCCGATCAGAAACATCAACATTGCGAGACCCCATGCGACAGGTTTAATTAAGGATATTCTCATGGTTTTCACCTCCTTTCGACTCCTGATGCGTTTAAAGCAAGAGGTGTGCCGAACGCTAAAGAGTTATATTTACAGATAGTTACAGGCGGCAGGCAATCCTTGTAAGGCAAAATGCCCGGCACAAAGGGAAAAAAATGGCAAAAGACTATTACTAATGACATCATAATCGCGGTTGTCGGCTAATTATCAGACTGCCGGCGGTCTGTCATCGGGAACCATCACAACCTTCAAAGATTCTTTTGCCTCAGTGACCACTTTAAAAGCCTCTATAATGTCTGAAAAAGGCACTCTGTGGGTTATCATTCTTCCGACTTCGATCCTTCTGCTATTAATAAGAGCTATCGCTTTCCGAAGATCATCGGGCGCCGCGCCGTATGAGAATGTCACCGATATCTCGTCCCTCCAGAACCTCAGTGATGGAATACTTATATCTTCTTCAGGAACTGCGAAAAAAAGAATATTTCCTTTTCTGGCGACAGAAAACAAGGCGTTTTCAATCGCCTGTTTCGCGGCCGCGCAGACAATAACAGCGTCTGCCGGTCTATTGTCATTCAGGCCTTTCAATTTTTCCACAGAATATTGCCCTGCATCAATCACATGATCCGCGCCAAATTCCGTAGCCTTCTTCATCCTGTACTCATCGATATCCGCAGCTATGACTTTAACCCCTTTGTTCTTCGCCAGCTGGATATGAAGGATGCCGGAAACTCCGGAGCCTATGACAAAAACCGTTTGGTCTTTCTTTAATCCTAATCTGTCCTGTCCGGCAATTGCGCATGCCAGAGGTTCAATCATCGCCGCTTCTTCGTATGTTATTGTATCGGGCAGAAGAAAAGTTCCCAGTCTGACATTATCTTCGGGGACCCTGATAAATTCCGAGAACCCGCCCGGCTCATAATTCCCGGTATGCAGCGATTGGCAGGCAGTATAATTACCGTGCACGCAATAATGACACTTGAAGCATGGCACATGGTGGGATACAAAAACCCTGTCGCCCTTTTTAAATTTCTCCACTTTATTTCCAAGCTCTGCAATCTCCCCCGCCATTTCATGCCCAAGGACGCGCGGAGCCTTCTTAATCCTGTACCACTCCATGACATCGGTACCGCAGATACCGGAGACCTTCATTTCTACAAGAATCTCTCCATCAGATAATGACGGAACCGGGTGTTCTTCAATCCTTATATCTTTATTGCTGTAATAAACAGCTACTTTCATATGAGAAAATCTCTTGTGGTCAGGCGCATTTTAAGACTCATGCCCGGGATCATTTCTTCGAGTATATCTCGAATGCCTCATCAGCAGATGCGCCTTTATGTACGACAGCCTTTATCGCCTTAATCATGCCGACCGGATTGTCGCTCTGGAAAATATTCCTTCCCATATCAACGCCTGATGCTCCTTCGTTAATCGCATTGAAGGTCATCTGCAAGGCGTCTTTCTCCGCAATCTTTTTGCCTCCGGCCATCACAACAGGCACAGGACATCCTTCAACAACCCTATAAAAATCTTCACAGTAATATGTTTTCACAAAATGGGCTCCGATCTCGGCAGCGATCCTGCATGCGAGCCCCAGATACCGTGCATCTCTTCCCATCTCCTTTCCGACCGCTGTTACGGCTAGTACAGGCATACCGTATCTCTCTGCATCGTTAATTAGTCTTCCGAGATTCGAAATAGTTCTGTCTTCGTTTTTGGCGCCTACAAAAATCGACATGCCCACACCGGCAACGTTAAGCCTGATCGCTTCCTCAAGGGATGTTATAATATCCTCATTTGAGAGCTCTCCAAGTATGCTTGGACCCCCCGAAACCCTGAGGCATATCGGGACGTCGCTTCGCGGATCGATGCAGTTTCTAACCATCCCTCTGGTTATGAATAAACAGTCTGCAAGGGAAACTAGAGGTGTGACAGTATCTTTTAAATTTCTCAGGCCCGATGTAGGACCCTGGAAATAACCGTGATCGACCGCCAGCATGACGGTTTTCCCTGTTTTCGGTTTTATGATGCGTGACAACCTGTTCTTCATTCCAAAATCCATAGTAAACCTCTCCTCGTTAATTTTTTGAAAGTATATAAAAAGAGATGACCGGCTGTCAAAAAGATAAAACCTTGAAATCCTGAAATATATAATCCTTTGGTAGTGGGTCAGTTTGAATCTATGAGCTATTTTGTGGGTAGTTTGTCGCCTATTTCGCCGGACGATTTTTCTGCTGTAAAATATTCTTCAACTTTCAGGGTAACTTCTCGCACTTCTTTTAATTTATCTAAAATATTATCTTTTGTAATTTTATTGTCCATCAGGACTTCAGACAATTTCATCAAATATATAATATTAGATTCGATTGGCAAAAGGGATACTTTCTTGCCACGATTCCCCATTTCGAGCCATACCTGGGATGATTGTTTCCAGTGCTCAAGGGCAGTATTCAACATAACTTCACGAAAATGTCTTCGTTCTTCAGATTTTCTATTTTGCCAATCTTTAATGAAATTAAAAATTCCGACAAGAGACCCTCCAGCGAGGGCTGTAAGGACTGGAGCCCAATAAGGTATTTCCATAATAAATCTCCTTTTCAGAAAGGTGTTGACATGCCAATTTATCTGCAAATAATATTAGCATTTTTTTTAGGTTTAATCTTTGGATTAGCAATATCTTTATTAGGTAATTATGGTAAGCATGGCAGGTTATAGCTTGTTATTTTAATAACTCTAATATATCTTCAATCTCCCACAGCGTATCAGTAACCCCAGCGGCCATTGCAGGAGAGCATTTCAATGTCTGATGAATCCGGCAGAAGTTGTAATACGTGAAGTGAAGTGCTACAGCATGACCAAGGTTCTCTACCTTCTTTGAGAAAGCATTGGTAAGTCTGGTAAACCTTCTCATGCTCATTCTCATAGTAAGGTTCTGGCGTTCAACGTAGCTCGTGGAAACATGTTTCATGTCGGGCTTGCCCTGTATTCTTTCCTTGATCGAGCCTGTGCATTGTGCCGGGCTGTATCGTTTCTCCGTTTCAAACTCATTGCCATAAATCTTTATAAGCTGTGCATAATCAATGTCTTTCCCGAAAGCATCTTCGACGGCCTGTAGATATGCCTTATGTCCGTCTGTGGTCAACTGTACCCTATGAGCAAGACGACCCGCTAAATCATCGATGAATAATTTTGCTGACCGATAATCCCGCTTGCCGACATACCATGATGGAACTAACTTTGAGTCGGCACAAATCGCAGTCCATGTATAAACATCACCAAAACCAAATTCACCCTGTTTATCTTCCGGCACGTTCTTTTCTTTCGCATAACAGAATGACCATATCTCATCACACTGGATTCGCTTACATGCAAGATTACGGAGAATCTTATCTTGATATTCTTTGCATACTTTCCCGACATCGGCAAGAAGTTTTAAGACTGTACCCTTTGCGGTATCGGTCATTCTGGAAGTTGCCCGGATAGAATTTCCCTCTATGAGAGCGGCTATTATCTGTTTCTGCTTTTCTGGTTTTAGCTTGTTCATGGTTATATTATACTTGACCGCTCAAGCATTGTCAAGTATTATTTTTACGTCATGAAAAATATTATTTTAGGGAGAGCCTGTCCTCTCCCTTGTGATGTTACTTCTTAGCCTTTACCCAAATGGCAAACGCCTGTTTGTTGTACATCCATGCATACAGTCTTTTACCATTTTTAAGGGTAATGTACTTGGTGAAAATGAGAATCTTATCGTCTTCGATAATCATCTCTCACCGCCTTTTTTTGAGATTGTCCCTCTTGACGTGAGCCTTCGGAGAGTGTAATAATTAGACAGGTAATCGTTTCTCTACACTCTCTTCGGCATCTGCCAAGAGGGACCCCATCAATGATGGGTAATTCTATACAAAGACCGGGTGAGCTGCTCGTAACAGCTTATTCGGTCTTTGTCCGTAAGGCATCAGTTGCTACAGATTGTTCCGTTTGGATTATTTCTTCCTTACTTGAATCCTCTGCATCTCCCAATGATTCTTCAACCTTATCTTCCCCCTTCGATAAATTCCCCCGCTTTGCCTTTACCGATGAGGGATACCACTCCAGTAATCCATAGCTGGCATCCATACCACTTCCAAATTTTTTAAACCGCATAGTAGCCCGCGTTAGAGACATACTCAATTTTTCTTTCGATTCAGAAGATTCGAAACCACCCTGAGTCAATGCACTGTAAAGTTGATTAAAGGAACATACATGGCCTACCATCCTAAGATATTTCTCTGCGGCATCGTTAATTGACATCCCGTAGAATGTATCTGGCATCAGATTTGTGTTTAGAGTATCGTTACCGGTATCGCTGGTGATATTTTTTACAGAACCATTAAATAGCGACTGTAACTCAGGGATCGCAATTTCCGTCCCCCCATACTTCTTAATAAACTGTAATCCTGCCAGAAGTTCTTTCATCGCTGAGGCATGTTCCTTTAGTTCTCTTATTGCCTTATCTACATCAATCTCCATTTTTTAATTTCACCTCCTTCCTTTACGTCAAATTAGGTGTTAGACTCTTGCCATTCATCATAAGTCAAAGGCAAATAAATTGCAAGAGTTTTCTCCAAGTCTGGTACATTAGCCAAAAATCCTAATGATTCCGCAAGTTGCATTGCCAAGTAATATTATAAGAAAGACATATAGAATAGTCAAATATTTTGGAGAAATATTTGTAGAAGATGATTTGTAGTCAAATAATATTGCTCTAAAACTGAAACCTACATGGAATAACTTGTAAAGAAAAAAAACTCTTGACAATACTTTTTCTTGTGGTATAAATTCTATCTAACAACAGTGTATTGAAGCCCATCGGCAGAATGCTGCACATAAGTGCGGAATAAAACTGTCGATTATTGAAACCCCAAGGGGTACATCATTTTTGGTGTACCCCTTGTATTTTTTATCCACAATATATACTATGAAGGATGACAGCAACAGTCCCCATGACTATCAATCGAATCCGTGCCTTCATTGATTTTTGGAATATTCAATTAACCTTGAACGAAAAAGAATCTCTCATAAAAGGAATACCTGATTGCAGAATTAAGGTTGACTGGAAAAATATAGGTTTGAAACTTACAACCCAAGCTTCACAAATATGCGGATTAGGTGCAAACTATTCTTATGATGGTGTCATTGTTTATGGTTCTTTTAATCCGACAACAACTGAAGGTAAAGGTTATAAGAAATGGATGACTACTTGGCTTGATAGACAACCGGGAGTTCAAGTGCAATGCTTAGAACGCCAACCAAAAGGTCCGCCTAAATGTCCTGCTTGTCATAAAATCATTGATTATTGTCCCCATCAGGATTGCGGATCGCAAATTAAGGGCACAATTGAAAAAGGAGTGGATACGCTTATCTGTACTGATATGATAAGGCTTGCATGGGAAAAAGCTTACGATATAGCAGTAGTTGCATCCAGTGACAGGGATTTAGTGCCAGCCGTAGAATTTCTTACTTCAAAAGGTATTAAAGTAATTCAGGCCGGATTTCCACCAGCCGGTGTCGATCTTGCTACTTCTTGTTGGGCATCTTTTGATATTTATTCGTTAATGCCTGATATTGTAAGAACTATATAAAATAAAATCCTATTCTTTTGACCAGCGGGTTTTGGCGGCTTTCTGTGCTATTGCCTTCCGCTTCTTAGCAGATAGCTTCTCTGCTCTTGCCTTGCCGCCTTTGAGACCTCCAAGACGGCCTAAAGCAACAGCGGCAGGGTTCTTCTCTTTGACAAGTTCTTTGGTAGTCTCTCCTGTGGCCTCTGCCATGATCTGAGAGGCGAGGATATTTATGTCTGAGGATCGCTTCGATGATTTCTTTTTGTCCATGCTTTTAGGATAGCATGAACGGTCAAGCATTACAAGAGAACGGGAAAATCAAAATGACCCACTACCAATCCTTTAATACTGTTGACAAAGTTTTAGGGGTTCATGTAATATAAATTCTCTTGCAATTGTTCTTTGAAAAATCTAAAAAGTGCGTAGCATATCCAAGTCAGTTTTAAACTTTTATTTGAGAGTTTGATCCTGGCTCAGAACGAACGCTGGCGGCGTGCCTAACACATGCAAGTCGGACGGACTCATTTTAAAGTAGTAATACGGAGAGATGAGTTAGTGGCGGACGGGTGAGTAACACGTAGGTAACCTACCCTTGAGAGGGGGACAACCCAGGGAAACTTGGGCTAATACCCCATAAGACCACGCACTGGGATGTAAGTGGTA